>Ga0308309_10000446_pt1 | contig 26684 bp, 22 predicted proteins | sample HubBroMetageWFT5_FD_192491 | JGI IMG/M metagenome (GOLD analysis project Ga0308309, IMG submission 192491) | Warmed and freeze-thawed soil microbial communities from the Hubbard Brook experimental Forest, New Hampshire - Hubbard Brook CCASE Soil... | ecosystem: Environmental > Terrestrial >...
CGTCAAACTCCCTCGCAAGTAACACCGTCAGTCGTGAGTCATTATAATTGTTCCCCACGCGCGCCCGGGTCTGCCAGCGCTTTCGGCTTGGGCTTCTTGCCCACTCCCAGGACTTCGCGGAGCTTGCTCGTCAGGCTATTTTTCGTGAAGGGTTTTTGAAGCAGCGCGACTCCGGAATCCAGCACCCCGTGGTGCGCGATGGCGTCGTCAGTGTAGCCCGACACATATAGCACTTTGATTCCGGGGTGGATGCGGGTCATTTGCTCGGCCAGCTTCATACCTCCCATTCCGGGCATCACCACATCGGTCAACAATAACTGGATCGATCCATTGTGCTTTTCAGCTAATTGAATTGCCTCCATGCTATTTGCCGCAGCAAGGACGGTGTAACCGGCATCCTCGAGAAGCTCGCACGCCAGTTCTCGAAGCGCGTCTGCATCTTCCACTAGCAAGATGGTTTCCGATCCCATCAAGGATTTCTCTGCGTCATCATCGGGGCTCGCATTGCCAATGGATTCATCGACGCGGGGAAGATAAATCTTGAACGAAGTACCGCGCCCCAACTCGCTGTGAACCGAGATGTAACCCCCACTTTGTTTAACGACTCCGTACACGGTAGACAAACCGAGTCCGGTGCCCTTGCCTATCCCCTTCGTGGTGAAAAATGGATCGAAGATTCTAAGTTGGGTTTCTGGATCCATACCGCAGCCTGTGTCGCTCACCTGCAGCATTATGTAGGTATCCGAGTTAGCTTCCGGATGCTGGCGAATGGTGACCTCATCTAATTCAGCGCTCGCGATGGTTATAGTTAACTTGCCTCCTTCAGGCATTGCATCGCGAGCATTTACAGCCAAGTTCATTACGACTTGCTCGACTTGACCTTTATCGGCTCGCACGCGGCCCAAGTCTGGCGTGAGAATCGTAACAAGTTCGATATCATCCCCGATCAAGCGCTGAAGCATCTTGGAGGTATCGGTCACGACCGCGCCAAGGTCCAGGACCGTCGGCTCGAGCACCTGCCGACGACTAAAAGCCAGAAGCTGGCGGGTAAGTGAAGCTGCACGCTGACCGGCTTTCTTGATTTGTTCAGCCTTAGGCCTAAGTGGGTCTCCCTCTGCGAGACGATCCTCGAAAACTTCGCTCCAGCCGATAATGACTCCTAACAGGTTGTTGAAATCATGTGCGATGCCACCAGCGAGAAGGCCAATCGCCTCCATCTTCTGAGCCTGGCGCAACTGCTGCTCAAGCTCCTTTCGTTCGCTAAGGTCGAGCACAAATGAGACGCATTCAAGAGATCCATCCCCTCCTACAAGAGTTGTGGCGCCAATAAGAACCGACACCCGACCGCCGTCTTTTCGTACAAACTCTTTTTCCCAGGGTGAGGCGATTCCCGTAGTCTTGAGTTGCTCCGCTGCTCGCTCGTCAGATTCGCGGTATTCGGCGGGAGTTATTGTGTCCCAGCGCATGTCTCCCGCGAGCAATTCTTCCAACGTGCAACCCAAAAGTTTCAAAAAGGCTCCATTCGCGTCGAGAAGTTTTCCCGCAATATCACCGATGGCGATCCCAATGATGTTTGAATCGACCAGCCGTCGAGTTCTTGCTTCACTCGCCTGAACTGCCTGGAGGGCGCGTTCACGTTCCTCGCGCGATGTTTTTTCGCGAAGTACCCGATGGATAGCTGACGGCAGGCGGGCCAAGCGGTCTTTAAGGATATAGTCGTCTACCCCATCTTTGATGAGGTCGACGGCGGCCTCTTCCCCCAGTGACCCGGTAACGAGGATAAAAGGAACGTCTTTCCCACTGCGTTTCAGCAGCTGGAAAGCCTCGATGCCACTCCATCCTGGAATCCCATAGTCGGATAATACAACGTCATAAATTTGGGAGCGGATCTTCGCCGCGAAGGCTTCCTGTGAATCAACTACGTCCGTTTGAAGCTTGAATCCCGCTTTGCTCAACTCCCGAAAACATAGTTCGGCGTCCCGCGAACTATCTTCGAGCATGAGTATGCGAATAGGAATTGGTGGTGGCGGAGTGGCCGAATCGGTTTCGGATTGTTCGTGTATTACTTTGTTCATCTGCTTCGCTCTCGAAAATTGACCCTGCCGGGAAACCGACGAATCGGTCTATTCACCAGGAAAAATCAGTCCTGCGCTAACCCAGCATTGACGAAGGAGTCTCAGACAGGGAGATTTTCTCCTGGCATGCAAGCTGCGTCGAATCCATTTGCGAATTCGTGGCGGCTTCCGTCAGGGTAAAGCGGAACGTGGAACCCTGCCCAGGCTGCGACTCCACCGAAATTTCTCCACCGTGCCGCTCGACGATCTTCTTGCAGATCGCCAATCCAACCCCGGTGCCATCAAACTCTTCCCGATTGTGTAGCCGCTGGAACATGCGAAAGATTCTTTCGAAGTGTTGCGAGTCAATTCCAATCCCGTTATCTTTCACCGAGAACGCCCACTTGTCCGCTTCACACTTGGCGGCGGAAATTTGTATGTGCGGGACTCCTCCGTTCTGATATCTGATGGCATTGCCGATAATATTCTGAAAAAGCTGAATCAATTGCGTCTCGTCTGCCAGGACTGCGGGCAATCGATCGTAGGTCACCAACGCACCACTGTCTCGGGTGGCACCGCGCAGGTTCTGCAGGGCTTGTTGCAAAGCATCATCACTCGAGGTAGCGACCATATCTCGCCCTTTTGTCCCGACGCGGGAATACGCTAGCAAGTCCTGAATCAAGCGCTGCATACGGACGGCACCATTTACGGCGAAAGCGATGTACTCGTCGGCGTCGGCATCAAGCTTTCCCTTGTAGCGCTTGGATAGAAGCTGCGTGTAACTGACCACCATCCGCAGTGGCTCCTGCAAATCATGGGAACCCACATAAATAAATTGCTCCAATTCCCGATTCGACCGGTCCAGTTCTTCTACTTTCCGCAAAAGAAGCATGTCTTTAGCTTTGCGTTTTGTGATGTCAAGAAATGTGACGACGGAACCTATTGGCTTGCGGTCCCTAAGTATGGGATAAGCCCAATACTCCACGGGGAAACTGGAACCGTCTCGCTTCCATAGAATTTCGGCGTCGGAGTGGGAGCCGTTGCCTTCGCGAAAACTTGTGCAGATTTGGCAGTCGTCGATTGTGTAAGAGGTGCCCTTGGCTGGCGCCTGGTGAACGAGCGAGTGCATCTGTTTTCCAAGCAAGTCATTTGGGCTGTGATACCCAAGCAGGCGTAGGGAAGCGGCGTTACAGAACGTGCAGCGACCCTGCATGTCGATGCCATAGATCGCTTCGGCGGTGGAATCGAGGAGCAAGCGAACTTGTTCCTCGCTTTCCCCGAGTGCCTTCGTCGCACGCTCTCTTTCGTCACGCGTTGACTTTTCCTTGAGAGCTCGGCGAACGGCTGATGGCAAACGAATCAAACGGTCTTTCAGAATGTAATCGGTTATGCCTTCCTTGATAAGGTCAACGGCGGTTTCTTCGCCGAGAGCTCCGGTGACTAAAATGAAGGGTATATCTTTCCCGGATTTCTTGAGCGAACGAAAAGCTTCGGCACCGTTCCATCCAGGGATGCGGAAATCAGCCAATACGACATCGTAGTTTTGCGATTGCAGCTTTGCCGCGAAAGACTCTTGGCTATCAACAATAGCGGATTGAAGTTCAAATCCGGCCTTTCTCAGTACTTGAATGCAGAGTTCGGCGTCCCTTGGATTATCTTCGAGAACGAGAACGCGAAGAGCATCTGATGCCGGAGGAACAGATGATTCAACTTCAATTTCTCCGTGGGAAAGGTTCTTCATCCCGAGGGCCCCTGTTACTTCTTATCGAATGCTCCAATGGGCGGCGACTGGTTCACCACCAACCAGTAAAGACCCAACTGCTTGACTGTGTCGCGGAACTGGTTAAAATCCACGGGCTTTTGAATGTAGCTATTCGCGCCCAATTTGTATCCCTCCACAAGATCCCGATCCTCCTTTGATGATGTGAGTATCGTGACGGGAATAGCGCGGGTCTGAATGCCGTTTTTCATCGCCCGTAATACTTCCAATCCGTTGAGCTTCGGCAGTTTCAAGTCGAGAATTACCAGTTTCGGCGGGTGATCGGGGGTGCGTTGGTCGTAATTCCCCCGGCAGAACAGGAAATCGAGCGCCTCTTCGCCGTCTCGGACGACATGAATGCTGTTCGACAGGTTTTCCTTCCGAAGCGCGTGTAAAGTCAGCTCAACGTCGTTAGGGTTATCTTCGACCAAAAGAATATCGAGTTCGCCTGGATTCAATTGACACCTCTCTCATTTGTTACGGCAGCGGGCTCTTGAGTCACCAAAGTAAAAAAGAAGGTCGCGCCGACGTTCAGTTCTGCATTGGCCCAAATTCGCCCGCCGTGCTTCTGTACGATTCGCTGGACTGTGGCGAGTCCCACGCCGGTGCCTTCAAAATCCTCCTGGCGATGCAGGCGCTGAAAAACACCGAATAGTTTGTCACTGTATTTCATACTGAAGCCGACGCCATTGTCGCGGACAAAAGTGACGGACTGGCCGTCGAGCTCCGCCTGATTCACTTCGATAATGGCATGGGGGCGGGTGCGTGTGAATTTGACCGCGTTGGTGATCAAGTTAACAAATACCTGCTTTACCAGAACAGGATCGCACTCGACAAAAGGCAAAGTTGTAATCTTCCACTCAATCTCTCGATCCTTAATTTCCGGCCCAAGCTCCTTCAATACCTCGTCGACCAGCGAATTCAAACCGGTCACCTGCAACTTCAATTCCGCGCGAGCCACACGCGAGAGGTTCAGCAGATCATCGACCATGTTGCCCATGGTGCGCGTACTTCCACGAATAGATCCCAAATAATGCTTCGCTTCTTCATCCATCGAGGCACTCAGATGGTCGGCGAGAAGATTCGAAAACCCGTCAATGTGCCGGAGCGGAGCGCGAAGGTCATGTGCGATGGAATAGACAAAAGCCTCGAGTTCTTTATTCGCAGCGGCAAGTTCGGCGGTGCGCTCTTGGACGCGGCGTTCGAGATCTACATTCAGCCTCTTGACCTCTTCCGCGTTCTTACGCTCCGTGATATCACGCGAAATCTTCGCGAATCCGTACAGGTCGCCGGCCTCGTTCCGCAAAGCCGTAACAACAACGTTAGCCCAAAATCTCGATCCATCCTTCCGTACGCGCCATCCTTCATCTTCGACACGACCGTTTAAGGCCGCGCTCTCGATTTCCTTGTCCGGTTTCCCGGATTCGATATCTTCAGGCGGATAAAAGCGGGAGAGATGACCACCGAGAATTTCTTGCGCGGTGTAACCCACGATCTTCTCTGCTCCGGAGCTCCAGCTGATGACGTGTCCGGTGGGATCAAGCAAGATTATTGCATAGTCCTCGACGCCGTTAACCAGTACGCGAAACCGCTCTTCGCTGATGCGCAGTTTCTCCTGCGCCAGCTTTCGTTCGGTGATATCACGAATCGCGCTGGAAACGAGAATGCCATCCTCGGTTTCCAGTGGGCTGAGACTGATTTCGACTGGAAACTCAGTGCCATCCTTGCGTAAGGCGAACAGTTCCAGGCTTCCGCCCATAGGGCGCGCCCGAGGGTCGTCGAAAAAGGAGCCACGGTGTCCGGGGTGTTTTCCCCGGAAGCGCTCAGGTATGAGGATTTCCATCAACTGATTTTGGAGTTCCTCGCGCTTGTAGCCGAAGAGCTTCTCGGTTTGAGCATTCAAGAGAACGATCCTGCCCAGCCTGTTGACAACGACGATGGCGTCAGGCGCGGCCTCCAGAAGACCGGCGAAAAGTAGTTCTTTACCTTCGGCTTTTCGCGGTTTCCGGGACGTGGAGGCAGCGCCGGAGCCGGGCCGTGACTTCTTTGCTTCAGGACTGTGAACGAGTGTCTTCATCTAGGTTCAGACCAAGAACGAGCACGGCAAGGACTTTGCGGAAGGGAAGGGGGGAGCACTGAAAAATGCCAGTGCCTTCAGCTGGAGCACATGTCACAACAAGTGACGTATGCGTCCGTCACTACGACTCTAGTCCAAACCGGGCGCGCCTGTCCTACGAATATTTCTCAATTGTGATTAAACGGATACATGGAAATAACCCCCATACCCGGCAAGCCCACAAAAGGACCAAGCAGTCTAATATTCCCGGTTAAATTAGGCGGCGATGCATCTGCCGCGGCGGGTCCTGTGGGGCGTGGCGCGGCGGCGAGTGCCGATGCGTATAGGGACTAATTCGTCTTGTCCTTGGAATAACAGATCTTTTCGAGATTGCATTCCACGCATTTTGGTTTGCGGGCGTTGCAGATTTTGCGGCCATGCCAGATCAGTTGATGGGAGAAGAGTATCCACTTTTCCTGGGGGATTATTTTCATCAGGTCGAGCTCGATTTTCTTTGGGTCGGTGTGTTTGGTGAGATCGAGGCGTCCGGAAAGGCGGATCACGTGGGTGTCCACGACCACTCCGGAGGCGATGCCGAAGGCGGTCCCAAGCACAACGTTTGCCGTCTTGCGCGCCGCGCCGGGGAGCGTGAGTAAATCCTCCATCGTGCGCGGGACCTCGCCGTTAAAAACCTCAACGATTCGCTTGCTCGCGCCGATGATGGACTTCGTCTTGTTGCGGAAGAATCCCGTGGGGCGAATATCCTGTTCCAATTCGGAGGGGTTCGCGTAGGCAAAGGCTTTCGGGTCAGGATACTTCACGAAGAGAGTCTTCGTGACCTGGTTGACGCGCTCATCCGTGCACTGCGCCGAGAGAATCGTCGCAATCAGAAGCTGAAATGGATTGTCGAAATGGAGCGCGCAGGTGGCCTTCGGGTAGGCCTCGTCTAGTTTCGAAAGAATCGCCTTCACGCGCGCGGGATCGGTGCCGCGTGCCAATCCGCGGGAAGAAGTGGAGCGCTTCACGCCGCCTGGATTTGCCGCTTTTCGCGCTCCGGCAGATTTATTTTTTGTGGTTTTCTTATTCTGCTTTGCCATGCAGCGACAGAATATATCACAGGCGGGTTACGGTTCGACGCGGACGCCCTTCCAGAAAGCGACGTGGTCTTTAATCTGGCTCGCGGCGGGCAGAGGATTCGGATAAAACCAGGCGGCGTCTGGATTTTTCGATCCATCCACTTCAATCGTGTAGTAGTTCGCCGTCCCTTTCCACGGGCATTCCGTGTGCGTGGCGCTGGGACGAAAATATTCCTTGTGAATCGAAGCGGCCGGAAAATAATGATTCCCCTCAACCTCCACGGTATTTTTGCTCTCTGCCAACACTTTATCTTTCCAAATTGCCTTGGACATAGTGCTTCGCAGCTCTCCCTATTCAGCGAAATACAGGTTCTGCGCGCACGGCCATTCAGAATCAATCCATTGCCCGGCGCAGCGGAATCCGGTGCGCTCACCCATCTGGATTACTTCATTGCGTTCATATTTGTGCGAACTCTCCGTCCAGATGGTTTCGCCTTCCTGAAGATAGGAGCGGAATCCGGCTTTTTGAATCTTGATGGGCTGCCAGACGGTGGAACGCAAATGCATCTCGATGCGCCGCTCCGATTCATCGTATCGAACCACATGCTCGAAGCGGCTCAAATCAAATTCTCCGCCCAATTCGCGGTTGATTCGCGCGAGAAGGTTCTTGTTGAAAGCGGCGGTTACGCCCGCGGGATCGTCGTAAGCCAGCAGCAATTGCGGAATGGGCTTGATTAAGTCGGTCGTGAGCAACAGCGCGTCGCCTTCGCGAAGGATTTTGCGGACTTCGTGGAGGAACTGGTCGCCCGCCGGGCGGTCAAAATTTCCAATCGTGCTGCCGAGGAAAAGGACAAGCAGCTTTTCGCCCTCGTGCCGCCTCGCAGCCACTTCCTGCAGGCCGTCCAGATAAGCGCGCTCGAAGCCTACGATGCTCACCGAATCCATCTGGCCAAGTTCCTGGCTGCAGCGGAAGAGCGCCGTGCGCGAGATATCAATGGGGTAGTAATTCACGCGCTGCCGTCGCGCCAGCGCTTCCAACAGGTAACGCGTATTTTGCCCGCTTCCGCTGCCCAACTCCGCCACGATGAATGGCCCACTGAGTCGCCCTACAATGTCCGGCGAATGGCGTTGGAGCAGACGCATTCCTGCGCGGCTCAGCCCATACTCTGGCAACAGGCAGATCACGTCGAAGAGGGCGGAACCCACTTCATCGTAAAGATATTTCGAAGGCAGTTCTTTTTGGCCCGGATTGCCGAGGCCGACGGAAACTCCGGACGAGAACTCGAGAAGAGTCTGACTCGATAGATTATCCGTTGCGATTCGCGGTGCTGTGCCCATCAGCTATTCCTCCACGCAGCGGAAGGTGGCGTACACGTACGAGTAATGAGGCTGAAACCAATTCCTGAACGATCGCCGCAACATGCAAGCGTCCGTGCGAGGTGATCCACCCTTCATCACGAAATGCTTGCCGTCAAAAAAGTCGGCCGAATAGCCGGGGTAGAACGCGAAAGGCTTGAAACCCGGCAGCGGCGCGAAAACCGTGGAACTCCATTCCCAGCCGTTACCCAACAAATCCATCGCCCCAAATGCGCTTGCACCGGCAGGATGCGCGTCTACCGGCGAAGCATCCCAGCGCTCATGGTGGAAATTTCCTCGCGACGCGTCTGGATGTTCATCGCCCCAGGGGTAGATTCTTTCCTCGCCGGATGGGGTTCCATAGGCCGCGCGATGCCACTGCGCTTCCGTCGGCAATTTCTTTCCGGCCCACTGCGCAAACGCGGATGCCTCGGCATGGCTCACGTACACGGGCCATGAAAGCGGAAGCGGCATGATCCCAAACATCGCGCGATAGTCCCACTGCGTGTCGGGATCGGATGGCGCTGCGCTCGACCGCTGCACCCAAAAGTGGGGATATTGCAGCTGCTGTCGGCGGCGCCACTCCCAGTCTTCGGGCTTCCAATAGCTCGAATCCTCGTACCCGCCCGCGTGGACAAATTTCAGGAACTCGCCGTTGGAAACCGGGAAAGCATCGATCGCGAATCGCGGCACCTGAATTTCCTGCCCTCCAAACTCATTGTCCCAGCCGAAAGAATGTATTCCCTGGCCGGATTGACCGAGCGTCGCGGTACCCCCCGGGATTTCCACACTGTAAGGCTTTGGCGCCGGCGCGGCGGAAGGACGCGAACCAGCCGGATGAGAATCGGGGGAATCCACAGCGGGAGCGTTTTTTCTGTCGAGCGGCAAATTGTGTAGCAAATACGCCAGCGTTTCCGCGTGCATCAGGCGATGCTCGACGGCTACATGCAGCAGCGTCTCATTTGCTCCGGCCGTGTTGAGCAGGCGATCATCAATTTTGGCCCGGATGAGACTGTTGTACTTCTCAATCTGCGCGATGCCGGGCCAGTCGGCAGGTGTGTCGGCAGGCAAACCGCCGCCGACGGGATCGATTCCAAAGGCGAAGAGCTTGTCAAATTCAGGGTTGAATGCTTCGAGCCCCAGCACCCCGCTCAGCAGGTTCCAATCGAATGTCTCCAGATGGCCGAGATAGAAAATCAGGCGATGGCGCTCGGGAATTGGCCGATCGTAAAAGGAGTTTGGAGGGAGCAGTTGAAACAGGGCGTCGGTCCGCGCGCGCGCCTCCTGAATTCTGTAAAGAAGACTCGAAACCTGGTCGGGGGCAGCTTGGAAGGTCGCCATAGGTAGCCTCTGACGGGAGGGGATTCTTTTTTACCCCCTTTCGCGGCCTCAGGGCAAGGATTTTTGTTCCCTAGAAGAGAGGGGGAAAAGACCCTATGAATTGCCGAACGAATCTTTGCCGGTCAGCAGGGTGAGAACTTTGCGGAAGGCTTTCCCTCGATGGCTCAAGCGATTTTTTTCCTCGGATGAAATTTCGGCGTAGGTGCGGCCAAGTTTGGGGAAGAAGAATACGGGATCGTAGCCGAACCCATTTCTCCCGTGCGGCTCTTTAGAGATTACCCCTTCGGCGGAATCGGAAACGACCGCAAGCACACGTCCCTGCCGTGCGATCGCAATGATGCAGACGAATCGAGCGCGGCGATTTTCGCCGGTCTTACTTTCCATAGCACGCAACAATTTTTCGACGCGATCGGAGTCCGACGCATTCGGCCCTGCATAACGCGCCGAACGTACGCCGGGTTCGCCGCCCAGGGCCGGGACAACCAGGCCAGAATCATCCGCGAGAACGATTTCATCGCTGAACCGGCTGAAATGGAGCGCTTTTCCAGCGGCGTTTTCCGCGAATGTAGGCGCGGATTCCTCGTAAGCCTTGAATTCCGTGAATCGGGGAAGCAGGCTGAGCGCCACGGGAGAGTCTCCCGCAAGATCCCTGTACTCGCGCAGCTTTCCTGGATTTGAGGATGCGAGGTGTAAGCGAGCCGGCAGCGCTTTATCCAGCCCGGCGCTATCGCGGGTGGCCACGGAATTTCATGTGCAGCAATTCCTGCTGTGCCAGGGTGAGTTGGCGGATTCCGCCCGCCGCCAGGTCAATCAGCTTTTGAAGCTCCGCGTTGGTGTAGGGCCGGCCTTCAGCGCTCGCCTGCACTTCCACAAATTCGCCGCTGCCGGTCATCACGACGTTCATGTCCACTTCCGCTCGCGAATCTTCTTCATAAGCGAGATCGAGCAGAAGGTCTTTCCCCACAATTCCGACGCTGATGGCCGCGACCGAATCAAAGAGCGGCACCGACCGAAGCATTCCCGCAGCTACCATTCGCTCCAGCGCGAGCGCCAGGGCGACGAATGCGCCGGTTACGGAAGCCGTGCGAGTGCCACCATCGGCCTGGATCACGTCGCAATCGAGCCAAACCGTGCGTTCACCGAGAGCTTTCAAATCGGTGACGGCGCGAAGCGTTCGCCCGATCATCCGCTGGATTTCCAGCGTGCGCCCGGATTGCTTGCCGCGGGTTGATTCACGTGGCGTCCGATCTTCGGTTGAGCGCGGCAGCATTCCATACTCGCCCGTCACCCAGCCTTTTCCTTTGCCCTTCAGAAACTGTGGAACGCCATCATCTATCGTCGCCGTCACGATCACGCGCGTCTGGCCGACTTCGATGAGCACGCTTCCTTCCGCGCTTGAAATAAAATCCGGCGTAATCTTTGCGGGACGCAAATCGTCGGCCGCACGTCCGTCAACTCGCAAGAATGTTCTCCCTTTGCTTCCGCCCAGCCACGAGCAAAACTTTGAACACTGAGTTTGCCGACTGTAGGGGACCGTGTCAACACGGAGCGTTTGCTGCCAGCGGAAACCGCAGCCGCGATATATTTCCGCTCAGCGCGAGGGCTTGGATTGCGGCGCAGATGGCGCGGCGGCTGGCGCACCTGGAGCCGGGAGCGGCACGAGGGGAGCGTTGGGATTCAAATCGAAAAAGCCGGTCAAATCCACGTGGCCCGCGAGCGTATCCACTTCCTGGCCGTGAACCAGGATCTTCAGGCGTCGCAGGCTCGGCATATTGGATGCGAGCGTTCGCGTGATCGAACTCACGGTAAGCTGCTCGCTAAGTATTCCGGAGGGGGTTTCGGAGGCAAGAGCGTCGGAGAAATCCGCGATCGCGGTTCCATCCGGCAGGATGTAGAACGCGAGCAGAGTCGCGTCGGCGGGCACAGTGCGTTGTTCGGCGGTCGGCGGATCCTCGATCAAGGAATGGAGGATTTGTTTCGCGCGCTGAACTGGATCTGCCGAGAGGCCCAACTGCACGTCGGCGGATGCGATGCGGTCCGGCGAAACCGCCCAGAAGATTTGCGCTCTGCTCTTTACGTCCGTTGGAGTGGAAATGGGCGGCGCCAGAACTTCACGGCGTGCTTTCTCCTCAGCCGCCTGTGTTTCCGCGAGGTGCAACATGCGCTGATGCAAACCTCTCAAGCTGATGAGCCCGATCAGAACTCCCACCGCGAGGATTCCGAGGGCTATTTTCAGATTTCGCGGCATTATTTCGTCCCCGTTGCCGAAGCGGGGCGGAAGCCTGCGACGCATTGCGTGATCCCCGCCGCAAGCTGCGCGGCCATTGCCGAAAGCGAGCTTGGATCCGAAACGGACACGCTGGAAATCTCGACGGCGACGGCCGGCGCGTCAATCGAGCGAAGCCCGCGAAGCGCTACGCCCGCCGATCTGCCCGGTGAATTGGAGAACCGCTGCGCGAGTTCCACCTGAAGGGCATCCGCGAAACGGTGGCTCATCTCTGCGTGCAGACGCTGCGCTTCCTCCCATCCGGTAAGGCCCGGCGCGGGATTGGGAGTTGAAGGCGCCCCGGCCGCGGGAATCGGACTCCAGAATTGGTAATAGTAAGTGCGAGCGGTGCCCACTGTGCCCGTGGAAGAAATATGGAAGCTGATGAAGAGCGCGTCGCGATTCGCGTTGGCGATTGCCGCGCGGTCATCGTAGGAAGGGTTGGAGTCATCGTTGCGCGTCATCACCACGCGATATCCCTCGCCTTGGAGCGCCCCGCGCACGCCTCGCGCAAATTCCAGCACCACGTCTTTCTCCACCGCTCCACTTTCGCCACGCGCGCCCGTGTCCGTTCCTCCATGTCCGGGGTCGAGCACGATTACCGGGCCGCCCAAAGGAGATGATTGAGGTGTAGCAGGCGGCAGCGGAGTTTGCTGGGGAGATTCCTGTTGCGACTGGGGTTGCGGTTGCGCGCTAATTCGGAAAGGTGGCCGCGCCACCAGTGCGCAAATGCCCGTCGCGAAAATTATTGTCAGGTACGAAATCGGTGTCCGCACGGCAAAAAGAATAGCAGAAATGCGGCAGGCCGCAGCCGGGAAGAAACGCAAAGCGGCGCAGATGTCACGCGCCTTCTTCCGAATTTGTCGCCGGAAGTGGGGAAGCGAAAAGGAACAACCGGAGAGGGGAAACTAAGCGGCCTTGCGTTGATTCCGAACCGCGGTTGCAAGCCAGCCGTCGCTCTTTACCAGCGCCATCAGCAAATACGTGACGACGCCTCCTGCGATCAGAAGGCAGCCAAAGGCCAGCCCGCTCATGCCGAGGATTTGTTCGCCCTCGCCATGCGTCACCGAGAAAACGAGCAACAAAGCGGGGCAAACTCCGAGCAGTGCTGCCCCCAGCATCCCACCCGGGACGCGGAATGGCCGCTTCAAATTGGGCTCTTTGATGCGCAGTGCCACAAGCGCGACGAATTCGAGCAGAAGGCTGAGTCCATACAGCATCACGTCCAGCGTCACCAGCCGCTCGAACCCAAGTCCAAGGCAGAGCGCCCAGCCGGCCGCCAGCACCAGAATTGCAATCCAGGGAGCCCGTGTCTTCGAGTGCAACTTTCCGAAGAATCCAGGCAGCAGGCCATCCTGCGCCATGGCGAGCGGCAAGCGCGAATAACTCATCACCAACGCGTTGAACATGCCAAAGCCGCTCATCATCCCGCCAAGCACGACTGCTACGCGCATGCCACGGGCAAGCAGGGGACCTCCCACCAAGCCACCAGTCAAACCCGCGAGGCTCGCCCAGGAGCCCGTCCCAAATGCTGAAGAGGGAACACCCGTGAGCCACATTGCCGCAAACGGGACAATATAAGTAAGCGAAACCACTCCAACCGCAACCAGCATTGCGCGCGGATACGTCTTCTGTGGATTGCGCACTTCGGTAGCGATCGTGGACGAATTATCCCAGCCCATGTAGTTCCACATGCAAATAAGCAGGCCACCGACCAGGCCCACGCTGGAGTTCGTCGGCGTCGTCGCCGTGCCAGCCAGCGCGCCAACCTTTGTGGTGGCGATCAACACGACGGCGACAAAAGGAGCCGAGAGCAGGAAGAAAAGCATCAGCGAACTGAACGCGACCACCCGAATCCCCGCAATATTCATCAGCGCGCACACGACTACCACACCCAGCCCCACCATCACTCCGTGGCGCCCTGCGGAGACCCAGGCGTTGACCTCCGGCGATAGCTGAGACAAATAAAGGACGAACAAGGTGGGATAAATCGCCATATCAAAGATGCTGGCAACCAATGAAAGCCACGCCTCCTGAAATCCCCAGAAATTGCCCAAGGCGCGCCGCACCCAGGCGTAGTAGCCGCCTTCACATGGCAGCGCGCTCGAAAGCTCGCCGATCATGAATGTGGTTGGCAAACTCCAAACCAGGGGCGTCAGCAACAGGAAGAGAATTCCGCGGCCGTATCCCGCGCCGTGAATAATGTCCTCGGTTCCATACGTGCCGCCGGACACCATGAAGAACGTAGCAGCAACCAGCGGCCACAGCGTCAGCTTGGCGTTTCGTCTGGTTGTTGGAATTGCCCGGGAGGGGGATTGGGCTGGGAGGGATAAGGTACTCAATTTCTTGTCGCGTCCTCCATCAGCGATCCTTGCTCTCTTTCAGCCGCGCATGCGGAGCAAGTTCGCAAAACGCAGAATACGTATATCTGCGCGCGATGCAAGAGAAATATGCATGCGATCGAATGTTTTTTTCCGGAGCGCCAAGCGGGCGATCGTTAGAAAAGTCGACGCCTCGCGAGCGGTATGGTCTAACAGGTGAGTCAGGCGCCCGTCAGGGCTGCGTACTGCGCCTTCGTCAGCGGGACAACGGAGAGCCGCCCAATCCGAACCAGCGGCGAGTCCGCGAAGAGCTTTTTAGTTTTGATTTCGTCGAGCGAGATGGGCTGTGCTATCGGCTTCCCGGATTTAATAACCACAGCGGGCTTCTTCGGGTCCTTCGCGTCCACGGATACGACTGTAGCGGTCCCCACTGCGGTTCGCCGATCGCCCGTTTCGTAAATTACCAGCCGATCGCCGGGCTTCATCTCCCTCAAATGCATTACCGCAGTGGGATTCGACACGCCATCCCACTGCGTGTGCCCTTCTCGCTGCAGGTCGGCGAAGGAATACTCCGACGGTTCGGTTTTAAGCAGGTAGTCCAAGATAGTATTCCCGCGTCAATTCTTGGGTGCGTCGGGTGCCGCGGGTGCTGCCTTTTTGGGCTGGATGGAAATCAACTCCACATCGAAAATCAATGTGGAGCCAGCACCAATGCCGTTTCCCGGGTCACGATCGCCGTAAGCGAGATCGGCGGGAATGAAAAGCTGCCACTTCGATCCCACCGGCATCATCTGAAGCGCCTCAGTCCAGCCCTTGATCACTTGGCCCACGCCAAATGTGGCGGGCTGGCCGCGCTTGTACGAGCTGTCGAATTCCGTACCATTAATCAGCGTCCCGCGATAGTTGCAAACCACCATGTCACTCGCGGTCGGCTTCTCGCCCGTGCCAGCTGTCAGAACCTTGTACTGCAACCCGCTCGGCAGGGCGACAACCCCTGCTTTCGCCTTATTTGCTGCCAGAAAATCTTCCCCCACCTTCCGGTTCGCAACGCCGGCCGTCTTCATCTTTTCCATCTGGGCCATTTGGACGCTCTTTTGCAGTTCGGCCATTGCGGCCTGGGCTTCCTGGTCAGTCAAAAGCGGTTTATTGGCGGCAAGCCCGTCCTTCAATCCGCGATAAAGGATCGCCGGATCGATGTCCACATTATTCTTGTGGAGATTCCGCCCCATATTCAGCCCCATAGCGTAGCTTGCCTTTTCTTTCGGAGTCTTGAGCACGAGGGGGGCTGGCTTCTTTGCCGTGGATGCGGCGCCCGGTTTGGTCGCGGTGGTCTTGGGAGTCGTAGTCGCGCCCGCCTGGCCAGTCTTCGCTGGAGTTGCGGCAGGCTTGGGCGTAGTTGCCGATTTGGGAGCAGTCGCGGCCTTAGGTGTCGTTGCCGCGGTTGGTGTCGCGGCCGGCGCTTGTTGCGTAGCGGGCGGCGTCGCGGGCGTGTCCTGCGCCGAAGCGCTTCCCGCAAAAATGATTGTTCCAGCCAAAATGAATGCAGCTAAATGGGATAGTTTTGTCATGCAGGTATTGTCACATTGCTGCGCCCTCTTCGCAAATTACAAACGCGTGAGTGTCTCAGTGCATGTGCAATCCTCAACCGATGAGCCGACATTTCCTTTTTCAACTCTGAGTAAGCGGCCGTATGATCGGCGCCGAATTCCGAATGTAAAAAAGAGATCCCAGTTGAAGGGTGGAACGAAGTGTTAGCTAAGGCGGAATTCCCACCGGGGATTTGTACGGAGCGCCTTGCGCAAGTATCGCCGTCCATTAGCTTCGGGACGTTGCGTGAACTTGAAGTTTCTGTTTGAATACCTCGTTCATGTCAAAAGGCGGCAGTAGCGCTCCTTTCAAGCCTCCCATCCCTCCGCCCGGCGAACTGCTGGACTCCTGGAAGTCCATTGCCACGTATTTGGGGCGCGAAGTGCGCACCGTCCAACGCTGGGAACTTACGGAAGGCCTGCCCGTCAAGAGGCATGCCCATCGCAAACTCGCCTCGGTGTATGCGGTCAAATCCGAACTTGACGCGTGGCGCCAGGGCCGCGAGAGCCTGCGTGACGCTCCCGTTGCGGCGGCCGCGGTCCATGCTCGGCCTCGCCTCGCCGTTTTGCCCTTCGACAATCTCAGCGGCGACCCATCCCAGGAATATTTCAGCGACGGCCTGACTGAAGAGATGATCGCCCAGCTCGCTCGCCTCCAACCCGACCGGCTTGGCGTGATCGCGCGCACCACCATGATGCAATATCGAGGAACCAAGAAGAGCATTGACCAAATCGGCCGCGAACTCGAAGTGAGTTATCTCCTCGAAGGAAGCGTCCGCAAATCCAACCAGCGCGTGCGCATCACCGCGCAATTAATCAAGGTCAGCGACCAGACGCATCTTTGGGCGGAATCCTACGAACGCGCGGAAGAAGATATCCTGGCAATTCAGATTGAGGTTGCCGAGCGCATCGCGCGTTCTTTGACCTTCGAACTCCTTCCCCGCGAACATGCCGCTCTCGCGCGACGCTCCACGACCAGCGCAGCGGCCCACGACGCCTACCTGCGCGGACGATATTGCTGGGGCAAGAGAAGCGAGGATAACTTCGCCAAAGCCATCGAATATTTCCAACAGGCCGTCGAACTCGATCCCGAATATGCCCTGGCATATGCCGGACTTGCCGATTGCTACGACACTTTGGGATGGTACGGCGCCATACCCTCCGGCGTGGCTTATGAGAAGGCAAAAAACGCCGCCCATCGCGCGCTCCGAATCAACGAAGGGCTGGCGGAGGCTCACGCCGCGCTGGCCTACGGGATGCAATTCCATGAATGGAACTGGCCCGAAATTGAAAAAGAATACCTGCGCGCTCTTGAGCTCGACGCGACTTATGTGACCGCGCATCACTGGTATGCGCTCTTCCTGAATGCGATGGCCCGATTTGATGAAGCGGTCGCTCATATGAATTCCGCGCTCGAGCTGGATCCGCTCTCGCCCGTCCTCAATTCTCATCTGGGCTGGATTTTTTATTTTGCGCGGCAGAATGAGAGAGCCATCGAGCAGTTGCGAAAGGCAGTGGAGATGGAGCCTCAATTCGCGGTGGGCCGCTGCTTCCTGGGGTTCGCTCTTGAAAAAGGCAAGAAGTACCCAGCCGCGATCAGAGAATTCAAAGCCGCGCGTGAGTTGAGCAACGGGCACCCGCTCGCGATCGCGTCCCTGAGCCACGCCTATGGTTTGTCCGGCAAGAAGGCCGAAGCCAGGAAGTATCTGGAAGAATTGAAAAAGGCGGCGCAACGAAGGCACGTCTCCGCCTATTATTTCGCGCTCGCCTACGCGGGCAGCGGTGACAAAAATCAAGCCTTCGGCTGGCTGGAGAAAGCTTTTCAGGAGAGGTCGGGCTGGCTAGGAAACCTGAACGTGGAGCCGGGGCTCGACCGCATTCGCTCCGACCCACGATTCGTCAGGCTCATTCGTCGCGTGGGTCTGCCAAAACGGGCCAGAAACTAATCCGCCGAATCTGAAGTCGCTTCCATCAAACTCATCGATTGCTCTAGAGGAATCAAAACGGAATTGCGTTTCACTTTTTCAGAGTGAATCAACAGATCATCCGCCAGGTCTTCGCTGATTTGCCCCGAATCATCGGTCAGCATCGTGGGCTTGAAATAATGCGCATAACGCGATTCCACCGGGAAGGCCGGAGTGTAGGTTGAATCGAGACGCTCCGTGGTCGCCAGATATGTGCGAGGCGATTCGGCGGGGCGGGAGCGCCTCCAGCTTCCGCGCGCCGTCGCGTGCGAGTAAAGGCACAGCAGGGTTGGGCTCGTGAGCGCAATCGCCATTTGAAGCGGCGTGAGGGCCTTGCGATAACGCCGCACGAACCCGAGGCATTGGCCGAGAATGCGGCGGCGGTAATCGCGCATCGAATGCATGTCGTCAAGAAATCGGTACACCTCCTGGAACGAATCACGCGGTTGAAGCACGAGCGTGGTGCTGTCTAAATCGCGCAGAGCCACACGCGGCAGGAACATATCCTTGGCAACGCATTCCTCAAAAAATGGCGTGCCGGGAAACGGCACAGGCAGCGAGAGGTAAGCCGGCAATGTGATCTCCGGATTGCCGGTGATGAACTCCAGTTCAGCGCGCAATTCGGAAACCGGCCGCGTGGTCACATCCAGCATGAGTCCATATAGAAAGACGATTCCCTCATTCAGGCATTCGCGGATCATCTCCACCTGAGGCATGCGCACGTTTTGCAGTTTGTTCATCTTTTGCAGCCACGCCGAATCGAACGATTCCACACCGCTGAACAGAGTGGTGCATCCCGATTCGCGGGCGAGCTTGAGATTATCTTTCTTCAGAAAGAAATCGTTGGTCACCAGCGCGGTCCAATTCCCGAACTGCTTGGCTTGCCACAGCTCGCGCAGCAGGTCCAATCGGGCGAGGAAAAAATTCCGGTCGCTTCCGTAGAAATTGTTGTCAATGAAGAGCAGGAAATCGCGCTTCCCGGCGGCCAGGATGTCGCGCCGGATAGTTTCGAAATCGTATTTTTGATAAGGGCGTGCTTCGCCGGTCAAAGAGCAGAACGCGCATCTGAAATTGCAATTCCTGCTGGTCTCGACTTCGCCCACCCGGCCGATCCAGTAGGCGAGGTCGAATCGCGGAACCGTTTCCTCCGCCACGTAAGCATTTCCGAAAACCTCGCGGATCACGTCGCCAAGTTCTTCCACGTCGCCAGAACAAGCGTAGTCGAAAAAGCGCTTCGAATAGAGAGGGAGCGCGCGAATTGCCGAACCTCCTGCCACCACGACTACTTTTTTATTTCGCGTGCGCGCATACGCCGTCAAGTGCCGCATGCGATCAAGTGCCGTCGTAAGGCCGGTGAGCACGAGCATATCCGCCCAGCCGAGGAGATCGGCGTCCGCCAGGGGGCCGCTGAACATCTCGCAATAAACGCGGACATCACAGAGCTCCGCATCAAAAAAACCCGCCAGATATACGGTCCCCATGGGTTTGGGGAGTTTTCGTTCGCGTGGCGTGGGTGCGCGGCTTTCATCATCGAAATAGCAGTTAACGATCAGGACGCGCTTTCGCGGAAGCGCGGAATGCGCGCGAGGGCCGGCGCCGAGCACAACTTCGGCAACAGCCGGACTTGCATGTCTATTTTGTGGATTTATATCGCTCATGAATCCGCATCCGGCTCTGCGATGCAGCGAAAAATAGCCTCTCGTGCGGCGCATGGTAGCACTCCACCCTCTGGCGCGCCATTTTTCGTCTGATTTTCACTCACGATAACCTTCCATTCGTTAGTAGCCGAACAATCGCGGAAGCGCCGTCGTCAACGCAGGGATGTACGTGATCAATAGCACTCCCAGGCTCAATACCAAGACCACCGGCAAGACCGACCGTAAGACTTCCGGCACAGGTTTCTTGAAGCGATACGACGACATTAAAAGATTCAGGCCCACGGGCGGAGTCAGATAACCCAGCTCCATGTTTGCCAGGAAGATGATGCCGAGGCGAACCGGATCAATCCCGTACGCGGCTCCCAAGGGAATCAGCAGCGGCACCTCAACCACGATCGCGGGATAGATTTCCATCAAACACCCAACCACCAGGAGAAAGACGTTCAACAGCAGCAGAAACAGAATTGGAGAATGAATGGTTTTCGTTGTCCACGCCACGGCCCGCGGGGGAACCTCAGCGTCCACTAAATAATTCGTGAAGCCCAGCGATACTCCCAGAATCAGCAGCACACCTCCGATCAGCAATCCGCACTCGGCCATGACCCTTGGCAGGTCGGTCGAGATTCGCAAATCGCGATGGATCACCGTAGCGATCAGGAATGCATAGAACGCCGTTACCGCGGCAGCTTCAACCGGTGTCGCTAGTCCGCTGAACAGCGCAAAAGAGGCGACCAGGGGCATAGCGAGTTCCCACTTGGCATCCCACAAAGCGCTTCGCGCTTCTTTCCATTCGAATTTCCGCGCTGCGCCGCCGCTTGCAGTTCCTCGGCGAATGCCCCAGATTGCGGTCGCCGCCATCATTACCAACGCCGGGATAATTCCGCCCAAAAACATTTGCTTGATCGGAACTTTCGCCACGATGGCGTAGACGATCAACGGCAGGCAGGGCGGAAGAAGCAATCCCAACGAACCCGATCCGGTCAGCAGCCCGAGAGCGTCCTTTTCCGAATAGCGCGCGCCTGTGAGCACGGGCATCAGCAACCCCCCAAGCGCGAGAATCGTCACGCCGGACGCGCCCGTAAATGAAGTGAAGATAGCGCAGACCAGGACGGTCACAATCGCCGGGCCACCGCGAAATTGTCCGAAGAGCGCGTAGAAAACCCGGACGAGGCGCTTCGGCGTTTCGCCTTCGGCGAGGAAATAGCCGGCCAGCGTGAAGAGCGGCAAAGTGGGAAGAATCGGATTTGTCACCAGAGAATAATGAGTGAGTGGAATTGCCGCAATCGGTTGGTCAACCGCCCAAAACAAGACCAGTGCAACGCCGCCCAAGGTCACAAAAGCGGGGACTCCGATCACAGAGGCAACTAAAAGAATAAACAACAGCAACCCAATCAGAAGCGAATGGTGGAATCCGGCTGGACAGGCGATCACGATCCCCGCAAGAAAAATCCCGCACAGACCGGCCAACGCGCGCGAAATCCATCCGTCCGAGGTGTGCAGCAGAATTCGGATTGCGATCACCGCGAATCCGACGGGGAGGACCAGCATCACCACCCAAATCGGTATGCCGTAGGCCAGGATCTCGGCTGCATCGCGCTCGGACACGACAAATTGGTAGGAAGCCAGCGCCAGGAATGCCGTAACTCCGCTCGAGACACTCCCTGTGAAAATCCGAGCCGCGGTTTTCCACCGGCCGTGCAGCGCCGTTTCTCCCCAGGTGGAAAGCGCCAGCAGCCTTCCTTCGCGTGCCGCAATTGCGCCACCCAGCATCCCGACGACGAGCACCATGTGCTGCACGATCGTCGTCGAAGCCGGGATTCCCACGTGAAACAATCGCCGGAGAAGGCTTTCCGCCAGCGGAATCACCACCATCAAAAACAAGGCCACGGAGACCACGGCATTTTCGGCCGTTTTCAGCCAGCTTGTCTTTTGGGCGGAATCAGGCTGAGCCAGGTCGAGGGGCCCCAGAAGAATGATTGCGTCGGGACTCACTTTCCGGATGCTCCTTGCGTGCCGCGATATTCGTGCAACAACTGCAATACGCTGTCAAACATATCCGCCGAAACCAGGTTGCCGCGAATTTTCGGGTACAGGCTCACTGAAAATCGTTCCCATGCTTCCTGTTGTTCCTTGTTCAACGGGTGAATTTGCAGGCCTCGCTTCGCCATGGCATCCAGTGACTCCTGGCTCTCCTGCCGGCCGCGCGCCTGGAATTCCTCGCCACATTGCGTCGCAGACTTCATGATCGCGTCGCGCTCGGCTGGCTGAAGAGCATCCCAGCTTTTTTTGGTCATGATTAACGCGCCGACCAGTGGCACCCAGTTCACTTCGAGCATGTGGTGCGTGGAAAGAAAATATTGGCCGGTTAATGCCTGCAGAGGAATCGTGGGTACCGCGTCAATCATTCCCGTTTGCAGGCTCGTCAGCGCATCGGACCATTCGAGTAACACCGGGTTATATCCGGCGGATTTCAGCAGATCCGACTGCGTGACGTCTCCCGCGGTCACGAAAATTTTCATTTTCTTGAAGTCTTCCGGCACCATCCCCGGACTTTTGGAAAAAAATCTCACCCACCCGGCATCCACCCAGAAGAGGACCACAAATCCCTTCGCGGCGAGCCGGCGATCTAGATCAGGCGCCATCTTCTCCCGCACAAAAGCTGCTTCATCGAGAGAGCGGTAAACCAGCGGCATCTCTTGCAGCGCGCTTACGGAACGTTCGATCTCTGCAAGCCCCGCCACGGTGAGCACCGCCGCCTGGAGCTGACCCACGCGCATCCGGCGGACAACTTCGTCCTCGCTCCCCATCGTGCCATCCGCATAAATCGTGAGCGCCAGGGCGCCGTTGGACGCGGCCTTCCACTTCGCGCCCATGTCTTGCAGGCTGTGGTGATACGACGTTCCCGACGGAATCAGGGTCGCCAGCCGAATCCGCGTTTGCGCAGCCGTATTTGAAGCGAGACCCAAAGAAAACAACGTAGCCGCGACCAACGCCCTGCCGAATGTTTTGCCTCCATCGTTCAACCATGTCTGCATAGGTCTCCTCGACGCTATTTCAGGAACAATTCGTTTTCGCGGGACAGCAGCCAGCGCGCGCGCCGCTGCATCACCAGATTCATCAGCCTCCACTCCGGCCGCGCATCCGGATTCACCGCCAGCGCTTTCTGAAGCAGTGATTCGAATTCCACTGAATCCTGTTTGCTTACTGAAACGGTTGTGGCCATCGCCACGTATGGCGATGCGCTCTGGCCCGCGCTCAGCTCGACGGCGCGCTCGAAGTGTTTCCGCGATCTCGCGGAGAAATCTCCGCCCCCCGCCTGCCGGACGGATTCGTAAGTAATCAGGAATTCGTGAATCGCGCCGGAGTCGAAGTCGGGTTTAAGTTCCAGCGCGCGATCAATCAGCGCTTCGACGATGGTTTGGTCGGCGATCAACTCCGGATTGTCTTTGGAGACGGAAATTGCCGCTCCCCAGGAAACCGCCGTCCAATACAGCAGCGGAACATCTTTCGGTCCTGTCTTGCGCACCGCTGCTTTTGGATCCTCTCGAAGCTCGCTTCCAATACCCTTGTGGCTGATCTCCAGGTCGCGAAGTCCGTAATCCCGGGCGCGCAGGTAAAGATGGCGGGCCCGCAGGCGCAAATAATCAGACTTCGCCAGATCCTGATCCGCGATTTCCTCGGCGGGCACCTGCACGTAAATAAAGCCGTACTGCGTGAACCCGCTGCAGGCGGCGAGTAAAAGCCCGCGATGCTGCGGACTTTCCGCCAGCAGGCTTTCCATCAGCTTCAGGCTGAATGGCAGCGCCTCGCCGACCAGGTCAGGGTCATCGTCGGAGGCAAAAGTAGTCCCGCCGCTCGCAAGCGAATCGCCCAGCTTGTTCACCGCTATTTTCTTCACCGAGCAGCCGCAGTTCGCTCCTGCGCTGAATAGGAGGAACGCCAGGGCCCACCACTCCGAGGCTTTTCGCGCTCGTGTTGCTGCGCCGCCATGAATTTTCATTCCCATGTGTTGCCACGCTACGCGGGGTTTGCATGGCCCACAAGCGACAAGGAGCGATATTTCGCTGCGACAACGGATGTCGCTCTATGTCAGACCTTGTCGCTTGTGGCGTCCGTCGCCCCTCCCCATCATGCGATGTGTGGCTGGTTTCCTGGCGTGACTCGACGCTCGGAAGGATTTCCGGGGCCACGAATCGATTCGGAGGAGGCCAGGTGAAACTCTCGGAATTCAGCGGAACGCAGCGGCGAGTCCTATTCATCCTGATGCTCGTCAATTTCGTGAATTACATTGACCGGCAGATTATCTTCGCCCTGTTTCCAGCGATTCGGCGCGACTTCTCCCTTTCCTTCGTTCAGCTCGGCTATCTGGCGACTGCGTTTACCGTTGTCCTCTCGCTGGCAAGTTTTCCCCTCGGAATGCTCGCCGACCGCTCCTCCAAACGCGTCGTCATCAGTGTTGCGGTCCTGTTTTGGAGCGGCGCCACATTCTTCAGCGGGCTGGCGGGTTCGTTTCGGTCGCTTCTTGCCGCAAGAGGTTTAGTCGGCGTGGGAGAAGCGGCCTACAACCCGGCGGGAGCATCGTTAATCAGCGCTTCGTTTCCGAAGGAAATTCGCGCGCGCGTTCAGGGCGCCTTTGATATCGGCATGTTTATTGGTGGAGCGGTTGGCCTCGCCCTGGGTGGAATAATCGTTCAGACGTTCGGCTGGCGTCCCGCCTTTTTTCTGGTCGGAGTCCCGGGAGTGATTTTAGGTCTCACGGCGCTGCGCCTCCCTCGCACAAGCGCTCCTGCTTCCAGCGAGTCTATGCCCATGCGCGAACTCCTGCGCGTGCCTGCATTCATTGCGCTGTTGGTGAGCGGATGGTTCTGCAGTTTTGCGGGCTATGCTTACGTAGCCTGGGGACCAGACCTCATCCAGGAATTCAAAGGTTTCAGCGCGCGCGAAGCCGGCGCAGGCATGGCGCTTGCCGTCATCATCGGCGGCACGTGCGGTATCGCCACGGGCGCTTACCTCTCAGACCAGCTGGCGAAAATTTGGACCTGGGGCCGCGCGGCGGTAATTCCCGTCGGATTTGTTCTCGCGGCGCCGGCAATTTTCTTCGCCCTGCATTCCAGCACCAAACTTCAATTTGTCATTTGCTTTGGTTTGGGCGCGTTCTTTCTAAGTTGGTATCACGGGCCGTTGACGGCGACGATTCACGATCTTGTCCCGCCGCGCGCTCATTCCACCGCTCTCGGTTTCTACAATCTCGTCGTAAACCTCTGCTCGATGGCAGTGGCGCCTCTGATCATCGGAAAAATGGCGGACCGCTTCGGCCTGATCAACGCGATGCACGTTCCAATTGCCGCCCAACTCCTGGGGGCCGCGCTTTTTCTGATTGTCATCCAGTGTATCCGCCGCAACGGGCTTCATCATCCTGTCCTGGCGCGCCATTGGACCGCAGAGTCTTGCGCATTATTGGGATCGCCGCTGGGCCTCAAGCCTGAGACCTCTGGCGACTAACGTTTACGCAATTCTGACTCGTGTAAGGAGGATTCAACATGCACACAGCGCAGCAAGACACAATCGACCTCGCGACCTCCGCGAATCTGGTCAACGATTCCGAAGTCAGCCGGCCGCAGTCTTACAAAAGAGAAAGGCGCGACGAATTCGCGATTCTCTTTGGCGGCCTGGCGTGGGAACACGAGCGCCTCATCGAGTGTGTTCTCCCTATCGCCGATGCTTGCAGCACGCGCAGTCTTGGCAACGCGCTCGAATCACACGCTATTTCGTTCGATGGAACCAGCCTGTGGGACTTCCGGCTCAGCCTCTTCGCTCGGGGTGAATTAAGTCAGGATTCCTCCGAGGGCGATGGCCTCGGGATCAACATGCCCCTGAGCCTCGGCATAATTTGGGGAATCTTGTGCGCGGACGTTTTAGTGGATCTGGAACACATGACCAGGCCTTATGAAGTGAATCCCGGTCAGACCGATCGCGTACTCAATGACTGTGTGGAGTATCTGCACGAAGTCTTTCGCAACCGCCCACACCGCGGCATGAACTTGGGAACCTTGGCCTGGCACGTTTCCAGCAATTATTTCACCCGCGCGCTTCGTGAAGTCCGCAGGAAATGGGATGCCATCGAAGTGGATCGCCTTCGCGTAAAAGCCAGGGTGAATATCACCGGCGAGCATTCGTTGCAGCCCACGGAAGCAGAAGGGAACTGCAACATCAAGCGCTGGCTCGAGCAGGAAGGCGGCGAACTGGTTTCCACGCCCGCGGCCGTCTGGCTGCAGCATCTGTTGCATTCCAGGATTCGCAGGATTGAGAGTGGCACCGCCGTCAGCAACCACGCGCGTCTTGAAGAACTCGCGTTGCGCGCTGCCGATCGTATCCATCGCGGCACGTATGCAAGCTTTCGCCACGCGTTAGGCGACTTGCCCAACGAATTGCCGGACTACGAGGATCTCCGCAACCTCGCTGCCCCGTTCGATTACTTCAGGTCAGGCGGCGGCGAAGGCCACATGAGGATCGGCATGGCGCTGCACGCGTTCCACCACAAAGAAGCGCACATGACTTGCGAGCTTTCCTCTGATTCCCGCGCACCAAAAACAACGAGCGCGTGCTCCATGGCTGGCGTGCTCGAAAAATATCCCGACCTGCTTTATGCGCCGATCCAGGTGAAAGGCGGCTCGGAGGCGCAGAGCTTCTCACCTTGCCATATGGTCCTCACCGAGGCAAAAAAACGCGCGAACGCAGAGTTTGAGGCCAGCATGAAGAAGACAGGCCTTACCGTGGAGTCAATCAGGGAATTCGAAGAGCGTCACCCGGAGTTGCAGCGCGCCACCTATAAAGTTCCTCGCCGCGGCTGCGCCGGCGAAGCCGCAAACTATGTCCTGCATCTTGCGTTTGACCGCGGCTTGGCGGACGGCCCATCCCCCATCGTCCGGCGGCCGAATTTGGTTCGCGCGGCGGCGGATGGTATTCTATGTACTCCAACGGGGGCGACACGGTTTCGACGGAAGCTGTCGCGGCTCGAAGGCATGCCGGGCCCCACCTGCCCGCAATCGGGTGGAACAACACAACTGGCAACTCACAGTTGGCACTCGCAGCCTAAATAAAATTAGGCAGCGCGTCTCCCTAGGCGTCACCTACGCGTTTGGGATGAGGCGTCACACAGTAGGCTGGCCGCCGCGTTTCGGTCCGTAATGCGTCGGCGAGATCATCGGACTAGCCGGGGGCGCGTCTTGCCCGCTCTGAGTTCCTTC
>Ga0308309_10000447_pt1 | contig 26599 bp, 19 predicted proteins | sample HubBroMetageWFT5_FD_192491 | JGI IMG/M metagenome (GOLD analysis project Ga0308309, IMG submission 192491) | Warmed and freeze-thawed soil microbial communities from the Hubbard Brook experimental Forest, New Hampshire - Hubbard Brook CCASE Soil... | ecosystem: Environmental > Terrestrial >...
CAGCGAGCCTTTCGTACTCTTCTTTCGTAAGGTGCACCGCGGCCGCCGCGACGTTCTCCTCGAGGTGAGCGATTGAACTCGTCCCGGGGATAGGCAGCATAACCGGGGACCGCCGCCATAGCCACGCTAGAGCTACCTGCTTCGGGGTTGCATGATGCGCCTGCGCGATCTCATCGAGCACTTCCCCGGCCACCGTCCCTGCTCCCAAAGGAAACCACGGTATGAACGCGATTCCATTGCTCTCACAATAGTCCACGACATAGTCCCATTCACGATCGGCAAAGCTATAACGGTTCTGAACCGAGGCGATAGGAACAATCTTGCGCCCGCGCTCGATATGCTCCCGGGTAACGTTCGACAAGCCGATCAATCGAATCTTCCCCTGGTTTCGCAGCTCAGCCAACGTTTCTAATGAGGCCTCAAGGGGAACAACCGGATCCGGAGCGTGCAGTTGATAGACATCGATGCGATCCAGCCTTAGTCTCTTGAGGCTCCCTTCAACCGCTTCGCGCAAATGAGCAGGAGATGCATCGTGGGTCCACTGATTGGGGCCCGGACGATTCCAGCCGCCCTTGGTTGCGATCACCAATCCCTTAGGATAAGGAAAGAGCGCTTCGGCAATTAATTCCTCGCTCACGTGCGGACCGTAAGAATCCGCCGTATCGATGAAGTTGATCTCCAGTTCCACCGCGCGGCGCAGAACCGCGATCGCAGCTTTCCGATCCTTTGGAGGACCCCAGATGCCTTGACCTGTGAGCCGCATCGCTCCGAAGCCCACTCGAGAAACCGAAAGGTCTTTGCCTAATGAAACCTCTCCGGCCAACCCTGCAGAAATTTCTTTCTTATTCATGATAGCCTCCTGAATTGTTCGTTACCCATCTTTCATTGATGCACGCTGGCGTACTCTTGACTCAGCCGGACGCGAACAAATCGCAGCACTTTGCCTGCCACTAAGAGTTACGGAAAGTATTGCTTCGTGCGGTGCAATCAACGTCTCAGAACACCACTAAACCGTCGGCATGCCATCCCGTCGACAGATTTCGACGGCGGTGTCGAGATGTGGACTGAGACAGGCAAGAGCCGCCGTACACATTGAGTGCCGGTGCTCCATCGGAATTTCCGGAGAACTTGTAGGCGCACGGCGTACCGCAACGTCGTGGAAACTAGAATGTAGGTTGCTCTAGGCGCCAAAGGGTGCCCGAAATCAGGACTGAGGAATCAGTGAGTACCTTGAAATCTTGGTGAGCGCGGCAGGACTCGAACCTGCGACCCATGCCTTAAAAGAGCGGGTCATCTCGGACCTGCCGCGCATATTCAATAATTTACAGTTACCCAGAGCCCTGCAAATCGGGGGGTGGGGCCCAGTGGTCGGGTCTTAATAAACATCTTAATAAACATCGTGCGCTGCGGGCGGAGGCCGACTCGCGCCCTTCCCTCGCAAGCGCATGCGAACTTGTGGTTGGGTGGGATTTCAAAAGGCACGGGCTATCACATCACTTCTCCGGTATTGGGCGCGACAAATTGCGAATATCGAAGGCAATGAAATTCTCAGTTTCAGGCTCCAGTGGGAATGGTTCGTCCGCTTAAACCTTGAGTTTCCATGAGCTTGGGAGGGCGGTTTGTACTGAAATGCGAGTTAGCGCGAATAGTCAGACTTGGGCAGAGGCGCGGTCGCAGCGCAATGATGAATCGATTTATCGGTTGTTAGTTTTATCCCGCAGCCTTCTCGCGGGCTTCGAAATGGCGCCGCCAAACCTCCTCAGGCGGCGTTTTCAGATAGAGAGCACGGCTGTAGCCAGCCCATTCTTCCAGCGTGTTGGGGGCTACGCTTCTGATCTTATCCGATCGGACATTCTCGTAGGGCTCGTAAGGTTCCAGTTCGGCCGACGTGAGAAGGATGAAGTTGAGGTCAGTTGTTTGACGCGAGTCGATCAACCTGAGTTCGTCCTCCGTGAACGAACTCGCAGCCTTGGCGAACATGACAAATGTCCTAATGCCCGTGCCAGCGAAGCGCTGTGCTGCGGCGATGAGGCGGTCGATCTGGACCCCGTCGATCAGCTTATTCGTCTTGCATTCCCCCAATAGAAATTCCGGCACGTTCTCGTAGTTCTCGGTAAGTACGACCAAGTCAGTTTCGCCCTTTACGTCTGTCCCGGAATCGTTCCAACTCAAATCCATCCCGGTTAGCCAGGTCATGCCTCGCGCATCGAGGCACCGGAGGGCCTGTAGAAGTGCCAAAGTCACAGGGATCGCTCCCTCTTGGTCGCGGGTCCGTGCAAAGAGTCCCGACACTCGGTAACGCCACGGGTCATCGCTTAATTGTGGCCCGCTGTCAATCAGTGTGCCGCAGTTCGGGCAACTCACTTGCTCGGAGAGGTCGTTCAAGGAGTGCCACTCTGTCAAGAGGCAATTGGGGCAGTCAAGTTCAACACCGGTCCGGATTACCTTTTTCTTAACCAGGTGCAAAAATACGTCGTGCGGCACTAGATCAGGGCGTTCCCGCGGCTCAATGCAAAGTCCCTTATAAGGCTCAAATCCGGGTCCGATCCGGCCCAGTGCTTGCCTGCGGGAAAAGCTCTTGGAAACATTGAATTCGTGAAGTAGGTCGCGGACGCCCCTGATTTTGAAAACACGACAGCTATCCAAGCCCCCCATATGATGGATGAGCCGCATGCCGACCTTGCCGGCTGTGCTTTGCCTCGCGGTGATTCCGGCAAGGCGAAACACCTCGCCGACCAATCAGAGGGTGGAGACACCATGGAGCTGGAGGTTGCGCTCATGCAGCTTGACGACGATGCCTAGCCCATTTGGTTCCACTCTCGCGCGTGACTGACTGAAGAGAACCTGACTCCCGTAGAACCGATTCAGCTGCCGAATGCACGGGAAACGGAACGCTCCGACCGTGGGGTTTGGATCGACAAGCAGACGCGTCGTCACTATCGCATGCTGATACTGCGTCTCAGCTCCTTCTAGGAAGGGCTTTTTCGGGAGGGTGAAGGAAACGGCGATGCTCCCTTCCCCCTCGTCAACCGTGCCAAGGACCGATTCTTCGTCAAAGTGCACTCTGGGCGGCCTGACGTTTAGCCCATTCCACGTTGAGTTGGACAGAAGATGTACCGAGCAACCAGCTTCGAAGATGTTCTTATAGAGGTTCCAGTCCGTGTCGTGAGTGCACCATAACGCAGGCACCTCGGTGAAGCGAGGCTGTGATTCCGCCAGGAAGGATTTGACCTTCGTGGCCCAGCTGCGCGTGGCGAGAAGCAACCGGTCATCTCCTTTTTCCGGAAAGAATAGAACCTGAACGTTTGCAGCGCGAAGATTCCAGAATGCGACCAGGTCCGAGAACGAGGCTGGATCACCTACAAAGACTCCTGCAGTGTCCCATCCGCCGCGCGCCTTGTATACCAGCAATTCCTCCTCGGTCACAGCAATTGGACTGAGGCGCTCTCCGTATTCGCTTAAGAGTTCCGGTTTCAATTCGAGGAAATCGCTTCCGAGCAGCCGATCGGCAAACGCTCCGTACTTAATCGGGCAGTAGTCACCGTCTGGGTAGTCTCCCAACGTTGCGAGCAGCGCGTCGGCGAGGGGATCGGTATCGGCCCGCAGGCGAGTTAGCAAGTTCGGGTAACAGTACGCACCGTCGAGACCAGGCCGTCTCTGCTTTTCCCGCACTTCGGAAAGCTTCCGCAGCGGATGATACACATCCAGCAGCACTGGAAGCGGGCCGCCCGCTCCTTGGATGAAGAGTCCTCTGTGGAGGTCGGGCCACGGGAGATGCTCGGCTCGCGCAACAAATCCCGTTACTTCGTGTGCGTCGCTTAACGCGTAGAGCGCGTCGGCCCTGAAGGTTCGCAGCAGCGTGTCGGCTTGCTTCAGGTCACCACCGACTGAAATGATTGGGTTGAACTTTCCGCCCCACAGGGTCGTCGAGAGCCGTATCGCTTTTCGGAATTCATCGAGAGAACCCTCGGCTATACACCAAGCGATCCTGATCGGACGATAGGTAACTCGAACCGAAACAGTGTTCATCCTCATATCAGCTTACCTCCGAGTAGGTGGTAGTGAACACATTTCAGCCTGCACGTGAGCGGATTGCGCTCAGGTGCTTGGTCAGAGTTAGGAGGTTCTCTGGAAGCCGCACCAAGCAGCCGCGCGCCGCGTCGCGCAGGCAGATAGGAGTCCTACCAAACGACACATTTTTCGTTACGTTACAAAGACACACCCTCTCTGTATCGGTCCGGTAAGGCGCTTGCCACGTGCTCTAAAGCCGCCAGCAACGTGGGTTTTCAAGCTCTAACCGTCCCATCACGACTCGTTGAATTTGTGGCTTTCTCCCGTGATTATCAGACGCGGTTTAGAGCCGTCCAGCCGCGGAGCGAAGTAGAGGGTGAAGGGGTATCGGCAATACATGGGCGAACGACTTTCTAAGCACGAAACAAGCCTTAGAATGGTGTTTTCGGGTCGTCGGAAAAGGCCACGGGTAGGATCCAACCTATTGAGAGTAAACGGAGAACCCCAATCCGGATGACTTTCGCCGTGTTTTGCAAAAGTTGGTAAACCCGCGGTCCGCTGGATCTAGGATAAATTGAGCCTAAGGTGCGCAGGCGGTGTCAGACAGCTAGTGATGCTACGGCCTCATTCGAGCCATCCGTATTTTCGACCAACACGAAGCAATTCATCGTAGACCTGGACATCTTGGGGGTTCTCCGCACTCTCCGCGGCAACGGCAGAGGCCGCAAATGCTCGTTGGAATTGCTCGCGCCCTATCCGTCTTAACTGTCCGTCTTAACTGTGAACCAAATCCGCGGGCTTGAGTGATCAGTTCTGCAATCCCATGCGGAAGAAAAGGCGTTGGACCTTTAGGGGAAGACGGAGCACTTGGTGCGGCTTTGACCACTGCTGTCAGACATGAATCCTGAGACGCAGCAGAAGCCACTTTCGGGCTTTCTCCGGTCGTTATCGGAAGCACACGGGCGCCGGCAGTTGCCACCTTCATTTCCGGTCTTTGAACTATCGGTTTCGACGATCTAGAAGTCGCGTAGTGGTCTATTGCTCGTCTCAGAACTTCGCTGGGCGGACAGCCGATCTCAGCGCTAAGCGTCCTTAGAAGCAACGCTCGCTTGTCGTCCAACCGGACCGACGGTCGCCATCGCTGCCCCATACTTTCCACTGTCGATGTTCCTGCCATGCGGACAACCTACCCACAAAGCATTATCGCGGCTATGAGTACAGCCGTCGAGTGACAAGTAGACCACCCATCTAAAGTCCCGTCGTTGGATTTGGAATTCGCGGTGTGGAGCTTCGAGTGGAGAACCTGGAGCGACCTGATATACCTCCGCACGGAAAAACGGCCGGGCAAATCCTGACCCGAGATGACGGCGTCATGGAAGGCTAGCTCCCGGCTTTCGACAAACCGATATCTTTGGAGCACTCATGCTGGCCAGTGAGATATTCAATCAACAATCCAGTGCAGAGGAAAAAGTGCTCATTATCTTTTCGGATATGCGGCAGCAAACAAAAGAACTGGACTTCGAGACGCCATCGCTCGTGCCGACTCTTAATCGAATTGGGACTATGGGAGCGAGGATCGAAATTGCAAATCTCGGAGGCGTTCACATCTATGCCTTGGGCGTTGACGGAGCGGGCAAGTCGATTCCGTACTGGCAAAGCCTACGGAAATTCTGGATCGAATACTTTCGCACTAGTGGAGCAAGGCTTGAAACGTACACAGTCCTGCGAGACGTGACGACGGGTCAAACTCCGACTCAACTCAGGGTTAAGAGAATGAGGTTGGGATTCTCAATGCGGTTGCCCCCGATCTGAGGTTTTATTAGGAACTCTTCGGCCAGTATTTCGTCCATCATAGATTAATATTGCCATTCAATCGTCCGCCGGAGTGCAAGTTCGAGGAGGAAAAAATCGATGGTCAATGATCTCAAGGAACTTTTGAAACGCTGGCGGGATAACTACTATCTGAGCCTGTTGCTCGCGTGTACTCTGAAACCTGTGCAGTTCGTTTCTGCCCGACTCGCGCGAAGCATAGAAGAAAAGGTGCACAAGAACGGTGTCACGATTCGATTGTCCAACGGCGAAAAGATGTCTATCGGGAGGAATGCTGGGATTGGAATCGCTTCACTGCTGTTTTGGCATGGGCTGGATGGATACGAGCCCGAAACCTCGCGGACGCTTCGACTTTTGTTTGATCGAGCCGCAACCTTCGTTGACGTCGGAGCAAACTGTGGCCTTTACTCTGTGCTAGGTGCGCTGTTGAATCCAAGCTTGGAGGTAATCGCTTTCGAACCGGTCCCACTGATATTTTCTCGCCTGAAAAAGAATGTTCTGCTCAACGGATTGGAGGAGCGAGTTCGTTGTGAGAACGTTGCTCTGTCGAGCAGAGATGGGACTGCGACTCTCTTCTTGCCCAGGAGTGACAACCGCGATGTGGAGACCACTGGTACATTGAGGACCGACAGTTGGCAAGCAACTGGAGCGTCCTGCGACCTCCTTGACGTAGAAACACTGCGCTTCGAAGAATACGAGGCTCGGTATCCAATGCGCGTGGATCTAATCAAGATTGATGTTGAGGACTTTGAGGCAGATGTGCTTGAGGGCATGAAGGAAGTCATCATGCGGGACAGGCCCTTCATCGTCTGCGAAATCCTCCCGCGGCTTCACAGGAACGAGCGAACGCGGAGAATCGTTGAGGTTCTTAACTATCAAGCTTACTGGATCACTCCCGTAGGGTATGTCAAGGTTCCCGGCTTCGAATGTAGTCGTAGCCATTTCACAGATTTTCTGCTCTCGCCCGTCTCCACTCCAGACATCGTCCTCGACAATGTCGATATTCTCTGGGAATTGAAGAAATTAGGCAGAGATAGCGGGCGACGAGAGAGTGATAATCCGCCCACCCCTGCGAAGGGAGCGGAGCACATTACAGAGCAGCACTAAGATAGTGGGTGATGATTGACCCTGATTGTCGCAGGAATTTGACCTCGGCGATAACGTCATTTGGCGGGACTCCGACCCACGCATATGGATCGCAGATTCTCCTGGCATGCTGAACGAACCTCTGACGTAGGACTCGAACCTACACAACTTAGCTCCAGAAATTCCTCATGAACGCGTCAGGACGAATTGTGCTTGTTGACATGCACTACATTAATAAGTTCGTAGTCTTGGGACCACTAACCTGTTCTGATTTCGTAAAATACAATTAATTTCAATTAGTCGGTAAGGTCGTCGGTAGCGCAATTTACAGCCAGCCTAAGCCGGTTGAATCAAGCTAGGCCTCTAGGTTGAGGTTGTCCGGTTTTTGTAAATTGATATGCTCGAAGTTAATGGTGTGTGTCTCTACTTATCCCAGACATGGTTTTTTACATTTTCCCGCGCTTGACAAAGTACTCGGCACAGCTTTTACTTTCGTTTCCGCACATATGTGGAGCGTGGCACCTGTACGGGCCTGCTATGCTCTGTATTCTTCCGGAGAATTCCAGAGCGCAAGAGGAGAATGATGACGCACAAATATTGCCGTAGTGTCGGGATTTCTTCCTTTGTTTTTCCCTCCGCAACATGCCTCCAAATTCTTCGCATTCTGCCTTTGTTTATGCTGATCTTGTCGTCCGCGGTTGCCCTGACACAGGCGCCGACGCTGACCAGCATCTCACCCACGAGCGTGTTGCCTGGGACGCAGGTGACGTTGACTGGAAGCGGGTTTGGTGCGACCCAAACCGCACGCGGGGGCGTAATTTTCAATAACGGGGCTGCTGCCTCGATTGTCAGTTGGAGCGATACACAAGTGGTCGCGACGGTGGCGCCGGTGACGCTCGGTGGCCGCGCCTATGTTTCACAAAATGGTGTGCGGAGTAACGGCATCGTCTTCACCATGATCCCGCCCACGCTGAGCAGCATCTCCCCGACGAGCGTACTGCCTGGGACGCAGGTGACTTTTACCGGAAGCGGGTTTGGCGCGACTCAAACTGTGCTCGGGGGCGTGATTTTCAATAACGGGGCTGCTGCCTCGATTGTCAGTTGGAGCGATACGCAAGTGGTCGCGACGGTGGCGCCGGTGACGTTCGGTGGCCGCGCCTATGTTTCACAAAATGGTGTGCGGAGTAACGGCATCGTCTTTACCATGATCCCGCCCACGCTGAGCAGCATTTCCCCGACGAGCGTACTGCCTGGGACGCAGGTGACATTTACCGGAAGCGGGTTTGGCGCGACTCAAACTGTGCTCGGGGGCGTGACTTTCAATAACGAGGCTGCTGCCTCGATTGTCAGTTGGAGCGATACGCAAGTGGTCGCGACGGTGGCCGCAGGAACAGCCCGAGGACTCGCCTATGTTTCACAGAACCAGGTGCGAAGCAACGGTTTAAGTTTTTCCATTTCTCCGAACCCTGCCATAACGAGTCTCGCGCCGACCACTGGTGCAGTCGGCTCCTCGGTAACGATCAATGGAACAAATTTTGGGACGACGCAAGACAACAGCACTGTAGCATTTAATGGCATCGTAGTTCCTTCGATAGCGAATTGGAGTGGAACGTCGATCACGGCGACGGTCCCCACAGGCGCTACTGCTGGCAATGTTGTTGTGACGCTGGGAAGTGTAGCCAGCAACGGGGTGCCCTTTACGGTTGCCCCGAATATTATAAGTATGTCCCCGACGTCTGGCGCGATAGGCACGTCGGTAACAATCACTGGGACCAGTTTCGGTTCAAGCCAAGGCACAGTGACCTTCAACGGAACATCGGCAATCCCAACAAGTTGGGGAGCCGGTTCGATCATCGTGCCTGTGCCCGCGGGAGGCACATCGGGGAATGTGATCGTAACGGCTGGAGGGGTTCCGAGCGTAGGAGTGCCATTTACGGTCAGCCCCACGCCGACAATCTCTGGCCTGAATCCAAGTAGCGCGGCTGCGGGAACCGTAGTTCAGGTAACGGGGCAGAACCTTTCATCCGCTGGCCAACAGACTGTGGTCAACATCGGGAACCTTCAGATCGGGGGCAACCAGGTCAACAGCAGTAGCCCTACGTCAGTAAACTTCTTGATCCCGACAGGAGCCGCATCTGGTGCTTTGACTATCCAAGTGGGCCAACAGTCGAGCAATTCTCTCGCGTTTAGCGTGCTCACGCCACCGCAAATTTACACTCTGTCCCCTCTTGAGGTTGCACCAAGCGGTGTGTTGACCATTTCAGGGATCTACTTTGGGGCAAATGGGGCTAGCGGAAACTCTCTCCTGATCGACGGGCAAGCGGCAGGGGTTTCGAGTTGGAGCAACACTCAGATCACCGTCCAGGTTCCGTCAACGTCGGGTGCCCATACGGTTGCTGTGGTAGCAGGAGGAAATCAGAGCGCTTCGCTCCCGTTTACCGTTCTCTCGTATGGTTCGATCAGTGGAACAGTTACATCCAGTGGCGCAGCAGTGCCGAGCGCAACAGTGCAAGGCGCCGCTGGGCAATCAGCCGTTAGCGACAGCGGAGGGAGTTTCTCGTTCCCTTCCGTCCCAGTAGGAATATATTCGCTCGGCGCTGTGGCAACGGGATACGTTCCCTCTGTCGTGAGCAGCGTAACAGTTGTCGACGGCGCAAATACAAGTGTTCAAGTTCAGATTTCTCTACCGAATCCGACACAGATCAGTATTGTTCCTAATGGACCGACAGTCACAACGGGAGCGGGACTAAACCTCTCACTGGTTGACCAAAATGGCATGCCCGTAACGGGTGCGAACTGGTCGGTTGATGACTCGGCGATAGCTTTTATCGACCCAACTGACAATAGCGTTATGGGGCTTTCTGCCGGAGTCACAACTGTTCGTGCGGCGTGGCAAGGCTATCAGGCAAGCACTTCGGTTAGTGTCGTTGCGGCCGCGAATGTGCTTTGGTCTTCACAGGTGAACAGCCAACAACTGGGGGCAGTGCTGCCGCTTGCAAAAACCGGCACGGGGCCGGATTTTGTCTACACCGACGGATCAAACCTGTATGGCATGAGCTACGACACCGGGGTGGTGTGGCAGCAGTCTTTGCCGGGGTTGCCGAATTCGTCGTACACGTTTTCCCAAGCGGCCGCTGATGAGAACGGCGATTTTGTCATTCCTGGCTCCGATCCAACGAATTCCTATGCATCAATAACTAAGTTTTACGGGTCCAATGGGTTGCCGCAGTGGACACATAATTCAATTTGGTTCTCTCCGCAACCTGACTTTGCAGTCAACAGTCTGGGCGACGTTTATATAGTTACCCAGGGCCCCAATAGCGTTTGGAGCCTGCAGAAGCTGGATTCTGCCACCGGGCAAGCCACCTTGTCCTATACTCTTTCTCAGCAAAATGCTTATGCCTTACCAAGCCAAGTGTACATCTTGCCGGACGACTCAGTGCAGCTCCAGTACGAGGATTCGAACCTCGGAGTATCGATCGTGCACCTCGCCACCTTGTCGCCGAACTCCGTAACCGACGTCGTCCTGGATAGCACAGTATTTCCGCAGGTGGGGAGCGCGACCTTTGCGAGGGCCGACGCGAACCTGCCCGATGGCAACGGCGGAACAGTGACGATATGGGAGGAGGACACCGACTATACGCAGCAAGGTGAGGGGACCACAATGGTCTCGGGGACAATATTCTTTAGCGACAGTACGACGGGAGTGACGTCGCAATCTAGTGGGATCAATCCAAACAAGTTTGTATTAGGAAGCACGGGACTGTTGTATTTCGTTTCTTCCCAAGTAGGGTGTTCCTCTTCCAATGGTTATTGCGGAGACAACCTCGTAGCCATGAACTTGGCTGCAGGAACGGAGGCGTGGCGGATCAAGCTCGACAGCACGGGCTTCTCAGGCGGCTGGACGGGGCAACAATACGGGATGCCTGTTGCTGCAACCGCCGACGGGGGATTGATGGTCACGGCGTACAATAGCGAAATTCTTGCGCCTGGCGCTGCCAGAATCGATACCAGCGGAAATGTGATACAGGATTCGGACCTTAGCCCCTATGTGCTGGGCTCCAATGCCTTTCCAAGTACCTTGACATATCTAGGTGGCCCTGATGGGACTTTATGGGCTTCATACACCTCGAATTCGATTGTGTCGGATCTTGTGGATGAGGACACGACCGATGGGGATACAGTTTCCGATTTTATGACACCGTCGGGTAAGGGAAACGCATTTCGGGCGGAGATCAACGCACATTTCAAAGATGCTTCGGCAAATCTTTGCGGAGGCTTCGACGGAAAGCCGGGACCGGGAAAACATGCTCCCAGTATCCTCGTGGTGCCGCGCAATGGTTCCAATCAGGTGATCCTCAAAATAAAGGGCGCCTGGCAAAACTACACCATCGTGAGCGACACTTCGACCGTGACGTTTGCCCCAAGCGCTCCCACCGGAAAGAGCACGACCTTGACAATCAGTGGCGGGTCGAGTCCGACGCTTGCAAGAATCAAGGTCTATGACGCGAATGGACATCGCCAGGCTACTTTGCGTGTGGCAGTGAAACCCCTGCAAAATGTGTCCTTGGACCTTTACCCTGTTACTGAAGCAAATGAGAACATTGCACCTCAGTCGGTACCAAATTCGACTGACGTTCTGAGCCAGTTGAATGGATCCCTCGCAAAAGAAGCAAACATGAACTTTACAGTGAATCCCGGCGTGGGGGTCAGCGCAGTCTACGACCTTGCCCAGCCGCCGTCAATGGCTCTGATGAACCCACTTTCCGACATCGGCCTCAGCAATAGAGAGCAGGCCTCGATTATCCTGGCTATCTCTGGTGCACACGGAAATTCACAGGACAAGTGGATGGCATACGTCCACGCGATTCTTCCAATTCTTGGTAGGAACGATCTTGAGGGCTTCGTTCCCTTTCCAGGTGCAAGCGTTGGCTTCATGGCAGACCCAGTGCCTGGCTACGTCAGCAGTGGCCAACCCCATGTCACGGCTCACGAAACTGGGCATCTTGTCGGCCTTCCAGATAGAAATAGCGACCAGCTAGATCTTATGATTAAGACGGATCCAGGCACCTCGCCGTGCCGGATACATGCAAACGAGTGGAACATTCTAAATCCAACGGGAACTCTAACCAACCCAGCGCAGTGGGAACTCGCGCCCCCTCAGCCTCAAGATCAGTGAGAGCATAAGGACAACAAAATGAAAGCTGGAATAGTGTTTATGGCTTTCGCTACAGTGGCTATTGCGTTTGCCCAAACTGGGCAGCAGGCCAAGCAGAGCCGTATCTTGGAGCGCGCTCGAAAAGGTGACGACTCGGCGCTGTCTGAAATGGAGAAGAGCGGCGACACTCAAGACCTTCAAACACTCTTTCACGATCCGGGGTACGCCGGAAAAGCTTCCGTGCGTCTGTCCTTGGCTAGGATGGGCGACTCCGAAGTTCTGCAATACTATGCCTGCCGTAGCTTAACCGATGACGTATCTCACATCGACGATCTGATGCGGCAAGACCTGGACCATATAGGTGGCGATTTCACTGTTGAGGTCTATAGACATTTGCTAGATTCCGATCCGAGGTTCCGCCCGCAGATCGAACGACTCGTGAAGGAGCATGGTGGCGACTCATGGCCGATGCTCCCAAGCGTGGCCGCGATTCTTAGATTATCTAGACTCGTGCCAAACTCCCCCGTTCCAGAGCTCAGGCCGATTGATATCCAGGCGCATCCCGGTATTGATGAGGAATTCAAGTCAAAATGGCGCACCTGGATAGATGCTCACCAAGTCGAGCTGCAGAAGCTAAAACCCGACGCGCGAAGAGTAAATTTTGATACGCGTTACTGCTCCCAAAGCAACGACACAAGCCGCCATTGAACTAGCGGAGTCGATGACCTGCTCCTTATTTTCCGCACAACGGAGAATACGAGAAGATCATCTCTGAATGGCCCGGATGGAAAGCCGGATCGAGGGGGAGGAGATTTCGGACTGTAGACGATTTTGTAGCGGTCGAAGCACCGAAGCTCCATAGCGATCAACACGCGACAACACCGCGTCTGCGAAGCCTTTGACACCAATCACTTAAAGCCTACAGAATTCAATAGCATTCAATAAGAGCCGGAATCTGGTTCGGGACCAGGGGGTCGGAGGTTCAAATCCTCTCTCCCCGACCAATCTTTTCAAACACTTAAACTACACTTCTGGTTTTCCGTCTACACCGATGGTGTCGAAATTGTAGACGGTCGTGTTTTTCTGGATCTCCTGCTGGGTTCCATCGAGAATTACAATCTGCTTTTCCTGCGGAAATGTCGACCGCCAATTGGGTTCACCACGCATGGCGCTACAAATCCAAAATGGCACATGCAGCATCGCCGCCCACCCTTGCAAAAGCGCGAGGATGGGGCATCCTCAGGGGAATGGTGTCGGCAAAGATCGTCAAAGGCGGGGTCACCCGCCCCTGGATCAGCTTAAAAGAGAGAATTGCATCGGGACAACTACTTTTGCGATTCAAGATTCAAGAATGTCTTAGGCTTCCTTCTTGGAAGGTTCAGGCGGCTCGACGAGAGTCACCTTGTGTACAGGTTTCGGCTGGTTTGCTCTGGCCGCAATGTATTGCATGATTTCCTGCTGCAACCAGTCGGGCAATCCTTTGAAATCTTTGTGAGAGGATGGCACCGTCATAGCTTTTGTCCATTCTCTAGCACGCTTCATTCGCTCGACCCACACATCATCTGACGGGCAAAAGACTCCCGTTCCGAATGCGTCGTTTTGCGCCCACTGAAGCATCCTGAGACCGCTCCCCAGAAGGCAGATGCAGATAGAGCAGTCAACATCATCGCAGTGTTCGTGTCCCAAGTATTTTCGGAACATCAACATTTGCTTTCCACGTGCAGCATCGCGTGTGGGCTGGTCTGCTTTGGACAAGAATTCAAGAGCGGCACGTTTGACCGTCGCTGACTCTGACGACTTTTTCCCTTTATCTGCAGCGGCTGCCTTGGTAGTCACAACAAGGAGTTTCTTAGGCTTCATAAAGGAGACTCCTACTTGCATTCCCAAATGAACTGACTCGTGCTCTCGTCCATCGTCGCCGTGCAGGTCTTGTTGACCTCGACAAGTTTGGTCCGCAGCAGCCCAGACTGCTTCGCTGCCATCTTTGCGAAGCCAGACAAATGTCTGTCGGAATCCCGGATGAGGGTGACCTGCTCGACTACGAATCCCTTCTGCTCGAACTTGGCGCGGATGTCTACCTCGGCCTTTTGAATGTCGGCTTTGCTGAACTTAGGCTGTGGTGGTGGCACTGACTGTGGAGCCGTAGCGGAATTGGAATTACACGCGATGGAGCACGCGGCCAAGGCGAGTGCGACCATCGCAAAATGAACCCGCATAACTTCCCTCCGAACACATCAACTTGAGTGTGGCTGCGGGAACATGAGTCGGACAAGATTACAGAGGTAATGACGTGACGCGGAGTCGTGCTATTCTGACGTTTCATCGGCAGGAGAAAAAATGCCATATTCAAGCGGCGAGACCCCCGCTAAGGGAGATAAAGTACAACGCATCGCTGACGGCAGGACTGGCAGAGTCGCAGACGTACAGCGACACGCTGGCAATATGCAGGGGCATGATGTTGTAAACATAGGAAAGTTCGATGACGGTAGCGTAGGTGTCAGCATGTCACTTGCAGACGAATACAGGCTCGTGTCACGGTCGGAACACGTCGCACACGCTCTAAAGCAAATGCAGAAGCAAGCCAGCGAGAGCGGACAACCGATACCAGAAAGTGGTGCGATTGAGGCGTTAAATAGAAAGACCGTGGACCACGAACTCACAAAAGAAGAGATTGACGAACTCGTCGAGGCTTGGCTCGGACATTATTAGTCCATACGAGTCAGAGCGGAATGGCACTACGAACCAAGAAAGTCAACACTCTGGCTGCCCTGCGCGGTTCATTTAATTAGCTTCTGAGAGCACTCCTGAGTTTGGTACCAAACCGCGAGGCGCGTGCCACACCGAACTGGTGCTTTGGAAACGCGGTCACTGAAACGTCTCCTGAGTTTATTAACAAACATCTTCCAGCCGTACACGGCTAGGGGGCAGCCGGTAGCGGCTACAGCTATCGCTTGACAAACTTTTGAGTCGTGATAGCGTTTTTGAAACGGGAGTTTAGTTTTGAAAGGCAAACTATGCTCCCAGACGCCACTCACTTAGACCACTACTTCGACCTAGCTGAACACCTCGCCCTACGAACTTCTCTCCTGATTTTTCTTGTGCTGGTTCTTTATCGAGTCATTGAGCGGGAGTGGAGGAAACGCTGATGGGATTTTCAACCCTTGACCTTTGCATTATTTTGACGGCCTTCTTGCATGGAAGGAGTTCGGTCATGTACTTGGACGAGTATCAAAGACCTCTACCAGGGGTGCAGCTCTCGGTTTTCGGCCCAATCCATCATGGGATTCTTGCTTATCTCGATGGGCAACAAGTAATCCTGAACACGTCGCTCAAGCATGGGCGTCCGGTGGTCAGTCCTGTGGAAGAATTCGACGGTGTTCCCGTCAGATTGGTTCGCCCTCTGCCGAAGACTTGGCAGGACAGCACCCGTTACAACAGAACGCTTGGAATCTAGTGCAAGCTGGCGTTCTGCCGATATCAGCCGACGAGCCCCTATGTCAAGTCGTCACCACCACGTATCCGAAAGTCGTCCGATGCTCTTGCGGGGTCGTAACCCGCCACATTACGACGTTCGACTGCGATAGGTTCTCAGAGTATTGCTTTTGCTGTGCCAGAAGTAACTCCTTTGTAGGTACAATGCTAGTCCTCGTCGGGCTGAGGAGCTGCCATGAAAAAATACTCTCAAGGTGCCTTCATCGCAGTTCATGGAGTTGGTATTCCTGCCCCCGGAGAAATAGTCGAAGAGCTCAGCCGGTTGTATCCCGACAGGTCTTACTCGCGAAGCGACGTCGTCATTAACGGTACCGCTTTCGCGCGTCTTGTACCGGACGATGAGAGAGCTCCTCATATCATCGAGGTGAACTGGTCAGATATCGAAAGGCCCCAGCGTTCAGTCTTGGGTGCGGCTGAATGGGTGGTGGCGCTCAGTTTTGCGTTAACTGGGGCCAAGTTCGAATGGACCAAGGTACGTTTGCTGGTAGGTACGTGGAATCGATTGTTCTTTGAGACCATCCTTCTCTGGATTTTGTTTCCGGTTCTGTTGGGATTTGCGAATGCCAACTTGAGCGGATACGCTCTATTGTCAGCTGATCTCGCGGTAATTGGTATTGCCGCAATAACCCTGTTCATCAACCGTGGGACTACAAAAATGGCACAGGTTGCGGGCACAGTCGCGCTCGGCGTTCTCGTTTTGCTGACGTTGCTTCTGGCGTTCCGGCCAGAGGTGCTGCGCTACCTGAATCCCATTGCGGTTCGCGCCTACGGACTAGTGCAAATGTTTGCCGGGGTACTTATCTTCCTGACGGCGATCAACGTTGCCTGGCTTGTCCTGCGCGGAGAGCTTACGGTTCACGCTGCCTTGGCGCGACTTGCCTTCAGCTATCTGCCACTGGTGCTACTGTCGGCGCTTGGGAGCATTGTTTGGGCGGTATTTCTGAACCTTCTCCTCCGCTTGCCGCACTCGACCGACCTGTACAACGCCTGGCAGAAAATGTTCTTGGCACATCTCGGCTACGATCTAAAGATTACCGAATGGGCGATGGCCGCTGCGACTGCGGGCATCGGGTTTTTCGCCTTAGCTGCTTTAGTTTCCTATCTTCTTGCCGCCCCCCCGCGCCAGGGCATCACCGCGCATCGAGCCATATATCTGGCCCTGATTGTGATGCCGATGATGCTGGCCGTTCCCGGCGCGGCCATTGTGGCGACATTACACTTCGGTGGGCTGCGTCCGGGGAGCGGCGAAGAAAATGTCTGGCAGGTATACACGGTGTCCGCGATGAGAATCGTGCCATGGTTGCTCACCGCGGTTACTCCGATTACAACGCTTCTTGATGTTCTTTCTGATGTTGTCTTCTACATCACGGACCGGAAGCTTCGATTCTCGTCCTTTGACGCGTGCAATCACCGTTTCTTGTTGCTTTTCGAACATGCGCAATCGTGTTACGCCTGGGTTCGCGTAGTGGCCCACAGCCAGGGGTCGGTGATTGCGCATACGACGCTCGCGCATGTGCCGGTGACTGTGCCAACCGCGCTTACAACTATCGGCTCACCGCTTGGGACCCTGTACGGGAAATACCTGGATTGGGTTGTCACGCCACGAAAGGACTGGCGCAACCTTTATCGGTCTGGCGACTATATTGGCGGTCCGATCGACCTTTCGGGCGTTAACGAGGATATCGGCCCAGGAGGGCATACGAATTATTGGACCGACGCACGACTTCTACCCTGGCTTAATCGACCCGACGCGTAAAGTTTATTTCATCCGCCTGCGCCACCGACATTGCCTTCTCCCGTTGTCATCTTCTGATTCCTCTTCTTTCTCCCGCTCAGATGCTTGGAGGCGTCGCTTGCGATGTTTAGCGATAGCGTCCTTTATCATTCGCTAGCTTTCTACGATCTGCCGTGATGTTGATGTCGGCGTAACGTGGCCCATTCCATGGTTCGAAGCGTTCAATGCTGGTTGGGAAATCGCCTCTTCCGCTTCCGACGCAAGTGTTCAGAATGACGCTTTCCTTGAGATACATGATCGGTTTGCGCAGGACTTGCGAAACTTTGGTGGAAAGATCAATCTAGAAGAACTATTCGGCAAGATAGAATCGGACATACCTGAACATCGTCTCGCCGTTTAACGCCTCTTCGCAAAAGACAACAAGGATATGCCTGTTTTTCCTGATTTCTAAAGTTAGATCGTCGGCTTACATCGAGATGGCCACTGACGTACGATATAAGAGGCTTTCTCAAGAGACCCTCTCCGAGCTTCGGGTTCTAATTTCGTCGATCCAAGACGCCGAATAATGAAGAATCCGAATCAGTGAGATAGTTACATTTGAATCAGCTTGTCCAATTGCTCCGCCATGTCTGGGGCTGTGCGGTTCCAATAGTCGTTATGGCCGCCGAGGCCGATGCACATCTCGGCCCGAGTATTGGTCCCCGCATCGCGAATGATGGTGATTTCCTCCGGATACTGCCCTCGTGTAGCACCCTTCTTATTACGCGAATACCAGCGGTCCGACCAGAGCATACGGCCGACAAAATCGCCGCTGCGATATCCGTTGAACCACAGCTTCACGGCTGAACCTAAATCGGAGACTTGCGGCGTCGTTGGAACATGCGCGAGATCGGGTGGAACACCAGCGGCTTTTGCCACTGGCCGCACACCGTTATCGGGCTCCTCGCGCACCCACCAGTAGATATGCGGGAAAAATCGGTTCAACAATTGCCGGAGGGGATTGCCAAAGGTGAGGAGCCGGATTTTAATTTCGGCGCTCCCTTGGTTCTTACCACCATAGCCAAGCGAGCGTAATGCCTCATCAGGCTCTTCCTTCAAGAAGTGCAGCAGATCAGCCGAGATGAGAGCACCCAGGCTATGTGCCACGATGACAACTGAACCATAAAAGGGTTGTTGAGGTTCCACCGGATCTTTGCGCTCCGCGATGTAGCGCAGCAAGGACACATAACGCTCCGCAATGCGAGCCCGCGGAGCGTTCTCCAAAGGGGACGTGCGCAGGTAGCTATCGACGTCGAGCAGAATGTCGAGTGGTGCTCGGCCGTAGCGATAAATGATGGTGGCGATGGCGGCGCCAGAAATTGCGAGCTTACTTCCGACCAAGTTAAGCATGGTAAGCGAAATAGCAATGGCGAAACCCAAGCTGTTCGCGACCGAGTTGTGCTTCGCGAAGTAGAAGTCGAGTTCTCCGCGAGAATATAAGTAATCGAGAAAGCCGAAGACAAGCGGCACTGTGAGGATGGAATGCCAGAACAAGCTCGTTACTGCGCGCGTGGAATCAAGCCCGCGGGAGAGCCAGTCGCCGAGTTGCATGCACTGGCGATTGGTTGCGAGGTTCAGGGCCATGCCATCAGGAATTAGAGAACGAGCCACGGCCCAGGCAAGGACAACGATTGCAACTACGATGAGAATAATCATCAATGGCAAACCGCTGCTGGTGCTGGCAAGGAGCAGTGCGCGGGCGAGGACCTGGAACTCAGTGTGTCCCGCAATGCCGACTTTATTTTCCAGCAGATAAACGCGATACACGCAACCATACGGGCGGTCATGCCCGATTCCTGCTGGTTCCTCGAGGGTTGCAAGGCGTGATCGCAAATCTTCCGGAATCGCCTGGGCGAGGCTGCCTCTCGCTGCCAATATCTGCTGCACTTTATCGAGGCGGCGTTGCAGAGTGTTCTGATCTCTAGCCGAAAGGGCGTCACAGGCGGGGCCGATCGCAGGGGCATCCGTCCCGGCTTCACAGCGGTTGTCTTTATCGGGACTATCCTGACCGCAACTTGCTTCTCCAGAGTTGTTCTTGTTCGAGTCTGCCTTTCTTACCAGCCAGCGAGCTTCGAAGGCGGTGGGCACAATCAAGCTAGTAAAGGAGCGAAAGGGCTTTGGGGGGTAACTAATCTCGACGCCTGCAAGGAGATTGAACGACTTGTTGGCATAGGAGAAGGCGCCTGCCCAGAGAAAAACAGTGACTAGGCTAATCATTGATGCAGAGACTGCGAGCGAAAGCCTGGCAGTACGGAAAGCGGCGCGTGCCCGAGCGTAGGTTGCAAGCTCCGCTGTACAACCGGAGGACTGGCCCCTTTTTTCTGAACGTATCGCTGCTTTACGCAACGGCGCGAGGCACCATAGATGCACTACCCATGCTCCCAGCGCAAAAGCCAACATAGCTGCCCAGCAAAGCGAAAGAATGGAGAAAATAATCTCCATCGTCCAAAGGCTGGCTTGTTCACCAGGGATTGGAGTGGTTCCCACTAAGCGGGCAAGTAAGCTGAAATACAAGAGGGCGGACGCTACTCCTAAAACCTGAGCAGTACGGTAAGCGCCGCGCCGTACCGAGTCGTAACGTTTCATCAAAAGAAACAGGATGATCTCCCCTATTAGCCACCACTCGACCGCAAGCGCGACATCGCCCGCGTGCGTTTCGGCTTTGAAGATGCGGAGCGGAAGCCAGGTGGCGACAAAGCCGAAAATGTAAGCCGACGCGAGCATAAGAAGCCAAGTGCCGAAGTGATTCGGAACACGACGAGGACGGAACAAGAGCGCTAGAAAGATAAAGAAGCCGAACAACGCCGCCGCCAAATATTCGTGGTTCAGACCGATGTTCAGCGGCAGGACCGTAAGGCCTGCGATCAGCAGAAGCAGATTGAGGATGGGAATGAAGATGACTAGAAAGCGGACGGCCATCGCTTGAAGATAAGAAGCAATTCGCCAGCGAAAGAACTTGATGTGTTCGACGGCGGCGTAGTCGAGCGCCGTGCGGGAAAGGCTGGCGAGATGAAAAAGGAGCTGATAAAGAGCATTAAAAAAGCTGAGGATGCTGCCCTGCGGCCGGGCAAGATCGGCCCAGTAGCATTCATAAATGTCAACTTTGCGTGGAGTATGTCCCGCTGGCGCTGATCGTTCCGTGCGAAGCCGAATGGTATCCCACGCTTGCCCATCCTGAGTAGATACGTATCCTGCAAGCTGGGAGCGCATGAATTCGCGCCCCAATCGGCTGCGGTCTCGAATGTCTTGATCGACCGTGGCGGAGTCACGGCGGCGGGAAAAGACCTCCGCAAGATAGCCGTGGCTTTCAGCGAAGTAATGTAGAAGTTGCCGGAAGCGAAGACGGATTCTAATACTAGGAGGCGCGTTTGGATCGAACTCTGGAACTATCCGGGCCTGTGCTCGCTTGGCGTTGCTTACCATGGCTGGCTGCAGAGGGATCTGAACCGACTCCTCGATGCACGCACCGTAAGGCGGGTTCGCGCCTTTTCCCGTGGGCCAAGGAACGCCTGATCCGACACTTAACCGGCCGAGTCCTAAGAGCATGCTGGAAATGTGGCGGGCCATCGAGAAGGGCGGACAGTAGCCGACACCATGAACTGCCACCACCGCGACCGGACGAGTATTTTCTGCGTTCACCATACGAGTAAAGACACGGCACGTTAGCGAACCCCGCACCTCACTTGTAATCCACAGGATAGTCGCTCGTTTCAGGCTCAGTTTTCGCGGCATCCGGGGCCGGCTTCTTGATAACGCTAAAAGTGAGACTGCTGCCTGAAGGAACTGCTTTTGTGAGCTTTAAAGTGAAATGCAAGTTACCGCCATCATTTGTCCTGGTCGTATCGGTCACAGGCTGAGCCATATAGCCCGCAACGGTAGCGGTTTTGTCGCCCGGAATGGAAATCTTCGTAATGCCTGGAGTTGCACCGTTCAAATCGTTGCCCGTGATTGTTCCAGTTAGAGAGCCAGCCTGCCAAGTCGTGGAGACGTCTCCCTTGTCGATGGCGATCGTCATGTTCGAAGCGTTATTGATATAGTTCACGGCGAACTCAAAATCCATACTTTTCACGCCAGATGTTTTCTTTGTATCCTTGGGATCGTATTTCGTGACCTGAAAGTGCAACTTGCTTCCAGAAGGTATCTCTTTCTTCCACTGTATTTTGAAGTTCAGCTTGTTGTCAGTCGAGCCATCGGACACAACCGAAAGTTTTGTTGGATCGAAGTAATCGCCAATCTTGGCGCTCGGTGTTCCGGGTACGTCAATGCTGGTCAGGCCGGGAATTCCTCCCGTCAGGAAACTTCCAATAATGGTTGCGGCGTGGTCCTTGGCAGCTGTCCAAGTAGCGCGCAAGTCCTTACCCTCGTCGAAAGTTATGTCGGTAATGGTCGCGGGAACGATAGCCACATTCACCGTCATCACTCCCTGCACCAGGATATTCGCAGAATTCAGGCTAATTGCGTTGAGTAGCCTTTGAGCTTCCCGAGCGGAAGGCGGGCAAGACGTGGCGCTTTCTCTGTCGGGCTGCGTATCGGTCTTCGCATCCTCTTTCTTCGTGTCGTCGGTCGTCGCAGCGCCGGCTTTCGCACTGCCAGTCTTGGCATCAACGGTTGTCGCGTCAGAGCAATCCATCGTCAGGAGTCTGAGCATCTGCCTATCCCGTTCTCTCTGGGTGGAACAAGCCTTGGCTGTAGACGTAATAGTGCCCGTCTCGGGCCCAGGCGTAGGTGTCACATTTGAGGCAAAGCTCACCGTTGTGGGAGTAGTCGCCGTCAAAGTCACCGGTAGAACGTTCACGGGCGATCCAGTATTGAGGGCGGGATTCTTGGTTAGCCCTGCCAGTATCACCGCATCGCCATCTTTTAACGTATTCGGAACAGTGAGCGTGACAGCACCGTTGGACGCCTTGATTGCGCTGATAGTTCCAACATGCCACGATGTGGTTGCGCTGTTTTCTTCGCACAATGGAGCTATAGTCGGGACCAAGTCCTCAATGAGGTTTTTCATCTCGTCGACCTGCGATTGCAGCTTGCCTATGTGCTTGTCTACGAAAATCTGGGCGGGCGCAAAAAAAACTGCAGGAGCATTCAGAAAGATATCCTTCATTCCGGGCGTCAAGAATCGGTCGAGCGGGAAGAATGCATAGACGGGATCCGAATCGCCCTTCGCAAATACTTTGTTAGTTTGGAAGCCAAAGTCGCTGACACGGTTAAGCTGGGCTACGGTTCCGTCGGGCAAGAAGACCTCCATGCCGGGAACGAATTGCCCGTTATACGCGCCGACGTATTTCAGGGCGTTCTTGCTGCCAAAACTGGGAATTCCAGCGGCCACTGCGCCAATCAGAACGGCGGCACGAATCAAGGTATTGCGCGCCGTCCAGGTTGCGGCGTCCTGCAACTCGCCACGGATTACGCGGGATTCGATGCTAGCAACCTGCCCCGCGCAACTAACGGTCTGATAGGCGGTGGCCTTGGCATTGGCCGGCGCTTGCGGACAAGGGCTCCCCACTGAGGAAGATCCTCCAGTTACCCCTAAAGTGGGAGGCACCCCGCCCAATGCCCACCCCGCATAGTCAGCAAAGATAGAGTGCAACACAAACGCGGCATCTTCACTCGTGTTATCGATGATCACCTGCATTACTGCGTAGTGACTGGCAATCTCCTTACTAAACACTTTCTTCGCTTGTTTGCGCGGCAGTAAGACAACTTGAATGTAAACGTCATTTTTAACATTCGTCGAACCCTTTAGCGCGATACCACCTTCGACTGTCTTTGCCGCACTCTTAGTTGACTCTGCAGACGCCTTGGCCCCTTGCGCCGTTTCCTCCTGTTGCGCCCCCTGCGCTCTTGCAGTGGCTGGTGTTGTCGCGGTCGTCTCAGGGGTCTGACCTCGCCCCTGAATTGTCCAAATGGTACTCACCAAAACGAGAACCCACACTATGCGGAGCCTGAGAAGCATGTTTTTCCTCTCATCGCAAGAAACGCAGAATTTTCCCCGGGGGAAGGGCGTCGGATTTCTACCTTAGGCTTATTCCGAGAGTCAATTGCTTATTTGGCTTGTTACGATTTCCGAACACCAGCCCGAATTTCGATCAAGGAGGATGATGCCCACAAACGCGCTAGTTGTTGCTTATCTTGTGCTTACGCCTTGTCTTTGCTCGGACTGATTCGCCCTTGTCTTTGCCAAAAATAAGGTTAAACCTTGTCTGCTTTTGTTACGAAATCAGAACTGCGAGAAATTGCAAAAGACGTGGTCATGAGGTCGCAAGCCTCCGAAGCGACGAGCTCACTCGACGAGCGCTCTTCCAATTCGGAACCGCATCGCCTCCTCGACGTGGTTGCCTGCTTCTCGTTCTAGGTTCTATCGCTTTCGTCGCCGGGCAGTTGAGCGGGAACTCCAGCTTCTTTCAGCGCATTGAATATTATTGAAGTGTACTGTTTGCATGCGGGTTTTGCGGGATCGATTGGGTCCATGATCTCAAGTCGATATTCCGCGGGCACCATAGCCGATTCGTTCAAGATCGTCTCTGCCATAAACAGGCTTGTCTTACAACGTACCCGAAGGCGGTGAAGAATTGGTGTCGCTTCTTCGATCCCTATCTTTGTCGTAACTAAGTGGTTCGGCTTTAGGGGGCCCCCAATGCGTTCCGGAGCCTCAAATGTACCGTGCCCACTCGGCGCATCTCCAGCTTGCTGGGGGCGAAATGTTTCAGAGCTCATGTAAGTTAATGATAATGCCGTTGACAGCTTTGTCTAGTTAGCCGACAATGCTCTCGCCCACTCTGGTCAAAGGAGGATTTATGCCATTTTGTAGTAGTTGTGGCAGCACCCTTTCTTCGGGCTCTGCATTTTGCAACGCCTGCGGTCACTCCACGTCGCAGACGTCGACCGCAACCGCCGTGGCTGTACAACCTCCTAGCACTTCTGAGCGACGGTTCTTGGAGGATCAGAACGTCCTCGTCACGAATACACGATTGGTTAAAGGGAACGAAACCTTTGCCATGTCGGGCATTACGTCAGTCATGTCATTCCCAGAAATTCCCTCTAAAAAAGGACCGATCATTCTTATGGTCTTCGGAGGGCTTATATTTCTCTTTTCAGTACAATCGAGTTGGGGAGCCGCTTTTTTCGGAGTACTGTTAGTGGCATTGAGCTTTTGGTGGTTTCGCAGTATTAAGCCCATTTATCACGTACGGTTAGTAACCGCTTCGGGGCAACGGGATGCAATGAGCAACTCGGACGGGGCATATATCGATAAAATTGTAGAGGCTGTTAACCAAGCGATTATTCACCGTGGGTAAGTGTTCGTCCGAGGCTCGCACTCGGCAGATGAATCAGCCCTCGGTTTCCTACAAGGCCATACCGCTTCTCGCCATGTGAACCCAGCGGAATGAAATGCTCACCGGAGTAGGGAGCGCCGATGGTTTCCAACGCTTCTCCCAAGTTCCGACGCAAGCGCGTCATTTCCATTTTGACCGCTGATTCTCGCAACAGATGACCCTTAAGAATTTGTTTGAGAAAGTTGCATTCTCGACTGATCTTCGCAATTGCGCCTGGCGACTGCCCGGAACCGACCAGGATCAATATCAGTACGACCCGAACACTGGCCGTATGACTAACTGGACGTTCCAAGTGGGCAGTACTCCGCAAACGGAAACCGGCACGGACCTCGCGTTAGGTAGGCTGGCTAGATGCCGCGTTGCCGCCGTACTGTCGGTCAGTCAAAAATGCAACGGGCGCTGCGTTGAGAATTACCGTGGGTGCCCGCTGTGGGCTAACTTCCCATCCGTAACAGCGATCCGTGATCTCAAACGGAAGGCTACGCCATCTTCTTTTCACTGCGCCCTCTTCCGGTGGACGCCGCTCGGACGGGCGTTTCGAACTGCGCCGGTTTCGCGCCAAACGAACCCCAACCGCGTTTGGCGCTCACCGCGCTTTCACTCACGCCCTGCCACGCTCCTTCGGCCTCCGTTCTGTTTCTTTGACCGTTCCGCCTTGGTTCCTCCAATGCCCCTCCCGTGAAAGAAAAAACAAGCCGGAAACGGCAGAAAAAAGCGATACACTTCATTGACAATTCCGGCTCACCGGCACTGGCCGGCGCCTCCGATTCCTGCCGACCGTAAAAATCTGAAAAAATAAAATCAGAAAAAATATTCACGGTTCGCTATTGTCAGGGGTTGTTTTTTCCCGCGCGCACCCTACCCCAGCCCCCTTCGGGGAGAAGATCCGCAGAGTCCCGACCGCTGGCTGTGATCCCGGCACCGGCCATCAGAGTACTTAGAGACCATGTCCACCGGCCACCACAGAACCCACCGCCGCGCCCCGGGCTCCGGTTTTGCCCGGCTCGCGGCCCGACTGTCACCCATTGGCCGACGGAGGACAAGAGTCCAAGACTTGGACGTCCCGCTATCCCGAAGCCGAGTGGCAAATCCCCTCCCTGGCGACTAGACTGTCTCGGCAAAGAGGAAGCGTGTGTGACGCCGCGCAGGAGGCGCTGTGGCACGAAAGAATGAAAAGAAGCCGGAGCAGATCCCCGGTTCGTCTTGGGAATCTCCATCGTTTCCTGGTACATCGGGGCTGCCATCAGTTTCAACCTTCCGTAAGGTAAGTGCGCAACCCACTCGTCGGCCATACGAGGACTACCAACCCCGTGAATTAAGAGAACTACTGCTCGAATTGGAAGGAATTGTGCAGAAGTTAAGGCTGAAGTTCCCGGCTCTCGCTGAAACATGGCGTCCGAATGAGACAGAGCGAGAAGCTGCCGTTATTATCGAGGACGCTAATCAACGAATTCAAGAACTCACCCTCGAATTAATACGACAGGGAGGTCTCGAAACCTCCGATACAGGATTAGACGAGGTTGGGAGTCCGCAGAAGGCCAACGGTGCGGATCCGTCTCACGCACCGCCTCGTCACGAGCACGATGATGCGCCTGAGGGCTTGGAACATGAAGAGCAGCACGAGCCGCACCACAAACGTGGCCGTGCAGCATTGAATTATCGTTCAGAGATAAAACGGGCAATCTTGGTCGAACTTACTAGGCAACCCCGGGCGACCGATGCTGAGATTTGCCGCGGGCTCGATGCTGATGGCGCGGCGGAGTTGCCGAAGGACTGGAAGAACAAACCGGGAGATAGGGGGTTCTTCGATGCTTATTCCGACCCTCGCACGCGACATAAGGTTGAGGTTGCAATCAGCAAGGTAAGGAGAGACTTGCGTAAGCTAGGGCTTCTGGCTTAAGCCACGATTCA
>Ga0308309_10000448_pt1 | contig 26576 bp, 24 predicted proteins | sample HubBroMetageWFT5_FD_192491 | JGI IMG/M metagenome (GOLD analysis project Ga0308309, IMG submission 192491) | Warmed and freeze-thawed soil microbial communities from the Hubbard Brook experimental Forest, New Hampshire - Hubbard Brook CCASE Soil... | ecosystem: Environmental > Terrestrial >...
TACGAGCGGCGGTCCGCCGGACACCCACCGCCGATCCTTTTCCCGCCTGAGCAACGTAGGGGAGATTGCGAAACAACCCCCGGCGGCCGCTCAGGCCATAACCTACCCATTCTTTAGATGCAGCTGCGAAGCCAGTGTATGCAGCCTGCAAATTTACTTTGCGTCCCTCGGGCTTATCGAAGAGAACGACCAGGCGCAGCGAGCGCGGGCCGCCTTCTTCGAGGCGCTTGAGCAAAAAATCCTGGGTGACACCGGTATTCAGGACGGCGTCCACCAGCAGCACATCGCGGCCAAGAAGAACCGGAGCCGCGCTAAAGAAAATCTCGCGGCGATCAAAGCCGCCCATCAGAACATCGCGCGTTTCCGAACGCACAAAATGGCAAACAACCGGACTCGAAATTTCGCGCACAAGATCGGCGGCGAAAAGAAACGAATTCTCGAGCACGACAACAACGTCCACGGTGCGGCCGGCATAATCTTTCGAAATCGCGCGGCCCAACTGGCTCACGCGGTTGCGGAGCCGTTGCCGTGTGAAGGCGACCTTCATCGCCACCTCAAATTCCGTCTTCCTCAATCAAAAGGCCTGCACGGGTTTGATCCGTGGCGCAAAAGTCCGCCGCCGGAGCCATGCCACGCGCCCAAACGACAGAGCCGCCGCTTTCGAGCACGGGCCATCGAGAACGCTCACCGGAGGGCACGCGCCCTGCCAGAAACATTTGCTTGAGTTTCCTCGAATGACGCCGACCGGACGGACGATAGGCGTCGCCGTGCCGCCAGCTCCGCAAGACCAGAGGGCCGCGGAGAAGGTCGGCATCAAGCGCCTGTCCGTCCCTTTTAGTGTCGCGCGGCGCTAAAGGCCAGTCAATCACTTTTAGGCGGAAGCAAGTACCAAGTTCTGGAACGGAAACAGCGGCCGTGCCGGAATCAGAAAGCTCGACAACGTATTGGTACGCACACGTTTGCGAAGGGGTTTTTCCGGCGCGCCCTGAATGCAGCGGCACGGAGGCGCGCGAGAAAATCAGCGTGTTGAAATCGCGCTCGACGGCAATCGCCCCTGGAAGCTGAACGCGGTGGCCGCTGGAAGAACTGGTGCACAGGCGAATCACCTGCTCGACGTTTGCGGCGGAAAGTTCCCGGCGGTCGCCGCGCACTCGTTCATAGAGACGGCGAATCAGGCGTTCGGTGAGCGGGCGCAGAGGAGAGGAATCCGGAGCATCAGACGCCGACTCGAGGGATGCCGTATGAGGGAGCAGGCCGGGAAACGCGAGCAAATCGGGAAGTCGAATCGCAAGTTTCTTGCCGCGCACTTCGACGAAGGAGCGCATTCGCTCTTCCACCAGCGCAGCCCAAGAAACCTCTTCCTCGCGAGAGAGGCGGCCGAGTTCGCAGAGGTGCGAAACGATTTGAGGGGAGAAATCGGCTTCGAGCCGGGGCAAAAGCTGGGCGCGAATGCGCGCGCGCATGCGCTGCGTATCCTGATTGGAGGAATCCTCGCGCCAAGGCTGGCCGAGCGATTGGAGATATTGGCGCAGATCCTGGCGACGCATACCAAGCAGCGGGCGCACGATCGGGCCAGCCTGGGGATAAATCCCCGCAAGGCCGGCGGGACCTGTGCCTCGAATCATGTGCGCCAGAACGGTTTCTGCCTGGTCGTCCGCCGTGTGAGCCACGGCGATGCGGGTGGCGCGGGATTCGCCAACGAGGCGGGCGAAAAAGGAAGACCGGAGGCGGCGCCCGACTTCTTCGAGATTGCCACGATCGCGAGCGGCGTGGGCGGCGACATCTTCCTTCGCACAAATGAAATCGCAACCGAAAGATTCCGCAAGATGGGAGACAAACCGCGCGTCCTCGTCTGACTCCGCGGCACGCAGGGAATGATTGAAATGGACGACAAGCAAAGTAAGACCGAGTTCGCCGCGGACTTTTTCAAAAAGACGAAAGAGCGCGACTGAGTCAGCGCCGCCCGAGACAGCGACACCCACGCGGCCGCCGGGCAGGAGAATCCCGGATTGTTGGATGGACTTAACGAAGCGTTGTTCGATTGCTGATTTCAAGCGCCGCAGCCTTCCTGACCGCACAGAAGGGATTCGTCCATGGTAGCAGCCGAACGGGGAAGGGTCGAGCGCCCTGGCTGCTTTGCAGCGGGCGATCAGATGTTTTCGGCAGCTTGTTGCGTCAACAAAGCGCGGCTGCAGGAGATGCGCCGATCGAGGACAACCGCAGCGAAATAAGAGCAGTTGCGGCGCTCCTGCTCGGCCCAAGCCGCAACGCGCGGAACAGAAAGACGCGCCAGACGGCGAAGGACGCCGAGGAAGCCGAAGTAAGTTCCCACGGCGAGAATTTCCGAGCGGTCATCTCTGCGCTCCGGGCACAAACGGACGAGCTGGAGAAGGCGATAGAAATCGTCCGCGGCGAATACCGCAGTGGCCACGCCCGTCACTTCGCGGACGTGAGCCGACAATTCCACATTGCGGCAGGAAGCAAGAAGCGAGCGGCAGTGCAAAACAAAAAACTGAAGAAAGGCGGAGACCGAAATCACGCAAATGGCAGCGGGCATCATCGCACTCTCACCTGAAGGCGCGCAGGCGCGAGGCGGGCGTCCTCTGAAACCTTGGTGAATGTGTAGGCCCATGCCAGGGGGAGCCAGAGGCCCATGATGGGGGGAATCCAAAGAAAGATGTGGCCCGGCAAAGCAGGAAACAGATTTTGAAGCGCGTAGACCCCCGCCGTCGCGCTGTAATACACGCCCAAGGCGAGGACAAGCTGGATCAGGCGAGTGCGCGTTTCGTGCATCTTGAGCATCGCGCCCCAGAGCACATAGACGAGAACGACACCCACGAAATTCAGGTTCTGCTCGAGCTGGACAACAAACTGTTGAGTGAGGTGGCCTTTGATCTGGTGAGCTACGGAATAGGAGAACAAGGCAATCGCGGCGAGCAGGACCGTGGCGACGACCCTGAAGTAACGGCTGACCTTCATTTCAACGAAAATGCGCTCGTAAAATTGAATCAGGACGAAGTACATCAGGACGTAGAGCAGGCTGTCTGTGTAGTAGTAGTAGTAAAAATAGGATGCGGAGACGTAGCCAAACGTCTTGATGCAGATGTAGGAACCGCAGGTGACAACTGCGGCGGAAAGCATATACAGATTAAGGGTTAAGTAGCGGACGAACTCTTTTCTGAAAAATGCATACACCACCACGAAAGCTTCCAAGAGGAAGCTGCCTAACCACACGCTATAATCGACCGGGCCAAGCATCATTATTACAATTCGAGGGCTTGACCCCGCCAGATGTTAGTCCCGCAGATCAGCCACCCCTAGAGGCAACTGACCCGATACGAGACGCCTGAGCTATTTAGGACCAAGGTCCTGCGGGCGGAACTGGTGAGCCCGTGCTTGACCAAGGTCCTGCAGGCGGAACTGGTGAGCCCGTGCTCGCCCATGGTCCTGCAGGCGGAACAGGTGACCCAGTGCTTGCCCAGGGTCCAGCTGGCGGAACAGGTGAGCCCGTGCTGGCCAGAATTACGCCGGTCAGCGCGAACATCACCACAACAACCAAAACTAACCGCTTAGTCATGACTCCTCCGAGTAGGGAAACTACGCGGTGGAGTCTATAAGCGGCCAGTTGCCGTCAAGGGGGAAATTTACGGACGTGTGCCTAATCGGTACACACCCGTACCCCTCCGGCTGAGCCAGAGCCTTTCCGAATTGTCCAGATGAAAGTAGCCGTCGGAAACGTATGGGGTCTATAGGCCGAAAGTACTGTTTTTCAATGGTGAGTTCCAGGAGGGAGAGGGGGGATTAAGGCCTAAAACGGCCTTTTTATGGGCCAAAACGATGCGAGGTACTTTACGGTTCTTGACACTCTGTGGACTGTGCCCTTAGCATGACTGACTGCGTCTGTGCCGGCGTAGCTCAGTGGTAGAGCGAGGGTCTCATAATCCCTAGGCCGTGGGTTCGATTCCCCCCGCCGGCACCAACCCCCCCAGAACCGAAAAGTACGCTTCGTATTGCAAGCAAAAGCGGCTACTTATTCTGAATTTCGAGTGGGACGGACTGCGTCCGGTCGGAGGCAGGGCCGATCATCAAGTCGAATGTTCCTGGCTCAACGACCGGGTGCATGGCTGAATCAAGAATAGAGAGCGTGTCCTGATTCACAGTAAATTTCACGGTGGTTTTTTCTCCTGGCTTGAGGGATACCCTTTCGAAGGCGCGGAGTTTCATCATCGGCTGGGTGACGGAAGCGATGCGCTGGTGAATATAGAACTGAGCGACCTCGTCGCCGGCGCGATCGCCGGTGTTTTGGATGTCCACGGATACGGCGGCTGTGCCGCCGGGAGCAATCGAGGCGGGTTCAACGTGGAGGTTATCGAATTTAAACTTGGTGTAGCTGAGCCCGGAGCCGAAGGCATACAGCGGCTTGTTTTCCACGAAGGCATAACTTCGATTGCGGGAAGGCTTGTGGTCATAGTAATCGGGAAGCTGGCCGACGGAACGCGGAAACGTGACGGGGATCTTTCCTCCGGGATTCACGTCGCCAAAGAGGACGTTGGCGGCAGCTGTACCGCCCATTTCGCCGAGGTACCAACCCTCGAGAATTGCCGGAACGTGGGCTGCGGCGTAGTTGATGGATAGCGGGCGGCCGTTGAGCAAGAAGACAACTGTGGGCGTTCCGGTTTCGACGATGGCCTTGATCAAGTCATCCTGTGCGCCCAAGAGATCAAGCGAGTCGCGGTCGCCGACATGATTTTCAGCCCAGGCTTCGCGATTCGTGCCCTCGTTTTCTCCCACGATGACAATGGCGGCATCGGCCTTTCGCGCGACATCGGCTGCGGCGCGAATACTGGCGGCTTGCGCGGCAGGGTCAGCTAGCTTTACTTCCTTCGTATACCATTCGGACCAGCCATGTTTGCCGACGGTGATCTGGCAGCCCTCTGCATAGACGACTTTCACATTCGGGCCGGCGCGTTTGATGATTCCGTCGAGGAGGCTAACGCTGTGGCCCGGGCCGGGATCGCGGCTGTAACCACCCTGATGAACATCGGCTGCGTTGGGACCGATGACGGCGAGAGTTTTGATTTTTCCCAAATCGAGCGGCAAAGTGTTGTTTTCATTTTTCAGAAGGACAATCGCCTCCTGCGCGGCTTTCAGGGCGAGCGCCTGGTGCTCAGAGCTGTTGGTGATTTTTTCGGCGAAATCCGGATCCACGTAGGGATGGTCGAAAAGGCCAAGACGGAATTTCGTGGCGAGAATCCGCGCAACGGCCAAATCCAACTGGGCCTGGGGAACGGTGCCTTGCTTCACCTGATCCGCAAGGGTGCGAAAGACGGAACCGTCGGAGAGATCAAAATCCAGTCCGGCGGCAAGGGCTTCGCGAGCGGCCCCCGCTTTGTCCGCAGCGACGTGATGCGTTTCATAGAGCATCTGCAGGCCATTGCCGTCCGATGTGATGTAACCGCGAAAGCCCCATTCCTGGCGGAGGACTGAATCGAGCAGCCAGTGGTTGATATGGACGGGGATGCCGTCAATTTCATTGTAGGAGGCCATTACGCTGCCGACCTGCGCTTCCTGGACGGCGGCCTGAAAAGGAACGAGAAACGATTCGCGGAGAATGCGTTCGGAAATATTCGAGGGACCCGTATTGCGGCCGCCTTCCATTTGACCGTGGACGAAATGCTTGGCGGTGGCCAGAACGTGGTGACGGTCAATCATGAAATCCATTCCCTGAAGTCCTTCGATGGCGGCCACTCCCATGCGGGTGACGAGATAGGGGTCTTCGCCGTACGTTTCTTCGGTGCGGCCCCAGCGAGGATCGCGCGCGAGGTCGAGGACGGGCGTGAAGGCCTGATTCACTCCAGCGGCAGACATTTCGTCGCCAGCGGCGGTGAAGACTTCGTGGACGAGTTTGGGATCCCAAGTGCTGGCCAGACCGAGGACCTGGGGAAAGCTGGTGCTGTCGTACTCCATGAATCCGTGGAGCGCTTCGCCCATATTCAGAGCTGGGATACCAAGGCGGGTTTTTTCCATTTGATAGCGCTGGATGGCGTTGCGAAGAATCGCTCTTTGTTTGGGGGTGAAATTGGAATCGTTATTTTCGGCGTAGAGTTTTTTGAAGACATCGTCGGGCCGGTCGGAGTTGAAGGTGCCTGTGGTGTCGTAAAGATGGTTGTGGCGGCTGCCGGCGATTTGGTCGATTTTTTCTTCGATGGTCATGCGTTTCAGCAAATCGGCGACGCGCTTTTCGATCGGCAGGCCGGGATTGCGATAGTCGGGAGAGGAATCCTGGGCGTGAATGGCGCACAGAATGAAAAGAGCCGACGAAAAAACAAAAAGGAAACGCATGGTCCGCATGGAATTCTCCTAGAGCACCGCTTATAACACAAATAACGTTTGGCGGAATCGCGAACTGCGGCGCGGGCAGAATATTCGGGCGAGTTGGGGTAGAATCCGCGCCATGACGACCACATTTCGAGTTTTGTTTGCGGCATCGGTGCTATTCCTTTGCGGCCCCGGCCACACACGGGCGCAATCGCAGGCGGGCGCGACAGGCGCGACGGGCGATGGCGCGCAACAGTTTGCCAGCCTGGGAGATTTTCATTTGCAAAGCGGGGCGGTGATTCACGACTTTCAGATGGGCTACCGGACGCTGGGAAAACTGAACACAGAGAAAACGAACGCGATACTTTTTCCAACATGGCTGGGCGGCACGACCAAAGACCTTGTGCAATACGCGAGCCCGCTGTCGTACCTGGATACGAACAAATACTGCGTGGTGCTGATTGACGCGATCGGAGACGGGGTGACGAGTTCACCTTCGAACAGCAAATCGCAGCCGCTGATGGAATTTCCGGAGTTCACGATTCGCGACATGGTGGAAGCGGAACACCGGCTGGCTACCGAGGTGCTGCATGTGGAGCACGTGCGCGCGGTGACGGGAATTTCGATGGGAGGGATGCAGACGTTTGAATGGGCGGTGGCGTATCCGGATTTTATGGATGACGCGATTCCGATTGTGGGGACGACGCAAGCGACTTCGTACGACAAGCTGCTGTGGACATCGGAGATCGAGGTGATTGAACTTGATCCGGCGTGGAATGGTGGAAAGCCGACCGGACCGATCCGCGGGTTAACCATCGCGGAGGAAATCAGCAACATGAACCTATCTTCACCCGCGTATCGCGTGCATGAAACTGGCGCGAAGGATTTCGATGCGCTGCTCGCCGAGATCAATAAGGATTCTCCACATGACGGAGGCACGGCAGCCAATTACATTCGCCAGCGGCAGGCAATCAACCGCATGGACATTCCAGCGGAATTTGGGGGAACGGCGGAAAGCGCGGCGGGGAGAATCCGCGCGAAGATGCTCGTCATCGTGTCGCCAGAAGATCACATGGTGAATCCCGCTCCGGCGATTGCTTTCGCGGGGCTGATCCATGCGCCGCTGATTTTGATGGATTCGGCGTGCGGACATTTGAGCCCAGGTTGCGTCTCGGTGGGGCCGCGAGTGGCGGAGTTTCTGACGGACGCGACATCGGTGCACAGCGAGACGATACATGACGCGACCGCGAAATAGCCGCGGATGAGGCCGGATACACTGGTTATCGTCAATCCTGCATCGGGAGGCGGAAGGGCGGGGCGGATTGAAGCTGGCATTGCGGCCTGCCTTGCGGCGCAGGGAATCAACGCACGATTCATTCAATCGAAAAGCTCGGAAGATATTTGCAATCAGGCTGCGCAAGCGGCGGCGGAAGGGTACCGGTGTGTTGCGGCGCTGGGCGGAGACGGCGCGTTTCATCACGTAGTGGAGGGACTGCGCGGGACGGAGACGTCCGCGGGATTCTTTCCCGCAGGCAATGGCAATGACATTGCAAGATCGCTGGGTATTCCAATGGATGCGATGCGCTCGGCCGAGGGGTTTGCGCGCGCGAAGGTGAGAGTTGTGGATCTTGTGCGCGTCACTTTTCGCGACGGCCGCAACGCGCATTTTATCGGCGCCGGAGGGATGGGGCTCGACGCCGAAGCGGCGCATTTGGCCAACACGCGCTTTTCCAAATTGCCGGGAGTGATGCGATACCTTGCGGGAGCGCTGTGGGCATTTTCGCAGGGCAAGCCTATCGAACTGCGCGCGGAACTGAATGGGGAGCGATGGTCGGTGCGCGCGCTATTTGCAGCCATCGCGAATGGGGCGGCGTATGGCGCAGGAGTGAGGATCGCACCGGATGCGAAAATGGACGACGGGATGCTGGATGCGGTGATTGTGGGCGAGCTGGGATGGCTGCGCTTGTTGCGCGCGATACCAATCGTGCTGACCTCGGGCGATTTGAAAAATTTCAAAGAAGTGCGGAGGTATCGCTGCCGGCGCGTGCGGGTGGAAACGGATCCACCCGCAAAAATTCACGGCGACGGGGAATTGCTGGGCGAAACTCCGGCGGAGTTCGAAGCGCTTCCCGGGGCCATTCGCGTGATGACTCCATCGAGCGAGTAGGACAGACTTCGGAAAAGATAGCGCCTACTTGGCAGGCCTTTTGCGAACGAGGCGAAGAGTTACTTCGATATCGCGGCGAGAATCGAAGCTCGAAATTGTGTGCGTGGAAGTGATGAGTTCGTTGTGCTCGGCGTGGATTTCGTAATCGGCGTTGGGATCCAGGCCGCTGAAGCGATAGTTGGCCGTATCGTCCGCGATATAGGTTTTTACCGCCTGGGTCTTCACGTTCATCAGATAGACGACACTGGAAGCGACCGGGTTTTCATCTTTGTCCACGACGGTGCCGTGGAGGGTGCGCAATTGCGCGTCCTTTTTGTTTTGTTTGTCTTGACTGTCCTGCGATTGGCCGGGGAGAGCGAACATCAGCGGGAGCAACACAAAGGTGATGATGGAAAGGGCCCGATAGATCTTCACGTGTTCCTCTTTGCCCCAGCGACGGGCGAACTCGATTAAGCAACGAAAACGGAAACGATCTGCGTCATGGCCGGATGCCGGGAGGGGCACCTCTTGAGATGGCCGGCGGCAGGCAAAAGATGCAGAGGAAGGTCAGGATGGAAAATCATTCCACTTCTTCTTCATCGTCTTCTTCCTTAACCTTTTCTTTTTCGACGATGGATTCCTCTTCGTCCTCTTCCTCTTCGTCCTCATCATCGTCATCGGAGATGGCGATCAGATGGACGGGGTGAATCTGCGTGACTTCGAGCTCCGCATCGCATTCCCCGCAACTGACGATTTCGCCTTCTTCGACTTCGTCTTCGTCCATGTCAATATCGGCATCGCATTCCGGGCATTTCGTCACGGCGTTCTCTCCTTACCTGGGCGAATGATCACAGCCGGGCGTATTATATAACGCCGGTGTCAAGCTTTTCGCCAGAGGCGATTGAAAAAGTTCCTCCAGAGGGACACTACGAGATGGTCCAGCGGGAATATCCGGAGCGGCCGGTGGTGGGGGTGGGCGGCGTGGTGATTCACGGGGACCGCGCGCTGGTGGTGCGGCGCGGGAACCCGCCGCTGCAGGGCGAGTGGTCCGTTCCCGGAGGAATGCTGGAAGTGGGCGAGACGGTGGTGGAAGGAGTGCGGCGCGAGCTGGCGGAAGAAACGGGAGTAGAGGCGATTGTTCACGGCGTGATCGAAGTATTCGAGAAAATAGAATTCGATGGCGCGGGAAAAGCGGTGTACCACTACGTGGTGCTGGATCATTACTGCGAAACGACGCAGGGCGAAGCATGGGCGGGCGGCGATGTGACGGAAATTGCGTGGGTGGCGGAAGCGGAATTGGAAAAATATGCGCTGACGCCGAGCGCGGCACAGGTAATTCGAAAGGCGTTTCAAATCGCGCGCGAGCGCAAATAAACTCAGGCCGAAAGTGCGTCTCGCGAAGGGTTATGGAGCGGGACTAGCTTGCGGCCGCAGCGGGAAGCCTGCCAAAGCGCCTCTCGCGACCCAGAAAGTCTTCGACTGCCGATTCCAGATCGGCGGCTTCGAATTCCGGCCACATCCGCGGCGTGAACAACAATTCGGCGTAAGCGCACTCCCACAACATGAAATCGCTGAGGCGACGCTCGCCGCCGGTGCGAATCAGTAGGTCCACATCCTGCGCGGGACCGTGGTCGTGAGTGACTTCACCCAAGCGGCGGGCAAATTCGCGTTCGGAAACTTCCAGGCTGGAAAGCATCCAGCAGGCGGCGCGAAGAATGGCCTCGCGGGAGGAGTAGTCGAGCGCGATGCGGAGTTCCAGCTTGGCGCCCGTCGCCGTGATGCGTTCGGCCGTGTTGATGGCGTCGACGAGCGTAGGCGGAATGCGGTCGCGCCGGCCGATGACGCGCAAGCGCACACCTGCCTTGGCGCACGCGGTTGCTTCGGAGCGAAGATATTCTTCGAGCAGGCTAAGCAGGGAAATCACTTCGCTCGCCGGGCGCTCCCAGTTGTTGGAGGAAAACGCGTAGAGCGTGAGGGTGCCAATGCCGAGGGACGGAGCGGCGCGAACGACCCGGCGGACGGCTTCCACGCCGGCGCGGTGACCCTCCGGGCGCGGGAGATTGCGCGAGGCGGCCCAGCGGCCGTTGCCATCGAGAAGGATGGCGACGTGGAGTTTGGGATTAGGAAGGAGAGTCAAAGTACTTTTGTTCATAAAGTTAATGGATAAAAAAATTTCCTCTCTAGCCTTCTCGCGTGGCGCGAATCAGGGCTTCCATGTGGTCCAGATACTTCTCCAGCGCCTTCCGGCCCGCACCGGTGAGGCGGTATTCGGTTTTCGGCAGGCGCCCGGAGAACGATTTCGTGCAGGCAACATAGCCGGCGTCCTCAAGCTTGCGCGCATGAACGCTCAGGTTGCCGTCTGTGGCGCGCAGAAGCTGCTTGAGTTCGTTGAAAGTGAGCGACGCGTTGACGGCAAGCGCGCTGACAATGGCAAGGCGCGTGCGCTCGTGAATCAGGCGATCCAGACTCGTGGCGGAGGTTTCAGCCGGACGACTGGTCGCAATGGTTCGTTTCGATTTTTCCTCCCGCGCGGCGCGGAAGGCTCCCGACTTAGCCACCATAATTCCTCGCAATCACTCCACCGAAGAGTACATGCAACCCGCCGAAACCGGCAGCGAGGAGAATGTTCTCCCAGCCCGCCGGGCAAAACAGCGCAACTGCGCCCAGAACCATGAAGCAGAGGCCCATCAAGGGGACAATGCGGATGGAAAACGCGCCGCCGGTGACAACTCCGGTGCCGTACAACAAGAGCCAGACGCCGGGAACGGCGTCTCTGAAACCGGCGCGCATGAGAACGATGGTAAGCAGGGCGCCGACAAACAAAGGAGGCGCGAAGCTGTAGACAAAGCGGCGGCCCGGGCCGGAGAAAAGGGGCGTGCCTGCATCACGCGCCTTCGAAAATGTGGTCCAGGCAGCGATGGCGATAGCCACGAAGGCTTCGCAGATCCAGGTGAGCAGCCAGGCTATATGGGAGGTCTGGCGCGAAGCGATGGCCGCGGCGCCGAGAGCCGTGATGCCCATGGCCACGCCGCCCCAGCCGGGGACGGCGGTGAATGAGCCGGCGCGCTCCATGGTTTCGCGGATGAAGCGAAGATTGTCGCGTGCCCGGTCATCGAGGGCGACGGGATCGGAGTGAGGGCGGCGCTGAGGTCCGGGGTTCACCATGCGGAAAGTGTAGCACGGGGAGCGATTTTGTCAAGTACTTTGTTTCGTAAAGTACAAGCACCTACTTGTGAGCTTTCGCTTGCGGGACTATCCTCAATTCCGGGGCGGATCCAAAAAGGAGAAACAAAATGAAGCGCATGTTGCTGGCCATTTGTGTTGTGGCACTTTCGCCGCTGGGCGCGCCCGCGCAACAAGCGGTGGCGCCGGAAACCAATCCCATCTCGAATTACACGAGAAAAATCCTCGACTCCCAATCGAAAAATCTGCTGGCGGCCGCGGACGAAATGCCCGCCGATAAATACAGCTTTCACCCCACGCCGGAGCAAATGACGTTTGGGCATATGATCCTGCACATCGCGAGCACGAACAATTTTCTGTGTTCGAAAATTTCCGGAATGCCCGCGCCGACGGCGGAAAAGCTTTCAGACACGGACCCGAAGGACAAGCTGGTGGGAGGACTGAAGGCGTCCTTCGATTTCTGCACCTCGGCACTGGCGAAAGTGGACGACTCGAACCTGGGAGAAGTGCTGCCTCTCTTCGGGACGCGAACTGTCTCGCGCGGGGGAATGATGGTCATGCTGACGGATGACTTTTACGATCACTACAGCATGGCGGCGATTTATCTGCGGTTGAACGGGCTGCTGCCGCCGACGGCCAAGAAAGAAAAGTAGGAAGCGTGGTTTCAGCGCTTGACCGAGCGACGCGGATAGCGGCCCAGCAGCCAGTTCCAGCGAATGTAGATGAGGTCGCCAAACATGCGGATGCTGTCAAAGAGCACGTGAACCTTGGAAGCGGGATCGTGCGCCCAGCGGACGGGAATTTCGGCGGCGCGGAGGCCGTGCCGCTGGGCGAGAAACAGAATTTCGGGGTCGAAACCAAAACCTTCGATTCGCTGCTGCTGGAATACGATTTGCGAGGGCTCGCGCACGAAGGCCTTGAAACCGCACTGGGTATCGTGGAAGGGCAACCCCGTAAACAAGCGCACGAAGCCGTTGAAAATAATGCCGGCGAGTTCGCGCGTGCGCGCCTGGCGGACGGCAATCAGAGAGCGGTCGAGCGCGCGTGAACCGATCGCGACATCATTGCCATTTCCGATTGCCGCGAAGAGCTTTTCCGATTCCTCGATGGGAGAGGATAGATCCGCGTCCGTAAAGAGAGCCACGCGCCCACGAGCTTCGAGCATTCCGTGGCGGACGCTGTAACCTTTTCCGCGATTGGTTCCATTGGAGACGAGCCGGAGCGTGGGCATCTGCCGCGACCAATCTTCGACTACGCGCGCGGTTCCATCGGCGGAACCGTCGTCCACAACCAAAATTTCGACGTCACCCGTATCTGCTTTTCGCGCGGCGAAATAATCGCGCAGCAGGCCGAGTGCGCGGGGCAAGCGCTTTTCTTCGTTGTAAGCGGGAATGATGATCGAAAGGTCCGGCGCGCGGTCGTTCATCGGGTGGTGATTTCCTGCATGTTTTGTCTCCAGCCGAACCGCCCCAGGAGCGGGACGAAGCGGCAAGAATACAGCGACTCGCTGGTGATGCGCCCGCCATTTTTTACAACGCGGATGAGCTGCTGGTCCTTGGGCGTGCCGACGGGAATGACCAGGCGGCCGGCTTCAGCCAATTGATCGAGCAGCGGAGGGGGAATGGCGGGAGCGGCAGCCGCGACGAGGATTGCATCGTAGGGCGCCGCGGCGGGCCAACCGAGAGAACCATCGCCCACTTCGATTTGTACATTGGCATAGCCAAGGCGAGCGAGGCGTTCGCGCGCGGAGGCGGCAAGGGCGGGCTGCGATTCGATTGCAATCACCTCGGGGGCGAGCAGGGAGAGCACCGCGGCCTGGTATCCCGAGCCTGCGCCGACTTCAAGCACGCGTTCGGAGCCCTCAAGCGAGAGCGCCTGGGACATTGCGGCTACCATGAATGGCTGCGAAATGGTTTGGCCTTCGCCGATGGGCAGAGGCTCGTCCGCGTAAGCCGCGGAGATTTTGGCGAGGGGAATGAAGAGATGGCGCGGGACGGTTTGCATCGTGTGCAAAACGCGCGGCGAACGGATGCCGCGGGCGCGAATCTGTGTGGCAACCATATCGCGGCGCGCGGCCTCAAAATCGGAGCCAGGCGTTGAATTCAAGTTGGCATTGCCGTTGCGATTGCCGCCCATTGATAAAATGCCTTCGATTTCGGAAGCGGAACCGCTGAATGCATGGAGTGAGTTTTCAAATTGGCCCGGGCGAGTTCGTCACGATTCCTTACCCTGCCGAAATTATCACAGCGGCGCAGGGCGCGGCCATGAAAACGCACAGCCTGCAAATTGCATCTCCCGGCGGCGTTCTGTACGATTGGTAGCGCCGCTTAACAGGGCGTCCAGAAGCCCGGAGCCAGGAAAGAGAGACCCATGAAAGTACGAAATGCCCTGATGCTTGCAATATGTTTCGCCGCCACGCCCGCGATGGCGCAAACCACATCCACGGGAACGCCAGCGAAACCCGCGGCCAAGACTGCTGCGCCGTCACAGTTGGAGTCCGTTGCCCCCATGCAGCCGGAAAAGACCGATCCGGCGAAAGATGCGGCGATCCGCCATTTGATGGATATCACCCACACGTCGAATCTGGGCGACAATATGTCCGGAACGCTCTCGATTCAAGTGCGCAACGCGATGAAGCAATTGTTGCCGGATGACCGGCTGCAAAAATTCATGGTGGAATTCGATGCGAAGTTCCGCGAGGCGATGCCTTCCGCGAAAGTGACTGATACGGTCGTCCCCATTTATGCAAAGAATTTTTCGTTGGAGGAGATCCAGGAACTGGTTCGATTCTATGAATCCCCGCTGGGCCAACACGTGGTGGCGACGATGGGCCAGGTTTCACGCGATTCGCAGAACGCAGCGTTGACCATGGAGAGGGATGCTGCGTTCAAGACATTGACGGCGATGACTCCCGATTACCCCGAAGTCGACAAAGTGCTGCATCCTGATGGCTCGGCGGCACCCGGGGCTTCGCAGGGACCGAAGACTGTGCCGGTGCCGGCACCTGCTCCCGCGCCAGCCGCACCGCAAGTGCCCACACTGAAACCAACCACGCCACAGCAGTAGGAATTCACGGGGTGAGGAACGGTCGCGGGACTGCTCCCGAACTGTTACCGGCCATCACGATTCTTACGGCACGGAAAAATCCGCAGTGAAGGGCTGATACGGATACAATCCTCAGCCGATGGCTCTGATGGATTGGTCGCCGGTTTGGATTTCGCTGGCCACGAGCGTGGTGGCGACTCTGCTGACGCTTGCCGCAGGGCTCGCGGCGGCGGCGTGGCGCGAGCACCGCTCCGGACCTGCGATGGCGCTGGTGGACAGTGTGTTTCTGCTTCCCCTGGTATTGCCTCCCACCGTGGTTGGTTATTTCCTTCTGTTGTTGTTCGGACGCCATGGCCCGCTGGGAAAGCTGCTGTTGCAAATCGGCGCGACAGTGGTTTTTTCGTGGCCCGCTACGGTGATTGCCGCGGCGGTAGTTTCATTTCCATTAATGTATTTGACGGCGCGTGCCGCGCTCGAACAGGTCGATCCACATTTTCTGCAAGCCGCGCGCACGCTGGGCGCTTCGGAATGGCGCGTCTTCCGCGAAGTGACGTTGCCGCTGGCGTGGCCCGGAGTGCTGGCAGGGACGATACTCTCCTTCGCTCGGGCGCTGGGCGAATTTGGCGCGACGTTGATGATCGCGGGAAATATTCCTGGGAAAACGGCGACCATTCCCATCGCCATTTATTTCGCAGTAGAGGCAGGGGATGTTCGCAGCGCGGTGGGGTGGTGCTTGATTGATGTAACGATCTCGCTGGTGCTTCTTGCGGGGCTTTACTACTGGACGCGCAGGCGGGGGTCCGCGCACGCGCGGTGGGCGCGGGATTGACGTGGCGCTCGAAATCCAAATCGAGAAGAGGCTTCCGGAATTCAGTTTGGAAGCTACGTTTACCGCGGGCGATGCGCCGCTGAGCATCCTTGGTCCATCGGGCGCGGGAAAGACGATGCTGCTGAGGTGCATCGCCGGAATCGTGCAGCCCGATCGCGGGCGGATAAAACTGGATGAGCGGGTCCTATTCGACAGCGAGCGAGCGATTCAAGTGGCGCCGCGCGAGCGCGGGATGGGATTGCTGTTCCAGCACTACGCGCTGTTTCCGCACCGCACGGTGGCCGAGAATATTGCTTTCGGTTTGGAGAAGATGGCTCCGGGGGAGCGCGCAGCGCGCGTGAAAGAACTCGTGCAAAGAACGCACGCGGGCGGGCTCGAACAAAGGTATCCGCGGGAACTATCCGGCGGCGAACAGCAACGAGTGGCGCTGGCGCGGGCGCTGGCCATCGAGCCTAAGGCACTATTGCTCGATGAGCCGCTTTCGGCGCTCGACACGCATTTGCGAAGCCAGATGGAGGTGCTGCTTCAGGAGACGTTTGCCAACTATCGCCGCCCGGCACTTTTGGTGACACACAACATTGAAGAGGCCTACCGGCTGGGCGAACAACTGCTGGTTCTTTCCGGCGGCCGGGTTGCGGCGTTTGGAAGCAAGGAAGAAATCTTTCGCCACCCCCCGACGATGGAAGTGGCGCGGCTGACGGGCTGCAAGAATTTCTCGCGGGTGCGGATGATTTCAGAACACACGGCCGAAGCGCTGGACTGGGGCCGCCGGCTGCAGGTGACGCATGCGATTGCGCGCCCGCCCGCTTTCGTGGGCATTCGCGCGCATCACGTTGATTTTGCCGAAGCGGCGAGAGCGGGCGCTGCGGTCGAAAATACGTTTCCGTGTTGGCTGGTGCGTTCCTCAGAAACACCTTTTCGCATCACGCTTTATTTGAGATTCGATGAGGCGGGGGATTCCACAGAATTTCAGCTGCAGGCGGAGGTGTTCAAGGAAAAGTGGCAGGCGTTTCGCGATCAACCGCTTCCCTGGCATGTACGTCTCTCGCCGGAATCACTTTTTCTTGTGCCGGAGTGAAGCAAGAAGGGCAGAGACGCAGGCGGCCGGGCGAAATGGCGCTGAAGAGCGCGGCGCTGGATTCGATTCCAAGGGGAATGCTGAAGCAGCTTACTTGAAATGTTTGACGAATTTGATGTCGAAGCCATATGTGCCGTTAATGTCGCGCAGGAAGACGACAGAGAGGTCGCGCTTCACGGCATATTCAACCTGGATGAGTTGATACTGGTTGGTGGTGGCGGCGTTGGTGGAATAGGTAATGGAGAGGTCGCGGGTAACCTGCTTCTGAATCGTCACGCGCGCGGCAGCGTTCGATTCGGTAGTGGTGCCTGCCAGGAATGGGTCCACGCGAAAATTACTGATGCCGAATAAATGCTCGATGCGGCCGCCAAGCCCGCTGGAAATGGCTTCGGAAAGCAGGGCGGTGGCACCGTAGTTCTGGGAGCTGGAGCTTGACGAACGCAGGGCGCTTTCCTGACCAGTGTTCCCGAGCGCGAGCAAGGCGATGATGTCGCTATCCGGAAGAGGCGGGTCGGAGCGGTAATTCAGGGCGAGGCGGCTGGCGGGCCCAGAAAAATCAATCGTCACCTGATACTGGCTGATCGTGGAGGTTGCTTCCACGTTCAAGAGTGGATCGAGCCGGAACGGATTCGAGAAGTTGATATCTCCGCGGGTCAATTGGAAATTATTTCCTCTGAAGGCCATCTCGCCTCCGAGCAGATGGACGTGCCCGAGCAGGACGGGGTGGTCCCAGCTTCCGCGCAAGCGAACGTCACCTTCCATATCCACGTGCGCGCTAGCCCATTCGATGCGCGCCCCTGGACTCGTCTGACCCTCGACATCGAAAGACAAGTTCCGCAGGAAAGGTGAAGTCGAAGTTGTGTCGGGCGAGGTCTCGGACGAAGCGGCGAAGAGCGAAGCGATATCCACACCTTCGGCGAAAAGCACGCGCTGTACCTGGACGTGGCCGCTCAACAGAGAAGCGTCGCTCGTTCCGGAAAGCTCGATTGTGCCACCGGCGAGCCAGCTCATTCCCACCGGGTAGCGGATGCGGACGAGCGGCGTGGTGGCGGTTACTTCATAACGCAACGGCCCGTCGGCGTAGCTCACGTTTCCGGTGAGCGTCAACTGACCACCTCCTGCTTCCGCAGTGACGCGATCGAATAGCAGGCGACTTTGGTCGAAGACGATGTCTCCATTCAAATGGCTGAGGCCAACGGGAAAATCGGCGTAGTGAGCCGAAGCGTCTTTGACGCTGGCGCGCCCAGTGATTTTAGGGCGCGACATGTTTCCCTGGATATCCACATTCAATTCCGCGGCGCCCTGCGTTTCAAAATCGGGGAGCATACCCGCGAGGATGCGCAGGTTCACGCTGCCCGCGGCCGTGAAATGGAGCGGGCGGTCGCGATCGAATCGCGCAGAGCCGTTCAAACTGAGGTCCGTATCTGCGCCGTGAAGGCGCGCTTGATCGATGCGAATTTCGTTGCGCTTGTATGAAAAACGGATGGGGCCATCGTTTTGAAGTTGCACAAGGTCGTAATTGAAGGAGATCTCCGAAATGTTGGCGTCGATTTCAATCGTCTCGGGCTGGCGCAAAGCGCCGGAAATGGTGAAAAGGCCGTCCACACTGCTGTGGCCGGTGAGTTGCCGCAGATGCAGGCCGGCGATGATGAATGTATCCATATCAATTTTCTCAGCGACCAGCTTTCCAGAGATGGGCTCATCGCCGGTCAAACCGATATCCAATTCGCCGTTGAGCTTTCCATTAGGCAGATTCGAACTGAGCGAGACGTGCAGATTCTTGCCGTCCGAATTGAGCGCTCCCGTCAAATCACCTTGCAGATCCTGCCCTGTCTTAAGATGCGTCAAACGCGCGCTTCCCCGGGCCATGGGAGCGAGCAGGGGGCCGCTGCCTTGAAGATTGAAATCCAGCTGGCCGGTAACAGGCAGCGCGCCATTTTGCAGCGCCTTAATTTTTCCGATTTCGAGCCCCGTTCCTTTCAGATCGAAGACGGCCACTTTCTCGATCGAGTGGTACAAAATATTTCCGGTGACAACTCCATCGCCTCTCCGCAGCTCCATATTCGAGAGATTGAATTCGTCATGCTCCAGGTGAATCTGCCCGCTCAACTTGTCGAGCTGAATTCCGCGAGTCTCGATATCGTCGAGAACAAAATTTGCATCGAACGCAGGGGATTCACGGGTGCCGCTGCCGTGAAAATCTCCGCTCAGGAGTCCGGTGGCTGGATAGTTCGTTCCGAAAAGGGCCTGCAAATCATCCGTGGGCGCATGATCGGAGCGCGCGTCGAGCGTCCAAGGGCTTGAGGGAATGAAACTCCACGCGCCATCGAGACGAAGAGCCAGCGCGAGTTCCATGGAGGTTCGCCCACGCCTGACCATTGTCTTCGACAGCTTGAAATCGTCCGGGGAATATTCCAGATCGCCGTCAATTTCATCCCAGTAAAGATTGTCGTACTGCGCCTGCGTGGCATTCAAGTGACCCACGAAAGTGGGACCGCCCAGCGGGCCGAGGATGCGGCCACGCCATACGATTTTTCCGCCGGTGCGGACGGGCGGCTCGTCATCACCACGCAAAATATTTATGAAGTCGTCCCATTCAAGAAGATCGTCGGCATGAAGCTTCAATTCCAGGGCGGAATCGAGCGCGCCGAGCGTCCCGTCAAATTCGAGCTTGGCATTGGGCATAGCGATCTGGCTGGGCTGAAGAGCTACGCGCAGCTTGTCCTGCGAATAGTCATAGGGAATATCCGCCGAGGCAGGAATCATCCCGGCCGCGGGCGATTCCGCGGGAGTCCACCAGCAATGGCCGGAGGATTCGAAGTGCTGGAAATTTTTGTCCCAGGTGTTGACCGAATCCACATTCACGGCGCCAGCCCAATGCAATGTGTGGACGGGAAAATCCTTGTTGTCCAGAGCGGCGAGGATCTGGGAGAGACTGTCTCCGCGGAGTCTCGTCTCGGTGCGAAACGCAAGATTGCGAAAATCCATTTCAAGGCGGCCATCCACGGTGCCGCCCAAAGCGCGCACGCCGAGATTAGGGACAGTCATACGTTTCCTGGAAATTTCGTAATCGCCCCAGGTCTCCATTCCGCCGGCGTGGAACCACTGATACGGCAAGCGAATATCGTGGCCTGAATAATGCCCGCTTCCCGTCCAATCACCGGATTTGTACTGCGCCTGGCCTGAAAAATCGGCGATGCCGTCGGGTGTAGCAGGCGCGCGGTAAATTGTGCGAATGTCTTCGAGCGAGAGCCTGCCGCGATAGTGCAAATTCCAGTCAGGTTTCGCAAAGGTCGCCAACTCAGCGCGAAGGTTCAGCTCCGAATGCGGGAGCCAGCAGATAAGTTCGTCGAGCTCGAAGGCGTCGCGGTGAAGCGTGAATTTTGTCGAGAGGTCGAAGCGGAAAGTGTTGTCGTGAGCCTGCGCCAACTCGACCTGCTTCCAGCTCAAACTTCCCACGTAGGTGTCGGAGCCTGCGCCCGCGGCGGCGTAACGCAACGCGAATTCGAGGTCTTTACCGGCGACGGTAAGCGGGACGCGCCGGTCGTTGTAGCTGACGATTCCGTCGCGCAGCTCCAGGCGGCCGATTTGCAGGGTGAACAACGTGTCGCGCCAGGGGCGATTGGCGGCGCGCGGCTTCGGCGAAGGCACGGTGCTTCGCCCATCCTTTTCGACACGCACGGCTACCTGCGGCTTTTCCACAATCAACTCATCCAGAGCAAACTTCTTCTCGAAAAACGAAATAATCCGGACGCCTACGTAGACGCGGTCGGCGTGAAAAAGAGGCGTGAGATTGTTGTCTTCCAAACCGTGGAGCGTCAAACCATCCAGCTCGGCGCGCAGCGTCCAAAGGTGAAAATGAAATCCGGTCATTTCCACGCGGGTTCCCGTGCCGAGTTCAATCTGCTGCACCAATTCATGGCGCAACCATTCCTGGCTAAATCCCTCCCAAAGGAGGAGTACAGCCAGAATCGCTGCGGCGATGGCCAACAGGAGACCGCGCCGCGTCCAGTGGATCCACTTGCGCGTCGTTGTGGGACTCATCGCGCGGCTCCTTCGGCCACGATGTCGATCTTGAGCGAGGCGCGGGTTTCCTCAAGCCATTTGTTGGCCCGGTCGGTAATGGCGCGCTGGATCAGCACTTCGCGGATTGTGTCTTCGACGTCTTCGAGCGCAGGGACCGTGTCGCCGCGAGCCTTCAACTGCGGCACAAACTCGCCATTGTAATAGGCGGCGATCTGCTTATCGTCCACTTGCGCGGCCGACCGGAAGCGGTAATCGACGAACCGCGCCAAATAGAGCTGCTGCTCGATAATCCTGCGGACGGCGAGTTCGGTGAGGCCGGCTGCTGCGCGCCGTTTTTCGAATTCCTCCGGCGACGAAAACTGTTCTTCAAATTGCGCCGTGGCACGGTCCACATCTTCTTTCGGAGGCAACCCATATTTCGCCGTGTTGGCCTCTCCACGGAGAATCCACTGATCCGTGAGTTCCTGAATCACTTCGAGGCGCGGCTTGGATTTCCCGTCCACGAGTTGCTGGAACTCGGCGAGCTCGCGCACCTCGCTTTCGGTCAGGATGTCGTCCTCGATGCGAACGGCGATGGCGTCCACCTTTTGCGTTCCGCCAGCCTGCGCCGGGGGAGCAGAGGGCATCTCCGTAGGTGAAGGGGCGGGCGGAGGAGCTGCCGCTTGCGCCTGCGATTCCGCGGCTTTCGCGGCAAAACCGCAGAGGCAAAGAGCCAGGACGAGATTGAAGGTTGCGCGCCGCATCAAAACACCGGCCCGATGTTGAAGAAAAATTGAAAGCGCGGCAGGCGGAATAATTGCGGCGTGGTGGCGGGCGCGACGGTCGCCTCATATTGCCCCGGGTTCAGTTGATAGCCAAAGTCCACGCGCACTGGCCCAACCGGCGTGGGATACCTTACGCCGAACCCTACCGTGTGAGAGAAATAATTCAAATCCGTCGGCGAGGGCGATTTCCACGAGAACGAAATATGATTCACGTCGCTGTAGACGTTCCCCCCATCGTAAAAAAGAGTCCCGCCGAGCTTGTTGCCAATAAGAGGCAGCTTCATGGGAAAGCGGAGCTCCTGGTTGAACTCCAGTAGCGCCAAGCCGCCGATGGGGAAGCCGGTGCAGGGATCGCGCGGACCTGCCTGGTTGAGGCCAAAACCGCGGAGAGACGTTCCGCCGCCGGCAAAAAATCGTTCGGGCAGGGGAATAATTTCCTCTGATGTAGGCTCCGTGGTGGTGCATTCGGTGGAAACGCCCTCGGTGGTTCTGCCGTAGGGCTCCTCGAATCCGAAGCGCACCGACCGCGCAAACACAAACGCGCGCCCAAATGTGTGGAACGAAGAATTCTGGTAATACGCTCGGAAGAAGCTTGCGCTGGAGCCGAGCGCATCGACGGCCACGCTCACGTCAATGGTGTTGAAGGTGCCGTGGGTTGCGTCCGCGGGATTGTCGCGGCGGTCGCGAGCGTAGTTGAAGCCCACGCCGGAGACCAGAGTTGGCAAGCTGAAGAGCGGAATCTGCTCCACGTTGATCGTTTCGTTGATGTTGGACGCCTTTACACGGCGATAGAAGTAGCGCGCCGCAAACGTGCTGGCTTGCGAAAGCTTCTCCGTTACCTGCAGCGAGCCTTCAAACCGTGTGGAGGTGAACGTGTTCACGTCCTGCGACTTGTCGGCAAATCCAGTCAACTGAAGGCTCAGGTCCTTCCTTGCGAATAAATGGTCGGCTGTGTATGCCAGCACGGCGCGGTACTCCAGAGTGCTGGCGCGAGCCTTGAAGGAGAGCGTCTGCGCCCTGCCGAACATGTTGGAGCGCGAAATTTCAAAAATTCCGCGCGGACTCTCGGCTATTTTCGTGGAATTCGGACTGCACGTAGTCGGCTGGTTTCCAGAAGGGGCCGTGCAATTGGCGGCGATGCGCTGGACCTCAAATCCAAACCCGTAGCCCAGCGTATAGCGCTTTCCCTCTTCCGTTTCGACCACCATCACTTTGTCCGGGTCGGTTCCATTCGGATTTTGCGGGGCGATCTGGACGCGGTTGAAGACGCCGAGGTTGTAAAGCTGGCGTTGCGTTTCCACGACGTCGCCTTCGCGCAGCGGCCCATTTTCTTTAATCAACACTTCGCGGCGGATGATTCCCGGGCGTGTGAATTGATAGCCCGTGAGCAGGACCTTCGCAACTTCGATCTGCGTCCCTTCCGCGATCCGGTAAATCAGATTGACGCGATTCGGCGTGCCGGCATTCACCACTTCACTGGTGAAGCGGGCCTCGGGATAGCCGTCGTTGAAATACGTGGCGAGAATGTTGTTGCGGTCGCTGGCTATGTCCACTTCCGAATAAGGCTGGCCGGGGGTGGAACCGGTAACCGCGAGCAATGCATTTTTGGTGAGAGCTTGATTGCCTTCGATGTCCAGGCTTGCAACGCGAGTCTGCTGCCCTTCGACGATATGAAAGGTTACAAACAGGCTGCCCTTTTTCCCCTGGTAATTGTCGTTCACTTCAGGCGTGACCTGGGCTTCGCTGAAGCCGTTGGAGGTATACAAACCACGAATCGAGTCAGTGTCCGCACGCATGAGTTGCTGGCTGAACCGGCCGCTGGAAGCGAACGCGGCCGACTGAATCTGCAGCCGGACGTTGAGCAGGGGATCGCTGAAGTATTTGTTTCCATCAAATTTCACGCCGGCAACCCGGAAGCGGTCGCCGCGGGTTATGTTGAAGTTTACGACTCGCTCGTTCTGCTTCGCGTCAATCTGCGAACTCACTTGAACGTCCGCGTTGAAGTAACCTTCGCGCTGAAAATAATCACGAATATTCCTGCGGCCTTCCTGCACGAGGTCTTCGTCCACCGCGCCTTCGGCGTAGATGGGCAGCAGACGGCGCAGCTTGCCCTGGCTGAGGTGCGCACCGTTGACTTCCACACGCACGCGCGGACCTGCCGTGACTCCCAGTTTTATGGGAACTTCGTTGGACGCGGGGTCGTAGGTTTGCGGCGTGAGGGCGGCGCTTGCGCCCAGGTAACCCTGATTGACCATGAATTTTTTCAGGCGCTGCTCGGAACGCGTGAGGCGCGCCTGCGTAGCTTCGTTCTTGCTGGAGATTTTCGCACGGCGAAGAATTTCAGCGTCGGGAAACTTGGTCTGGTTTTCGATGATGAGATTGCCGACGTGCGCTCGCGGGCCGGGATCCACTGTTACGATGATGTCCATCTGGCGCGTGTCCTCAATGGGGACGAGGGACCAGGTGAGTTTCGCAAGATAAAGGCCGTCATCGTGAAGCGCTTCCTGCAGGCGTTCGATGCCTTCTTTCAGCGAGCTTTCGCGGAAGGGCTCGCCCAATCCGAGGCGCAGCGCTGCGAGAGTGGCCGGCTCGGAGGGCGGGTCCTTCACACCGATCACCTTGACGACGTTGTTGTAATAATTTCTGCGGACGACGAAATCCACGCGCAGACCGGCTGATTCGGGAGTCGCGGTCACGCGGATATCGGAGTAGTCTCCCGTGCGGTAGAGCTTTCTGACGCTTTCGCGCTCAGCTCCAAAATCAAAAATGTTTCCCGCTTCGAGCGCGATTGGCGGCGTCTTTTCCGAAACGGCGTTGCCGGTTTCATCCACGATGCGAACTTCGGCGACCTTTTGACCTTCAAATTCCGCTTCCTGGGCGCGCGCAGTGGGACTCTCGAGAAGGATGCAGGCAAGCAGTCCCCCGAAGGCCCAGGCCGCGGGCCAGCGGGAGGTGCATGTTCGCAGATACCCTGATTTGATTGGAGTTCGCATTCGCCCTGAGGATAAGAGGAAAGGTTAGCACGCCACGTTGCCTGCCGCGCTTGAAAAGGCGCTATCATGAAGTTCACACTTGGAAACACCCGATGAATCGCGAACAGGTTGAAAAATACTCGCGGCAAATTCTCTTCGCGGGGATCGGCGAAGCCGGGCAGGAAAAGCTGCTGGGTTCGAGAGCCGTGCTGGCGGGCTGCGGGGCGCTGGGAACGGTCGCGGCCAACCTGCTGGTGCGTGCGGGCGTGGGGCATCTGCGGATTGTTGACCGCGATTTTGTGGAAGTCTCAAATTTGCAGCGGCAGACGCTTTTTGAAGAGGCCGACGCGCGGGATTCGCTTCCGAAGGCCATCGCCGCCGAGCGGCGGCTGCGCTCGATAAACTCCGATGTTCGCGTCGAAGGCGTTGTGGCCGACATTACGCCGGAAAACGCGATGGAATTGCTTACCGGCTTCCCCCTGATCCTCGATGGAACCGACAACTTCGAGACGCGGCTTCTGCTGAACGACGCGGCGATCTCACTGAACATTCCCTGGATTTACGCCGCGGCGGTGGGAAGTTACGGCGTCACCATGACGATACTTCCCGGCGAGTCGGCATGCCTGGCTTGCCTGCTGGAGGGCGATGGCCAGTCAAAAACACTTGGCGCGGAAGACACATGCGACACAGCAGGCATCTTGAGCGCTGCAGCCGGGGCAATTGCGTCAATTGAGGCCGGAGAAGCAATCAAGTTCTTGTGTGGGAGGCCAGAAGCCCTCCATGGCCGGCTCGTTTCCTGCGATATCTGGAGCGGAAAATTTCAATCCATTCGCGTCGCGCGGAATCCCAATTGCCGCGCTTGCGTCCGCCACGAGTTCACGTATTTGGATGGCGAAGCCCAGCCGCAAATCACGATGTGCGGGCGCGATTCGGTTCAAATTCACGAGCGCAACCGGAAGCTCGACCTCGCCGCGCTCAGCCGGCGCTTGATGGCCGCGCCCTCCGCAGACGTGCGCAACAATGATTTCCTTCTTCGCTTTCGCGTTCCGCCCTACGACCTGACCGTATTCGCCGACGGCCGCGCCATCATCAAGGGAACAAAGGATCCCGCGGTGGCGCGATCGCTATACGCGCGGTTTCTTGGGGCTTGAAATAAAGAGATCAGGCTAGTTTGGGAATTGCGCTAACCGGCAAAACGGCGGAGGGCGGACTGGCGCATCGCGGCGCGGTCCATATTCTCGCGGGTATTCATCAACGTGAGCAGCGTGCTGAGGATGCGCGCCTTCATTTCGTCGGACATCGGAAAACCCGTGGTGGCTACGTGGACAAGCTTCTCGCCGCGCGATGCAATCTTATCCATGAATTCAAGCTGGCGTTCGTGGCTGGACTTTCCTAAAGCGGTCTCGCGCCGCACCTCGGCGCATTCCTGCTCAATGAATAGCGTGAAGTGCAAGATGCACTGGTGCTCCGCGGCGAGCCCCGCCGGCACTACGGCCTTACACCCTTTTGCGCTGCATGGTTCAGCCACGGACACACGCCTGGTACTGCTCATTTTTTGTAGCATCAACGACGGTCAAATTCCAGTGAACTGGTGCAGGCTGCTTCCAAAGGGATAGCACCCCTTTCGCAATGAGTGGACTGCGAGGTAGTAGGCCCGGAAGCTTTATCGTGGGAGGCGGGTCAAGCGTTGACTGATTCTTGAGGGTTTTGTGGGGGTTCGGCTCCAGCAGCGACGTCGCTTTCGGGCGGGGAAATCCGGCTTGCCCGAATCGAGGCCACAAGCACAAGGACGTTGGTAACGAGAATCAGGGCAAACGTCAGCGAAGTGAGAAACCCCAGCTCATCCGGCCTGGCCCCCAGAGCATCGAGCACTAGCACGGCCGTGATCAGCCCCCGGGGGATCATCAGGGTCGCGAGCTCTTGTTCGGCATACGTCGTCCCCCTCCATGCGACACGGCTGAGCTGCACGGCAATCGTGCGAGCCACAAAAAGCACGCCGAGAAGCCCGAGCGCCGAAAGGAACTGCTTCCGCAATCCTCCGAATTCAACCTCCGCGCCAAGCATCACGAAAAAAAAGCTGCGCACCAGAAATGCCAGCTCGGAGTGAAAAAAATGAATCTGGTGGCTGCGGTCCGGCGTGAAGGCCTGGAACATGGAATAGTCCATGGTGGTGCGCTGATTGGGCATGTTCGCCAGTGCCGTGCCGAACGCGATC
>Ga0308309_10000449_pt1 | contig 26570 bp, 25 predicted proteins | sample HubBroMetageWFT5_FD_192491 | JGI IMG/M metagenome (GOLD analysis project Ga0308309, IMG submission 192491) | Warmed and freeze-thawed soil microbial communities from the Hubbard Brook experimental Forest, New Hampshire - Hubbard Brook CCASE Soil... | ecosystem: Environmental > Terrestrial >...
CGATGCGGTCCTTGGTTTCGCCCATGGCGGTCAGCATGAGAATCGGCACGTCGTCGGTGCGGCGCAGCTCGCCGGCGAAGTCGAGGCCGGTCTGGCCCGGCATCATGACGTCGAGCACGATCAGGTCGAAGTCGAGGGCGGCCAGGCGCTGGCGGGCCTCGGTGGCGTGCCCGGCAGTGGTGACGCGAAAGCCGCTGCGCGACAGGAACGTCTTCAGGAGCTCGCGCAGGCGGGTGTCGTCGTCGACCACCAGGATGTGCGGCTTGTCGGCCGAGGCGTCCATGCTCACCGTCCGCCGCCGCGCACCCGCTTGTCGACGACTGCGCGTTCGGCCGGGTCGAGCAGGCCGAGCAGGACCTTGCGGAAGCCTTCGACGGAGTCCGCGCCGGTCTCGCGGTAGGCGCGTGCGAAGCGCTGGCTCTGGCGGTCGGTGAGGTCGCGCTCGAGCTTCTGGCCCTTTTCGGTGAGCCACAGCCTGCGCTCGCGGCGGTCGCGGGCGCCGCTCTTCTGCTCGACATAGGCCTGCTCGATCAGGTCCTTGAGCACCCGCGAGATCGACTGCTTGGTGACCTTCAGGATCGACAGCAGGTGGCCCACGGTCTGGCCGGGATGGCGGCCGATGAAATAGAGCGCGCGGTGATGGGCGCGGCCCAGCTGATAGCGCTTGAGCTGCTGGTCCGATTCGAACGTGAAGTCGCGGTAGGCGTAGAACATGAGCTCTATGCCCTGGCGCAATTCCTCGTCGCGCAGAAACAAAGGATTAGCGGGAGGTCTGGATTCCACCATGCGGACAACAAATATCGGTCTACGCCGATTCTCTAAGTTGAACGACTATAGAGGCGACGCGTTACGTTGACACCCCAAAGAGGCAATGTTACGGGCCGCCCTTCGTTCCCGACATATTCTTTCCTGTGATGGGCTGCGAGAGTCCCAGGAGTTCCGGCATGCTGACCGTCCATCACCTGGGCAAATCGCAGTCCGAGCGGATCGTCTGGCTCTGCGAGGAACTCGGCATCGCTTACGAATTGAAGCGCTACGAGCGCGTTCCCATCACCATGCTCGCGCCGCCTGAATACAAGGCGCTCCATCCGCTCGGCGCCGCGCCAGTGATCACCGACGGCGACGTGGTACTCGCCGAGTCGGCCGCCATTATCGAGTACATCGCAGCCAAGCACGGCAAAGGCCGCCTCGTACAGGCCGCCGACCATCCGGACTTTGCCGAGTTCCTTTACTGGTTCCATTTCGCCAACGGCACGCTGCAGCCCGCCACCGGCCGAAACTTGATCCTCGGTCGTTTGAGCTTGCCCGCGGACAATCCGCTTCTTCGTGCCATGAAGGGCCGGCTCGACCTCGCGCTCGGCCTGGTCGAGTCACGCCTCGGCAAGGTCGAGTATTTCGCCGGACGTGACTTCACGGCGGCCGACATCATGATCGTCTTCACGCTGACGACCATGCGCCATTTCCTCCCCTTCGATCTCGCTCCCTATCCCGCCATCCTGGCCTACCTGCAGCGCATCGGTAAGCGCGACGCTTATCAACGAGCGATGCGAAAGGGCGACCCTGGCATGGCGCTCCTCCTGACCTGATTGCCGGCAAGGAACGCGAGCGAACCTCAATTCATCTTGAACAGATGTATTGACAAGGTCAGTAATACTGACCTATCTACGCACAAGGTTGCGTTTAGAGGGTCCAAAAGGACCGATTCGGAACAATTGGCATAGAGGTACAGCAATGTCTCTAACCATGGATGATCGCGACGGTTTCATCTGGCTCGACGGCAAGCTGCTGCCGTGGCGCGACAGCCGGATGCATGTGCTGACCCACGCCCTGCATTACGGCTCGGCGGTGTTCGAGGGCGAACGCATCTACGACGGCCGTGTCTTCCGCTTGGCCGCGCACAGCGCCCGCCTGATCAACTCCGCCCGCCTGCTCGACTACGAGATTCCCTGGACCCGTCAGCAGATCGAAGAGGCGACGCGCGCCGTGGTGAAGGCAAACGCCTTGCAGGCCGGCTATGTGCGGCCGATCGCCTGGCGTGGCGCGGAGGTGCTGGGCGTCTCGGGCATCGGCACATCGGTGCATCTCGCCATCGCGCCGTGGGCCCACGAGGGCCGGCTGTCGGTGGTGGCGCGCGGTTCCGGCATCAACGTCACGATGGCGAAATATCGCCGCCCGTCCGCCGATTTCGCGCCGGGCCACGCCAAGGTGGCGGGCCTTTACATCATCTGCGGCATCGAGAAGGACCGTGCGCTGAAGGCTGGGTTCGACGACGCGCTGATGCTCGACTGGAAGGGCGATCTCGCCGAATCGACGGGCGCCAACATCTTCCTGGTGATCGACGGCAGGCTGGTGACGCCGACACCGGAGAATTTTTTGGACGGCATCACCCGCCGCGCCGTGATGGGCATGGCCAGGAAACGCGGCTGGGCGGTCGAGGAGCGCGCCGTGCGGCCGGAGGAGCTGGCCAAGGCCAGCGAGGTATTCCTGTGCGGCACGGCTGCCGAGATCGTGCCGGTGGGCTCGATCGACGGGCACCACTACCAGGCGGGCCCGGTCGCCCGCACCCTGATGGCGGATTTCCAGAAGCTGGTGCGCGAACCCGACAGCGAAGGCTTCGGCGAATCGACCCATCTCGTCCCTGGCGCCGCACCCCTTGCAGCTTGACAGAGCGGCTTGACAGCAGGGGCGCCGTCTACTTTGCTTAAGTAACGTCCGAGGGGTGTCCGGTTTCCGCTGAGGAGGCCGGGCTGAGACAGCCGATGGGGCTGAACCCTTTGAACCTGATCCGGGTCATGCCGGCGAAGGAACGGGAGTTTATCGATTGGCCACATCCTCCGTCATTGTCGTTGGCGCCGGCGTAGCCGGCCTCGCCTGCGCTCTCGAACTTGCCGAGCGCGGGCTGGCCGTCGAAGTCGTCGAGCGCGGCCGCGTGCTGGGCGACGGCAGCTGCTCGTGGATGGCGGGCGGCATGCTGGCGCCGTGGTGCGAGCGCGCCACCACCGAGCCCGAGGTCGTGACGTGGGGCGCGCCGTCGATCGCCTGGTGGGCCGAACGCTTCCCCGGCACGGTGCAGAACGGCAGCCTGGTGGTCGCCCAGTCGCGCGATGCACCGGATCTCGCGCGCTTCGCGGCCCGCACCGAGCGCTTCGAATGGGCCGATGCCGAGCGCATCGCCGTTCTCGAACCCGATCTCGCAGGACGTTTCCGCCGGGCGCTGTTCTTTCCCGACGAGGCCCATCTCGATCCGCGGCGGGCGCTCGCTTCATTGGCCGACACCCTGCGGGCCCGCGGTGTCGCGATCCGCTTCGGCGTCGAGCTGGACCCGACTGCCGCCGACGCCGATATCGTCGTCGATTGCCGCGGGCTTGCCGCGCGCGACGCGCTCACCGACCTGCGCGGCGTGCGCGGCGAGATGATCGTCGTGCGGACATCCGACGTGTCGCTGGCGCGGCCGGTGCGCATGCTCCATCCGCGCCTGCCGCTCTATATCGTGCCGCGCGGCGACGGGCTGTTCATGATCGGCGCCACCATGATCGAAAGCGAGCGCCGCGGGCCGCCGAGCGTGCGCTCGGCCGTCGAGCTTCTGAACGCGGCCTATGCGCTGCACCCGGCGTTCGGCGAGGCCGAGATCGTCGAGCTGGGCGCCGATCTGCGTCCGGCTTTTCCCGACAACTTGCCGCAAATGCGGCGCACCGGCCGCGTGCTGCATGCCAACGGCCTGTTCCGGCACGGTTTCCTGCTGGCGCCGGCGCTCGCCAAGCGAGTGGCGGATGCCATCCTCGATCCCACATTCAAGTCGGAGACACCCGATGCGGATCTTCCTCAACGACGACGCGCATGACGTCGAACCCGGCACCCTGGCCGCGGCGCTCGAGACACTGGGTTTTGGCGGCCGCAAGATTGCGACCGCGGTGAACGGCCGCTTCGTCGCCGCGACGGCGCGGCCGAAGACGGCGCTCGCCGACGGCGATCGCGTCGAGATCGTGGCGCCGATGCAGGGCGGTTAGCGGCGGGAGGCTGGACCATGTTTTACGGCGTCGAACTTCGTTCGCGGCTGCTGCTGGGCACGGCACGCTATCCATCGCCCGCGATTCTCGAGCGCGCCATCAAGGCGTCGGGCGCCGAGGTCGTGACCGTCTCGTTGCGCCGCGAGGGCGGCAGCGGCCGCACCGGGCAAAGCTTCTGGTCGTTCATCCAGTCGCTCGGCCTGCGCGTGCTGCCCAATACGGCGGGCTGCCATTCGGTGAAGGAAGCCGTGACCACCGCCCACATGGCGCGCGAACTGTTCGATACGAAGTGGATCAAGCTGGAAGTGATCGGCGATGCCGATACCTTGCAACCCGATGTCTTCGGACTGGTCGAGGCCGCACGCATCCTCTCGGAAGACGGCTTCGAGGTGTTTCCCTACACGACCGAGGATCTCGTGGTCGCCGAACGTCTCGTCGAGGCCGGCTGCAAGGTGCTGATGCCATGGGGCGCGCCGATCGGTTCGGCGCGCGGCCTCAACAACGTCTATGGCCTGCGCACGCTGCGCGCACACTTCCCGGACATCCCCCTGGTGGTCGATGCCGGGCTGGGCGTGCCCTCGCATGCCGCGGCCGCCATGGAGCTGGGCTACGACGCCGTGCTGCTCAACACGGCGGTCGCCGAGGCGGGCGATCCGGTCGAAATGGCGCGCGCCTTCGCGCTTGCCGTCGAAGCCGGCCGCGCCGCCCATCTCGCCCAGCCGATGGAGCCGCGCGACATGGCGGTGCCGTCGACGCCGGTGATCGGCAAGGCCGTGCTGGGCGGATGAGCATGCTCGACCCGTTCTATCCCATCGTCCCGGACTGCGGCTGGGTGGCGCGCCTGGTCCCGGCCGGCGCGCGGTTGATCCAGCTGCGCATCAAGGAGCAGCCGGCGGCCGAAGTGCGGCGCCAGGTGAAGGAAGCCAAGGCGGTTTGTGCCGCAGGCGGCGCGCAGCTCATCGTCAACGACTACTGGCAGGCGGCGATCGACGAGGGCTGCGACTTCGTCCATCTCGGCCAGGAGGACCTTTTGGACGCCGACGTGAAGGCGCTGCGCCGCGCCGGCATCCGCATCGGCGTCAGCACGCACGATCACGCCGAACTCGACAAGGGTCTCGCCGTCGATCCCGACTATGTGGCGCTCGGCCCGATCTATCCGACCCTGCTCAAGCAGATGCCGTTTGCGCCGCAGGGCACCGCGCGGCTGGCCGAATGGAAACGCCTGATCGGCGGCAGGCCGCTGGTGGCGATCGGCGGCCTCACCCTGGAACGCGCATTGCTCTGTCTCGCCTCGGGCGCCGACATCGCCTCCGTCGTGGGTGACATCGTCAATCATCGCGACCCCATCGCCCAGACCAAGGCATGGGTCGCGGCCACGCGAGGCAAGCCCATGGGAGGGAGGCCATGAGCGAACGTTACGCCCGCCAGATGGTGCTTCCCGAGGTCGGCGCGGCCGGCCAGGCACGGCTCGCCGCGGCGTCCGTCGTTGTGGTCGGCGCCGGCGGGCTGGGTTGCCCGGTGCTGCAGTACCTGGCCGGCGCGGGCGTCGGCCGGCTCGTCGTCGTCGACCATGACCGGGTCGAGGAAACCAACCTCCATCGCCAACCGCTCTACACGATGGCCGATATCGGCAAGCTCAAGGCGGAGGCCGCCGCCGCCGCGCTCCGCCGCTTCAATCCCGCGATCGCCGTCGAAATCGTGGCCGAGCGCCTGACGCCGCAGAACGCAAAGACACTGGTCGCCGGTGCCGATCTTTTGGTCGATGCCGCCGACAGCTTCGCCGTCACCTACGTTCTGAGCGACGCCTGCCTCGCCGCCGCCAAGCCGCTGGTCACCGCGTCGGTGATCGGCATGACGGGCTACGCCGGCGCGTTCTGCGGCGGCGGCCCGAGCTACCGCGCGGTCTTTCCCGACGTTGCCGTCGAGGGCGGCACCTGTGCCACGCTGGGCGTGCTCGGTACGGCCGTCGCCGTGCTGGGTGGCCTGCAGGCCCATCTCGCGCTGCATCTTCTGCTCGGGCTGGAGCCCACCGTGCTCGGCCGGGTGATCACCTTCGACGCCCGGCGGCTCGCCTTCGGCGGCTTCGCTTTCGCCGGCAGTCCCGAGCCCGAGAGGTTCGTGCCCTTCATCGCGCCCGATGCGGTGACGGCGGACGATCTCGTGGTCGACTTGCGCAGCCTCGAGGAAGCGCCGCGGTCGCCGTTCGCCGGTGCCCGGCGCCTCGATGTCGATCACATCGCGGCGCTTCTGGCGGAACCGCCCTCGTCACGGCGCATTGTTCTGTGTTGCCGCAGCGGCCAGCGCTCGCTCGCCGCCGCCGACCGGCTGCGCGAGGGCGGCCTCGACAATCTGGCTCTGGTGGCATTGGGTTAGTCGTTCAAGGAGGGTCGTCATGACGCTGCACACGACGGACAAGAATGTCCTCGGTCATATCGAGGAGCTGGTGACCGAAGAGAAGAAGCTCTACGCCCAGGGCGAGATGTCGGATGCCGAGCGCGAGCGCCTGGCCAAGATCAATGTCGAGCTCGATCGCTGCTGGGACCTGCTGCGCCAGCGCCGCGCGCTCCGCGAGTACGGCCGCGACCCCGACGAAGCCGAAGTTCGCCCGGCGAAGGTGGTCGAGAACTACAAAGGCTAACGTTCAAGCGGACCGCGGACCTCCGGCCCGCATCAGGATCATGAGCGGGCCGGAGGCCCGCGGTCCAATGAAAGCTAGCCTGGCGTCGCGCCCTGCGTGTTCACGTAGAGGGCGTAGAGCGACTGGCTGCCGGCCATGAACAGGCGGTTCCGCTTGGGACCGCCGAAGCAGAGATTGCCGCATACCTCGGGCAGCCGGATGCGGCCGATCAGCTTGCCCTCCGGCGTCCACACCGTGACACCGTTGTAGCCGACGTGGCGGCCGGCATTGCTCGAAACCCAGAGATTGCCGTTGACGTCGCAGCGCACGCCGTCTGGACCGCAATTGATGCCATCGACCATGAAGTCGCTGAACAGCTTGCGGTTGGACGGCTTGTTGTCCGGGCCGACGTCGAAGCTGTACATGTCGCCCTTGCCGCCCGGCCCGGTGTCGCCCGGCCCCTTGCCGGTGCTGATGACATAGAGCTTCTTGTAATCGGGCGAGAAGCAGAGGCCGTTGGGATCCGGCACCTGGTCCTCGGGCACCACGAGATCGACCTTGCCGCTGGGATCGATGCGATAGCAATTCGTCGGCAGCTCACGCTTCAGCAGGCCGACGCCCGCCGCCTGGCCAAGCTTCGGATTGAGCTTGCCGTTGGCATTGCTCGGTCCGCCCGCGGCGTCGGGTGCGCCTTCATACAGCTGCCCGCCATAGGGCGGATCGGTGAACCAGTAGCTGCCGTCGGGATGGGGCACGACATCGTTGGGCGAGTTCAGGCGCTTGCCGTTGTAGGAGTCGGCCAGCACGGTCACCGAGCCGTCGAGTTCATAGCGCACGACCCGTCGCATGAGGTGCTCGCACGAGACCTGGCGGCCCTGGAAGTCGAACGTGTTGCCGTTGCTGTTGTTCGACGGGCTGCGGAAGACGCTCACGCGTCCGTCATCCTCGAGCCAGCGCAGTTGCCGGTTGTTGGGAATGTCGCTCCACACGAGATAGCGGCCCTGCGCGTTCCACGCCGGTCCCTCCGACCACAGCGCGCCGGTCCACAGCCGCTGGATGGCGCTGTTGGGCTGCGCCAGCGCGTTGAAACTCGGATCGACCGACAGCACGTCGGGGTCGGTGAAGTAGGTCGTCGGCGCGCCGTTGCGGCTGAAGTCGCGCGGCGGCTGGGTGATCGTCGATGGCGGTCCGACCGGCGTGGGCGTTGCTTGGGCGAAGGCCTTTCCGGCTGCAAGCGTTGCCGCGGTCACGCCGACCGCGCCAACCAACGTGCGACGGGACAGCGACGCGCCGCCCTTCGCTTCGAATTGCTTCGATGAGCTCATGGCGTCTCTCCCTACGGCTTTATCGTTGGGACAAGTCTTAGCAAAATCACGCCAAGCGGTGAAGTTCACCGGCGCATATCTCAGCAGAGTTGTGCGACGCTACTGGCGTTTCTTCTCCCAACGCTGCGCTGCGGCATCGTCGCCTTCATGGGCGCCGACCCACTTTTCGCCGGCCGGCGTCTCCTCAAGCTTCCAGAACGGCGCCTTGGTTTTCAGCCAGTCGACCAGGAATTCGCAGGCCTCGAAGGCGGCCTCGCGGTGCGGAGAGCCGACGGCGACCAGCACGATGCGCTCGCCTGCCTCCAGCCTCCCGTGGCGATGCACGATCAGGGTCGCCTCGAGCGGCCAGCGGCGGCAGGCCTCGGCTTCGATCTCTTCCAGCGCCTTCTCGGTCATGCCGGGATAGTGCTCGAGCGTGAGGGCGTCGATGCGCTCGCGGTGCAGGCCCTCGCGCACATGCATCTCGCGCACCAGGCCGACGAACACGGCCAGTCCGCCGATCCGCTTGTTGCCTTGCGTCAGGCGGTCGAGCTCGGCGCCTGTATCGAAATCGGCTTGCTGGACACGCACGGTCATGGTCAGCCGTCCCCTTCAGCCACCGGTGAAGGGCGGGAAGAACGCGACCTCGCGGGCGCCGGCCAGCGAGGCGTCGAACGTTGCGGTGCGCTGGTCGACCGCGGCGCCGAACGCTGCGCCTTCGGCCAGCGCCTCGGCATGGCCAGTGCTGCGCGCGCGCAACCAGGCGACCAGGTCGCCCACGGTTTTCACGTCGGCGGGCGGCGCCACCTCTTCGTCGGGGACGCCCACGGTGCGCTTCATCCAGGCGAAGTAACGGACCTTCACGCCCGCCTCCTCATGTGGGCCCACCTTCCGCCATGTGGCGCAGGCCGGTGCGCAGGTAATCGTAGCCGGTGATCAGCGTGAGCGCCGCCGCCACCCAGATCAGCACCAGGCCGATCTGGCCGACGATGGGCGGCACGGCGTCGCCCAGCAGCAGGAAGACGATGGCGCCCATCTGCACGCCGGTCTTCCATTTGGCGAGCTCGCTCACCGGCACGCCGACCCGCAGTTCGGCCAAAAACTCGCGCAGGCCGGAGACCAGGATCTCGCGCGCCAGGATGATCAGCGCCGCCAGGACGTGGATGCCGCGGAGCTGCCCGCTATTCACCAGCATCACCAGCGCCGCCGCCACCAAAAGCTTGTCGGCGATCGGATCGAGAAAGCGGCCGAAGCGCGAAATCTGGGCGTAGCGACGCGCGAAATAGCCGTCGAACCAGTCGGTGATGCAGGCGGCGGCGAACAGGCCGGCCGACAGCCACTGCGCCCAGCCGTGCTCGAGCCAGAAACAGGCGACGACCAGGGGAATCGCCGCAATGCGCGACAGCGTCAGGATGTTGGGAAGGTTGAGCATGTGCGGGTTATTCTTAGCGGCCGCCCCTGAAGTGGTCATGGATTTTCTGGGCGAGCGCACCCGAGATGCCCGGTACCGCCTTGATGTCCTCGAGCGTCGCCACGGCGACCGCCCGGGCACTGCCGAAATGATGCAGCAAGGCGCGCTTGCGGCCCGAACCGATGCCCGGCACCTCGTCGAGCGTCGAGCGCGTGATGTCGGCCGACCGACGCGCACGGTGCGTGCCGATGGCGAAGCGATGTGCCTCGTCCCGCAGGCGCTGCAGGAAATAGAGCACCGGATCGCGCGGCTCGAGCGAGAAGGGCGGCTTGCCCGGCATGAAGAAGCGTTCGCGGCCGGCGTCGCGGTCGGGGCCCTTGGCGATGCCGACGGTGGCGATGTCTTCCAGGCCGAGCTCGGCCAACACCTGGCGCGCCACCTCGAGCTGGCCCTGGCCGCCGTCGATCAGCACCAGGTCGGGCCAATGCTCCTCGGCCCGTTCGGGATCTTCCCTGAGCGCGCGGCCGAAGCGGCGCGTCAGCACCTCGCGCATCATGGCGAAGTCGTCACCCGCCGCGCCCTCGGTCTTGATGTTGAACTTGCGATAGGAATTCTTGATGAAGCCGTCCGGCCCTGCCACCACCATGGCGCCGATCGGCGCGCTGCCCTGGATGTGGCTGTTGTCGTAGATCTCGATGCGCTCGGGCGGACCGTCGAGGCCGAAGAGGCGCGCCACGCCCTCGAGCAGCTGGCGCTGCGTGCCGCGCTCGGCCATGCGGCGCGCCAGGGCCTCGCGGGCGTTGAGGGTGGCCTGATCGAGCGCATCCTTCTGGTCGCCGCGCTTGGGATGGCGGATCTCGACCTTGTGGCCGGCCGTGAGTGCCAGCGCGCTTTCGAGCAACTCGCGTTCGGCGACATCGTGGCTGCTGAGGATCAGCTTGGGCGCCGGGCGCGATTCGTAGAACTGGCCGATGAAGGCCGACAGCACTGCGGGCTCGTCGAGCTCGCGGACGTGGGCCGGGAAGTAGGCGCGGTTGCCGAGATTCTGGCCGGCGCGCAGGAAGAACACTTGGACGCAGACCTGCCCGCCCTCGCCATGGGCGGCGAAGATGTCGGCTTCGTCGATCGAGGGCAGGGCGATCGACTGATGCGACTGGATGTGGGCGAGCGCGCGGATGCGGTCGCGCAGCACCGCCGCGCCCTCGAATTCGAGCTCGGCCGAAGCCTTGTCCATGCGCTGCGACAACGCCTGCTGGACCTCGCGGTTGCGGCCGCCCAGAAAGCCGCGCACTTCGTCGACGATGGCGCCGTACTCGGTCTTGTCGATGCGGCCCACGCACGGCGCCGTGCAGCGCTTGATCTGGTACTGCAGGCAGGGCCGGGTGCGCGTTGCGAACACGCCGTCCGAGCACGAGCGCAGCGGGAAGGCGCGCTGCAGGGCGTAGAGCGTGCGGTTGACCGCGGTGGCCGAGGCGAACGGGCCGAAATACTCGTTGGCGGGATCGCGCACGCCGCGGTGCTTGGCGAGCTGCGGCCATTCGGTATCCTTGCGGATCACGATATAGGGAAACGACTTGTCGTCGCGCAGCAGCACGTTGAAGCGCGGCCGGAAGCGCTTGATCAGGTTGTTCTCGAGCAGCAGCGCCTCGGCCTCGCTGCCGGTGATCGAGAACTCCATGGTCCGCGTTCCCGACACCATGCGCACGAGCCTGTTGTCGAGCCGCGTCGGCTGGGTGTAGGCGGCGACCCGGCTGCGCAGCGAGCGCGCCTTGCCGACATAGAGAACCTCGCCGTCGGCGCCGATCATGCGGTAGACGCCTGATTTGCGCGGCAGGGTGCGCACGAACTCGCCGATGATCCGCATGCCGTCGGCAAGCGAGCCCTCACTGCGAAGCGAGTCCTCGCTTGCAGCAAGCGAGTCCTCGCTCGCATGTCGGTCGGTATCACTGTCGATTTCGTCGCTCACGGGGTCCTGCCGAAGGGCGCGCGCAATGGGTAGGCCGACGCTTGCCGATAGGACAACGGCCAGTGTGGGGCCCGTGTGGGGAAGTCTGTGAACAAGCCCGGTGTCAGCCCGCCGTTGCGTCAGCGTCACTGTATTGACTCAATGTGGGCACGGTGGCAGCCGGCCGCCATACTGGCCTTAAGTCCCTGCCTGCTCTCGCTTATTTAAGCTGGGGACGGCCCACATAAAGGGCTGGCCGCGGCAGACGTTCCCGATTCAGTCCAATCGTCTGCCGCGTTCCAATATGTGGATAGGTTCGGTCGCTTTACAGCACCGACAACATGCGGCCGACCAAGGGATGGCGGACGACGTCCTGGTCGGTGAGGCGGACGACGGCGACGTCCTCGAGCCCCTCCAGTTTCTTGCCGATGGTGGCGAGGCCCGACAGCTCGGGCAGCAGGTCGGTCTGGTCGGGATCGCCGGTCATCACCATGGTCGAATGCCAGCCCAGCCGGGTCAGCAGCATCTTCAGCTGGCCGTAGGTGCAGTTCTGCGCCTCGTCGATCAGCACGAAGCTGTTATTCAGGGTGCGGCCGCGCATGAAGGCCACCGGGGCAATCTCGATCGTGCCGTCATCGAGATTCTGGCGCAGGCGCTTGGCGCCCAGCCGGTCGTTCAGGGCATCCCACAGGGGACGCAGATAGGGATCGAGCTTTTCGCGCATGTCGCCGGGCAGGAAGCCCAGATTCTCGCCGGCCTCGACGGCCGGCCGGGACAGCACGATGCGTGAGACCGTGCCCTCCTCGAGCGCTTCCACCGCGGCGGAAATCGCCAGGTAGGTCTTGCCGGTGCCGGCCGGTCCGAGCGCCACGGTGAGCGGTTTGGCGTCTATGGCCTCCATCAGTATTCGCTGGTTGTCGCTCCTCGGTCGGACTTTTCGGATGTAGCTCTGATCGCGGTCGTTGGCCGGAGTTTGGTCGAAGACGAGATTGTGAATACGGGCGCTATCGATGGCGTGCAGCTTGGCGCGGCGTGCGGCGCGTTTTGCCATATTCGTACTCCGGAGGCTTGGTCAGAGGAGCGGGAACCGGTCGCCGAAATGCAAAACGCCCCCGCAAGCGGAGGCGTCGGCGATCGGTGGTCAGGCGGAAGGTGAAGCTCAGAGGGCACGCGGTGGTCGATCCACCGGTGATCCGGATTCCGTCGGGGCAAATCGTCCTCGGACGGATGAGCACCTCCTTCAGCTACCGAAGGAAGCGTATCCTGATTGTGACGGGCCGGCCACCATATTTATGGGCCGCCATCCAAATTTCACACTAGGCGTGTGGTTTCGGGACGCATCGCAGATGACTTGGCAGGGGCGCCCGACAGCGCCCCTAGGGCTGTGCAGCGCAAGGTGCACATCGCCCGATACCGTCATGGCGCTGCTTTAGTGGGCGCGCCTTGGCACACAGGGCGCCGCCCGGCTGGCGGCGTCGGTCGCGAAGGGGTCAGGGAGCCGGCCGCGAAGAAGAAGGCGGCGAGCAAAAAGAAGCAGTCGCCACGATCTCTTGATCACCGTTCTGTCGCCGTCGCGGCCGCGCCACGGAACTGTGGCGCCGTTGGCCCGTTGTCGTGGCTTGGCAACCGGGATTCATGTGAGCCGGCGAGCCGTTTCGTGGGGCCATCCCATTTCCGGGAGAAAGTCATGGAACGGAGCAGAATGGCTGGCCTGCCGCCGTTGCGCGCAACCCGAGATACCTCCATCGCCGACTGCTTCCGCCTCTCGCGCGAAGCCCGCCCGTGACCGTCGCCCCGACAGCGGCCGGCACGCGGGCCTCGTCACGGGCCGTCATCGGCTGTCCAGATTGCGGCACGCGCCAGGAGCTGCCGCCCTCGGCGCCCGGCGACATGCTGAGCTGCGTCACCTGCAGCTCGCCACTTGAGCGGCGCTTCGGGCAGAGCCTGACAGTGGCGCTGTGCTGTTCGGCCGCCACGCTGTTGCTGCTGCTGCCGGCCAACTTCGCGACCTTCCTGACGACCGAGGCCTTCGGCGTGTCTCGCCACAGCTACCTGGCCTCGACCGCGGGCTCGATCCTGGAAGAGGGCTGGTCCTGGCTGGCGCTGGTGATCTTCCTGTTCGTCGTGGTCTTTCCGCTGGTCCGCTTCGGCCTCCTCACCGTGGTGCTGGGAGACCTCTATCTCGAACGCCGGCGGCAATGGCATGGCCGGGCCTTCCGCTGGGCCAATGAACTCGAGACCTGGGCGATGATCGACGTCTTCCTGCTGGCCCTCGTCGTGGCCTATGTCCGCCTGCAGGCGGCGATCGCCGCGCATCTCGGGATCGGCGCCGTGGCGCTGATCGCTGCCGCCGTGCTGTCGCTCTTCACCCGCGCGACGCTCGACAAGGCGGCCGTCTGGCAGCTCATCTCGCCCGACCGCGCGCCGCCCGATCCGCTGGCCACGGTCGCCTGCATCCGCTGCGACCTGCTGGTGCCGCCGCAGAAGGACGGCACGCCGTGCCCGCGCTGCGGCGCGGCGCTGCATCGCCGCGAGGTCGAGAGCATCGGCATGACGCTGGCGCTCACCATCGCCGCGATGCTGCTCTACATCCCGGCCAATATCTACCCGATGGCGATCCTGCCGATCCACTATCGCCCGACCAGCTACACCGTGCTGAAGGGCGTCATCGATCTCGCCGACGCGAAGTTCTACGGCCTGGCCGCCCTGGTCTTCGTCGCGAGCTTCGTCATCCCGGTCATGAAGCTGGTGGGCCTGGGCTGGTGCGCGGTCTCGGTGATGACTCGTTCGCGGCGCCACCTGGTCGCCAAGACCCGCGTCTACCGCCTCGTCGACGAGGTCGGCCGCTGGTCGATGGTCGATCCGTTCGTCATCGGCTGCATCGCGCCGGTGCTGAACTATAACGCACTGATCCATGGCGGCGCCGGGCCCGCCGCGCTGCCCTTCACGGCGGTGGTGGTGCTCACCGTCCTCAGCGCCAAGACCTTCGATCCCCGCCTGATGTGGGACGCCGCCAGGAGGCGATCGTGAACGACACCGCCAAAATCAAAACCAAGGAACCCGGTGCGGAGCTGCCCAAGGCACGCCGCCTGCACCGCCGCTGGCCCGGCCTGATCTGGGCCATCCCGCTGGCTGCCCTGATCATCGTCGGCTGGCTCGGCCTCGATGCCCTCCTGGAGCGCGGCATCGACGTCGTGGTCACCTTCGAGCAGGCCGCCGGCGTGACGCCGGGCGACACCAAGGTGATCGTCCAGGGCGTCGTGGCCGGCCACGTCTCCCATGTCCGCATCGCCGAGGACGGCCTGCATGTCGACCTGACGCTGCGCCTCGATCCGCATGAAAGCGCCGCGCTGAACACGGCGACCCAGTTCTGGCTGATCGGCGCCAAGCCCAGCTTCACTGACCTGTCGTCGCTGACGTCGGCGCTGGCGGGGCTCTCCATCGGCATGTCGCCGCAGAAAGGCGGCACGCCGACGACGCACTTCGTCGGCCTGCAGGAGCCGCCGGCCATCCCGCCCGGAACCAAGGGCACGCGCTATTTCCTGAAGACCACGACCTTGGGCTCGGTCGCCAAGGGCGCCTCGATTCTCTATCGCGGCCAGGAGATCGGCAAGATCATGTCGACCAAGCTGCTCGAGCTCAACTCCTTCCGGCTGGAGATCTTCATCTACGATCCCTACGACCAGTTCGTGCGCAAGGGCTCGCAATTCTGGGCCGGCAGCCCGTTCGCGCTGACGATCGGCGACGGCGGCCTGCAGGCCAAGCTCGCGCCGGCGGCCAGCATGCTGCAGGGTCTCGTGCAGTTCGACCTGCCCGATGCCGCGCACGACACGCCGCGCAGCCCCAAGGACACCACTTTCCTGCTGTTCGACAGCCAGGTCGCCGCGGTGCAGGGCGACCTCGGTCCGCCGATCACCTACCAGGTCGCCTTCAAGGGCACCGCCGGCGACCTCGCCGACGGCGCCAAGGTGATGCTGCTGGGCGTCAAGATCGGCGAGGTACGCGACGTCAAGCTGGTCCTGCCCGAATCGGACCCGCCCTCGACCGTGGCGACCATCGTGATCTTCCCGGTGGAACTCAATGTCGACCGCTCGGAATCGACGGAACCCGATGCCTGGCGGCGGGCCTCCGACGAGGCCCTCGTGAAGCTGCTGGCGCAGGGCTATCGCGCCACGCTCGTGCAGAGTCCGCCGCTGATCGGCAGCCGCTCCATCGTGCTCGCACTCGACACCGCGGCGCGGGGCGGGGCGCTGATCACCGACGGCGGCGGCTATCCGCGCATCCCCAGCGCCGGCACGACCGGCGATGCCGACCAGCTCATGAGCCAGGCCAACGACATACTGGCCAAGATCAACCAGGTCCCGATCGCCGAGATCGGCGGCCAGCTGAACGGCTTCACCGCCCATCTCGACCAGATCACGGCGTCGCCCGAGATCAAGGACGCCATTGTCCATCTCGACAACACGCTGCGCCAGATCGACCGCACGATCGGCCCGTTGGTCGCCCGGCTCAACAGCACCGTCGAGCAGCTCGGCGGCGCCGCCACCGCCGCGCGCGGCGTGCTGGGCGGCCCCGGCGCCAACCAGGACGAGAGCCTGGCCGAGGCCATCCGCCAGATCGACCAGACGGCGCGCTCGCTGCGCGCGCTCACCGACTATCTCGGCCGCCATCCCGAAGCGCTGATCGGCGGCAAGGCGAAGGAAGCACGATGATGTCCCGCGTTGCCGCCGCCTCTCTTGCCCTGGTGCTGCTCGCGCCGCTCCTTGTCGCCGCTTGCGGCCACAGCCCCGAGACGCAGTTCCTGACGCTCGATTCGGTGCCCGGCGCGCCGGCCGCCGCGGCGTGGCGCGGGCCGCCGGTGCGCATCCCCTCCGTCACCATCCCGCCGGCGCTCGACCGGGTGGAGTTCACGCGCCAGACCGCGCCGGGCGAGATGAAGGTCGACGACCTCGTCCACTGGTCGGCGCCGCTCGGCATGCTGACGCGCAACACGCTGATCCTCGACCTCGCCCAGCGCCTGCCGGCGGGCGCCGTGGCACCGCCCGACGCGCCCGCGCAGCCCGGCGGCCTGCGCGTCACCGTGTCCATCCTGTCGTTCGGGGTGGCGGGCGGCGAGGCCTCGATGGAGGCGGCCTACGAGCTCGCCAGCGACGACGCCGCGGCCGCGACGGGCCCGCGGCAATGGGCGCAACTCAGGGCCGCGAGCGCCGGCGCGACTCCGGTCGACACGGCCCGCGCCTTCAGCACGCTGCTGGGATTGCTGGCCGATCGCATGTCCGCCGACATCGCCGGGAGAGCCGGACGGCGCTGACCGCAGGTCGGGCAAGGTTGGGAGCCGATCACAATGAACAATCTGATGCAGCCACACACCTAGGGGCGGTTCTGGCGCCTCAAACGCCCTCCACGATCGCTCGGCGGGCATCCCGCTCGTAAGCCAGCTGTCCCGCCACATAGGTCGCCTGGACCGCGCGATCGTCGGCCAGGGTCATCTGGATGAAGAGTTGCTCGGCCAGATCGGTGGCCTGTTTCATGCGGAAATCGATCAGCGGCGTGGAGCGCAGATCGAGCACCACGAGGTCGGCCTCCATGCCGGCTGCGATGCTGCCGATCCGGTCGTCGAGGTAGAGGGCGCGCGCCCCGCCGCGGGTGGCGAGATAGTAGGCGTGGCCGGCCGACAGCGGCTGGCGATGGAGCTGGGCGGCTTTGTAGGCCTCGCCGAGCGTGGCCAGGATCGAGAACGAGGTGCCGGCGCCGATATCGGTGCCCAGCCCGACCCGCACCGGCCGCCCGCTCAAAAGCGCGTGCGACAGATCGAAGGCGCCGCTGCCCAGGAAGAAATTCGAGCTCGGGCAGTGGGCGATGGCGGCACCGCTTGCATGGAGGCGCTGCAGCTCGGCCTCCTCCAGCCAGATGCCGTGACCGAACACCGCCCGGGCGCCGCACAGCCCGTGGTGATCGTAGACGTCGAGATAGTTGCGGCGATCGGGGAACAGTTCCCGGATCCAGGCGACCTCGTCCCGGGTCTCGGCCATGTGGGTCTGCATCAGGCAGTCGGGATGCTCGCGCCACAGCCGGCCGGCCATCGCGAGCTGCTCGGGCGAACTGGTGCCGGCGAAGCGCGGCGTGATGGCGTAGAGCAACCGACCTCGCCCGTGCCACTTGGCGATCAGGGCCTGCGACTCGTCGTAGCCCGACTGCGCGGTGTCGCAGAGACCCTCGGGCGCATTGCGGTCCATCAGCACCTTGCCGGCGGCCAGCCGCAGGCCCTGCTTCTCGGCCTCCTCGAACAGCGCGTCGACCGACTGCGGATGAACGGTGCAATAGACGCAGCTCGTCGTAATGCCGTTGCGCAGAGTCTCGTGCAGGAAAACGCGGGCGACCTCGCGTGCGAATTCCTTGTCGGCGAATTTGAGTTCGGTGGGGAAGGTGTACTTGTCGAGCCAGGCGAGGAGCTGCGCGCCATAGGCCGCGATCATCGGCGTCTGCGGGAAGTGGACATGGCTGTCGATGAAGCCCGCCGAGATCAGCGCGTCGCGGCCATAGTCGCGGATCTCCGTGCCCGTCGGCAGGCGGGGCGCGACCTGGCCGGCCGGGCCGAAATGCGTGATCTTGCCGTCGGCCATCGCGACGATGGCGTCAGGTTCGTGGACCATCGTCTTGTCGAGCCCGTCCCGAAACGGATCGCCGGTATAGGTGAGCACCGGACCGCGCACGGCGGTCGGACGGAACGAGTCGGCAGGCATCGCGGCGAACGTTGGCATTGAAGGCGCGCCCGGGGAAGGGCCGGCGAATGCCAGAAAACCAAAGGGCCCGACCGTCGCCGGTCAGGCCCTTTGATCCGTTACACGCAAGCGAGCTTCAGCCCGCCGTAGGACTGACCGCCGGCGAAAACCGATCGCCGGCCGCCGAGGTTACCGAGCTGTTTGTACTTTGTGTCGCCCGGTACATCCGCGGGCGGCGGGGTGCCTTCCTCTGTCGCAACCAAGCGATGAATGTCAGGCCTTGAGATTGACGGCCGCGTCTTTGCCGCGGTCCTGCTGGACGTCGTAGGTGATCTTCTGGCCTTCGTTGAGGCCGTTCAGGCCCGCGCGCTCGACGGCGCTGATATGGACGAACACGTCCTTGCCGCCGCCGTCAGGCTGAATGAAGCCGAACCCTTTGGTGGAGTTGAACCACTTAACCGTACCTGTAGCCATAATATGTATCCTAGTGAGAGAGTTTGGAGGTGCGCGAGGAGCGCGCCACCAAACAGTGCGCGCCTGACAACGCAGAGTCCATGCATTCGTGATCACTTTCTCGCATGACTGGTGTAGATAACGATGGCGGGAGACATTTTTTTGCCGCTTTTGGCCGCGCGACTGTTCTGAAAAGAACACCTCTACGGTTCGTGTCGGGCACGCCGACGTTCAGTTGACAGCACGCGAGACGCGCGATGTCGAATGTGAAGCTGCTCCTTCTCACGCGGCCCTGATCGCAGGATCAGGCATCGCAATGGCTCAGGATTGGCCGACCAAACCGATTCGCCTGATCGTGCCGCAGGGTCCCGCCTCCACCGTCGACATTGTGGCCCGCACCTTCGGCGATGAGCTGCGCAAATCGCTCGGCCAGAACATCGTCGTCGACAACAGGACCGGCGCAGGCGGCACCATCGCATCGGCCGAGGCCGCGCATGCCGCGCCCGACGGCTACACGATGCTGCCGACCGCGCAGGGCACGATGGTCTTCAACGTGGCGCTCTACGCCATCGCGCGCGCGGCCGATGGATAGAAGCGGAAGAGGGCGCGCCTTCCAAGGTCACATGATTACCACAACGTCATCTCCCAGAAGTTCTCGCGCGGGTCACACGCGCGTCATCCATCCGGTGTCTCGTGAGCGTGCACACTCACTCGCTGGAGGGAATCGATATGGCATCCGTGAACGGAACAACGACATTCGGATCCGCGCCGACGGGCAGCAGCGCTCCCGATTCCATCACGATGGAGAACGGCTCGTTCTTCGTCGAATATGGCAATGGCGCCGATTCGACGGGTGCCGGCGGCTCCAGCACGATCGTTCAGTACGACAAAGCCGGCAACATCGAGCACTCCTACACGGTTCCAGGCTCGGTCGATGGCTTGAAGTTCAACCCCTATACCAAGGAGATCTGGGCGCTTCAGAACCAGGACGGCAATTCCACGCTGACGCTGATCAATCCGGTCACGCATCAGGTCACCGGACCGCTCAGCTTTGCCAATCCCTCGGCGACGCGCGGCTACGACGACGTCGTTTTCAAGGGCGACAAAGTCTTCCTGAGCTACACCAACCCCAACGGTGCCGGCGATCCGACGCTGGTCGAGCTCGTCAACGGCGATCGGCCCACCGGAACTCTTCTGACGACGCCCATCCTGTTGGATGGCGCGATGGGCTTCGACACGGTGAGCGGGCAGACCGAAGTCATTCCGCAGACGGATCCGGACTCCCTCAAGCTCGCGCCGAATGGCGACCTGATCCTGTCCAGCGGCGCCGACGGCACGATCATCGATGTGCAGAATCCGGGAACCGCGAACCAGGCGGTTTCCTTCACGCCGATCAAGGGCGTAACCGCCGGCAACGCCGGCCTCGACGACGTCATCAAGCCCAGCGCGACGGCGGGTACGTTCCATCTGACCGACACCGCCGGCAACACGATCTATTCGTTTCATGCGACGGGCCTCAATACCAACGACTATTACACGTCGGTTTCGAGCCTCGGCGGTTTCGGACAAGTCGATCCGACCACCGGCAACTTCACCCCGCTCGTCACCGGACCCAATTTCGCCTCGGCGCATGGCCTTGTCTTTGTCCCCGACCGCAACGCAGCGCCCATGGCACAAGTCGATTCGATCAAGACATTCGCCAGCGCCCCGATCGGCGCGAGCGGACTGGATTCGATCACGATCGCCGGCAAATACGTCTTCGTTGAATTCGGCAACGGCGTCGATTCGACCGGCGCCGTGCCGGGCCAGAGCACCATCATTCAATACGACAGGGCCGGGAACTTCGTGCATTCCTACTCGATCGAAGGCTCCGTCGACGGCCTCAAGTTCAATCCCGAGACCGGACTTGTCTGGGCGTTGCAGAACCAGGACGGTCGCTCGTCGCTGTCGCTGATCGATCCCAAGACGCAGACGGTCACGGCTCACTTCGACTATGCCAACACCTCGACGACGCGCGGTTATGACGACGTCGTGTTCAAGGGCAACGAGGTGTTCCTGAGCTACACGAACCCGACCGGCAACGGCGACCCGACGATCGTGAAACTCCTGAACGGCCCCAACCCGGAGCCCGGCGACACGCTCAAGACCACTCCCGTGCTGCTCGACGGCGCCATGGGCTATGACACCGTGACCGGCAAGATGGAGCTCGTGCCGCAAACCGATCCGGACTCGCTCAAGCTCGCGGCCAATGGCGACCTGATCTTCACCAGCGGCGGCGATGGCGCGATCATCGATATCCAGAATGCTGGCACAACACAGCAGGCGGTCGCCTTCACGCCGATCCAGGGCATTCCCGCCGCCGCGGCCGCCGCCGGCAATGCCGGCCTGGACGACGTCATCAAGCCGACCGCGACCGCCGGCACGTTTTACATCTCGGACGCCAAGGACGGCCGTGTTCTATCGGTCCATGCGACCGGTCTCGACCCCAATGCCTACTATGCCTCGGTGGGTTCGCTGAATGCCTTCGGCCAGGTCGATGAGAACACCGGCGTCTTCACCGCGCTCGTCTCGGCGCAGAACGCGCCCGGCTTTACCTTCGGTTCGCCGCATGGCGTCGCCTTCGTTGCCGATAAGAATGCGCCGCCGTCGCCGCAAATCACCGCGATCAAGACCTTCCAGGCGCCGGCAGACGGATCCAGCGCGCCCGATTCCGTCACCACGGCGGGCGGCTCGACGTTCATCGAATATGGCAACGGCGCCGATTCGACCGGGGCCGGCGGCTCGAGCACCATCGTTCAATACGACAAGGCCGGCAGGATCGAATTCTCCTATTCGCTCTCGGGATCGGTCGACGGGCTCAAATACAATCCGGTCACGGGAGAGATCTGGGCGCTGCAGAATCAGGACGGCAACTCGACCCTGACGCTGATCGATCCCAAGACCCATGACGTCTCCGCACCCCTCAGCTTCGCCAATCCATCGGCGACGCGCGGCTACGACGACGTGGTGTTCAAGGGAAATCAGGTGTTCCTGAGCTACACCAATCCCGTCAATCCGGGTGATCCGACGCTGGTCGAGCTGGTCAATGGCGATCGTCCGAGCGGCACGCTCACCACCAAGTCGATCCTGAGCTTCGGCGCCACCGGCCTCGACACCGTGACCGGCAAGGTCGAACTCGTGCCGCAGAACGATCCCGATTCGCTGAAGCTTGCGCCGAACGGCGACCTGCTTCTGACGAGCGGCGATGACGGCGCGATCATCGATGTCAAGCATGCCGGCACCGCGCAGCAATCGGTGTCGTTCACGCCGATCGCGGGCGTCGGCGCGGGTGCCGGTCTCGACGACGTCATCAAGCCGGACGCCACGTCCGGCACCTTCGTCCTCGCGGACACGGCGACCGACAAGGTCTTCTCGTTCCATGCGACGGGCCTCAATACCGACGACTACTACGCATCGGTCGGAAGCCTGAAGGCCTTCGGCCAGGTCGATCCGACGACCGGCGCCTTCACGCCGCTCCTGTCGGCCGACAATGCACCGGGCTTCAACTTCAGCTCGCCGCACGGCGTGAGCTTCACCCCCGATCAGGCGCCGGCGGTCGCCGACAAGACCGGCGGCACCACTGGCGACGGCTATGCCCACCAGGCGATGCTGCTCGCCCAATCCATCGCAGGCTCGTTCCCGCCGCCGGCGAACGATGGCGGCAAGATGGTCGCCGACAGCGAGGCCCAGAACCCAATGCTGGCAGCGCCGCACAGTAACGGCTGAGTCACAGGATGCGGCTATATCGCCTCTATGAAGGACGCGGCACAAGCACATGGAATTCTTATGCGGTAGTAGGCGAAGAAACTCCCCGGGGCGCCTGCCCCGGGAGTGAGTGGCCGATATGCCGGACAAGCCAGATTGCATGCGCTGCCAAAGGATCAAGTCGGCGATCGAGCACGGCCTCTCGCCGCATGCGGCGCGCGAGGAAAACGGCTGGGACGAATGCTCGCACGATGACTGCCCGATGCTGCCGAGGCCATACAGCCTCAAGAATTTCCGTAACGGTGGCCTCAGCCGCGCCGCGTAGAGAGCCCCTTTGCCGCCAAAGGTGAACCTTGCACTCGCAACAACAACACACCGATCGACAACTGCTGCGCGATGAACTGGAGCTGCTGCGCCGCCTCAGCATCGCCCGCCGCAGCGCCTCGACGCGCCTGCCGATTGTTCGACGCACCGGACTCACCCGCCTGCCAAGGCGCAGCGATTTGACGACAACGCGCGCCATGGGACGCCCCCTGACCATGGTGGCGCGCGCAGCTCTCGAGCGCTAACGGGGCGCCGCCGCTGCCGGTGTCTCCGCCGGCCGAACCGCGGTGCCTTGGGTCCGTAGCGCAAAGCCCAGGAGGGGGGACACACCGGTACTTTGCGTCAGGCAGTCGATGCCATAGCAGAACGCTATCGTCCCGGTGGTGGACAGCAGAGCCACCAGCGTCGGATCGTCGATGCCAAGTCTTCGCGCGACGACCACGAGCGCCCAAACGGGGATGAGGTGCAGGCACAATATCAGCAGGGAAGCGCGGCCGACCCAGCCCAGAGGGGTGATGAGCCGCGTCGCCGCCAGCCGCGGGCCCAACCACAGCATCAGCGGCAACGCCGGCAACGCCGACGCAATGGCCGTTGTGTGCCAGCTCTCTGTGTTCAGGAGAACCGGCGGCACGGCCAACAGCAGGAATGCCGCCAGACAGCTCACCAGCAACAGCCTCTCCTGCTCGACGCGGCGCGAGAGAACCCAGGGCGCCAGCACGATGCCAAGCCAGTAGAAGAGAAAAAATCGGCCGTAATGCCGAATGCCCTTTCCGACGACCGACGACAGTTCCATGTCGCCAAACCAGGAACTTGCGGCGAACAGGGCGACGGCGACCGCAAGCACGAGGCGCCGGTCGACGGCGCGCACCGCCAGGTAGACCACGTTGTAGACGATCAGATCGTAGAGGAACCACGTCTGGTACTGCGGCTTCCACCACATCGAAAGCAATTGGTCGAAGTGCGTCGTCGACAGCTCGTTCCCGAGCTTGTTGGCTGTCGCCAACACCAGGATCGTAACGAACGTCCAGAGCAGCCACGGCCAGACAAGATATCGTAGGCGCTTTGTGACGAAGCTTCGCGCGTCCGCGTTGAAGCCCCGTTCAACGAACAGCGCTGCCAGGAACATCAGGACGGGCAGCCGGGTGCCTTCCGTCATGTCGTCGACGACATTGTAGAGCGAGCGGTTACCGGGCCCCCCTGAACCGTCGGTGAACGCAACGGCGTGATCGAGCACGACCCAAAGAAGCGCATAACCGCGCAGCGTATAGACGAATTCAACCCTCGGTTCGCTGCCGGATCGGGCTTCGGGTTTGTGCGGAATCATCAGCGAAGACTAGCCTATATCGCCGATGGGCTATTGCAAGGCGGCATCAGCCTCTGGGTGGCCAAACTCACATACGCTGGCATTTTCGCGACATAACCTCGCCATCCGAGGTCCATGGAGCGGTCCAATGCCAGTGAATGACAGGCACGTTCGCTCGCTCATCGCGCACGCCATGGCCAATCCCGGCAATGGCGACGCCTGCTGCGGCCGGGTCGAGGTCGCCTTCCGTGATCTGCAGGGCGCGCGGCGCGTGCCGGGCGCGTCGCTCGATCTCGATCTGGCCGCGGCCGAGCATTACCTCTTTGCCTTCTTCATGGTGTGCACGGGAACCGTCAGTCCTTTGCAAATGCGCGCACTCGTCGTCGGCTACGACGCAAAGAAATGGATCGATCGGGCCAGGGGCAAGCCGAATGCGATAGCGACGACCGGCAACCCGGTGTCGCCGCCCAACAAGGATGTCGTGCGCTGGGGTCTCACGGGCGTGAGCGACGGCAGCCGCGAACATGACCGCTGCAATGCCAGCGTCCACCCGCCGGTCTGGCGCAAACTGGAGGAGGCATTCGGGCCTGGCCAGGGCATCGGTCCGTATTAGCAGTCGGCTTCGTTGCTTCCTTGCAATGTGCTCCAGCGGACCAGCCAACTCCACCTAGTCTGGCGCTAGTGAAGGCTGACGGCATTCTGCAGTCATGGCTGGCCAGTGTGACCTAGTTATAGTGCACGGCCGATGCCCTGCGCTCTCGCGCGCTCTCTATGCCGGTGCGCAAGTATTATTCTGCTCGGCGATGACGCCTAGCTCTTGACAGAACTGAGCAATGTTGTGGCGTATGCCTGCCGACACTCCCGAGCAGAGGACCGGCAGCATGGCCTTCTCTGGACACACCCAGCCGGCAACCAACGTTTCGGTCACCAATGTTTCTCGAGAGCCAAAAAGGGGTAGCGGAAACTGCGGGAATTGCGGAAATCTCCCGGACGGGTTCAGTCCTCGGTCGCGCGCTTGAGCGGCGCCACGAGATCGCGCCGCAGCAACGCAATGCAATTCGACGATCAACCATTGGGCAACCATTGGGCGCACGATCGCTAGATGGCGCCCCTCGTGTCCCCGGTGTATCCGCGCCAAAACGAAGGGCTTGGCCGTCGCCAGCCAAGCCCTCGATTTAAGTGGTGGAGCCAAACGGGATCGAACCGTTGACCTCTACAATGCCATTGTAGCGCTCTCCCAGCTGAGCTATGGCCCCGAAACTTCTGGAACGGCGCGAGATATAATTCCTGCCCCGCGCACTGGCAACAGGGGGACTGGCAACAGCGCCTAGCGGTCGCCCTCGCCTTTGTCGTCCTCGACCTCCACGCCCTCGACCTCGATATCCTCGGCGTCGTCGGCCAGTTCGTCGGCTTCTTCCAATGCCTCCTCGCCCTCGACATCGGGCAGCTCGTCGCCGGCCAGCGCCGCCTCGTCGCTCTTCTTCTTGGCCGCGAGTTTCGCCGCCGCCAAGGTGGCGGCTGCCGCCGCCGCCGCTGCCGCCGTCGCCGCGGCCGAGCCGCGCGTGCGCCGGACCTTCACAAAGTCCTCACGATCATGCTCGCGCCCGCACTTCGGGCATTTGATCGGGCCTTTGTTCAGATCGTAGAAGCGCGCGCTGCAGCTCTGGCAGGTGCGCTTAGTACCCCAGTTCGCCTTGACCACGCAGGAACTCCCGGGAAATCCGCAAAAATCGGCCGAATGGGCCGCGAGGGAGGGCGTATGTCACGCGTCTTTCACCCTGTCAAAACCAAATTCCGGCATGCTACGAGGACGCCGCGTCGCATTTCTGCCGTTCTTTGAGGAGGCTGCCCTGTCCGCCAGAGCTTCGGCCAAGCTCGTCGCCCAACCCGTCGCCTGCCTGAAAGGCCGCGTCCGCGCGCCCGGCGACAAATCGGTCTCCCACCGCGCGCTGATGTTCGGCGCGCTGGCGCTGGGCGAGACCACCGTGCAGGGCCTGCTCGAGGGCGAGGACGTGCTGTGCACGGCCGCCGCCCTGCGCGCTCTGGGCGCCGAAGTGGTGCACGAACCGCGGCACGAAACCGGGAACGGGACCTGGCGGATCCGCGGCTTCGGCGTGGGCGGCGGCCGCGAGCCGGCCGACGTGCTCGATCTCGGCAATTCCGGCACCGCGGCCCGCCTGCTCTCGGGCATTCTGGCCAGCCAGCCCTTCACCAGCTTCATGACCGGCGACGCCTCGCTGCGCGGGCGGCCGATGCAGCGGGTCATCGAGCCGCTCTCGCGCATGGGCGCGCGCTTCGAGGCGCGCGACGGCGGACGCATGCCGCTTGCCATCATCGGCACCGACGAGATGGTGCCCATCGAATACCGCCTGCCGGTCGCTTCGGCGCAGGTCAAGAGCGCCATTCTGCTGGCCGGCCTCAACACCGCGGGCGAGACGACGGTGATCGAGCCGCATGCCACGCGCGACCATACCGAGCGCATGCTGCGCCATTTCGGCGCCGAGGTGCGCGTGACGCCGGCCGATGGCGGCGGCAAGCGCATCACCGTCGTCGGCTGGCCCGAGCTTTTGGGCCGCGACATCGTCGTGCCGGGCGATCCGTCGTCGGCCGCCTTCGCCGTCGTGGCGGCGGCGATCCGGCCGGGCAGCGACATCACGGTCGAGAATGTCGGACTCAATCCGTTGCGCGCCGGCCTCTACCAGACGCTTTTGGACATGGGCGCCGTCATCGCCTTCGAGAA
>Ga0308309_10000450_pt1 | contig 26552 bp, 20 predicted proteins | sample HubBroMetageWFT5_FD_192491 | JGI IMG/M metagenome (GOLD analysis project Ga0308309, IMG submission 192491) | Warmed and freeze-thawed soil microbial communities from the Hubbard Brook experimental Forest, New Hampshire - Hubbard Brook CCASE Soil... | ecosystem: Environmental > Terrestrial >...
TGCATAACAGCGATCCCGATGCCGCGCTGTATTGGTTGGCGCGCATGCTCGAAGCAGGTGAGGACGGGCTGTACATTGCGCGTCGTGTCGTACGCATGGCGTCGGAAGACATCGGGCTTGCCGATCCCAACGCGCTGAACATCACGCTGGCGGCGCGCGATGCCGTGGACTTCCTCGGCATGCCCGAGGCCAACCTCGCGCTGGCGCAAGCGGTGGTTTATTTGGCGGCGGCTCCTAAATCGAACGCGTTGTACACGGCTTACGGCGCGGTGCTGGAAGACGTCGAGCGCACGGCGCAGGACTCGGTGCCGTTGCACTTGCGCAATGCTCCCACAGGATTGATGAAGGCTGTCGGCTACGGCTCGGGATACCAGTACGCCCACGATCTCGCATCAAAGGTCGCCGACATGCAGTGCCTGCCCAACAATTTGAAGGGCCGTGTTTATTACCATCCTACGGACGAGGGCATAGAAAAGCGCATCAAGGCGCGACTGGAAGAGATCAAGAAAGTGAAGAGTAGTTCACCACAGAGACACGGAGGCGCCGAAAGAAAAGGAAGAGTAGAGGATCGAGGATGAGAAGAAACCGGCAGGATCAGTGCGGCCCAGGACTCTTCCAAGAATCGAATTCCTCTGTGTCTCTTTGGTGAATGCGCGGGCAGTTGCTCACGAAAAGCTTGACCGATCACCCTCAAAATGCTTGCATTAGCGATCCACTTTGGAGGTAGAATCCGCCAGGGAGGACACGATTATGGCAAGGTTACATCAATCCGAATCCCCAGAAACTTACGTCGACATTCGCACCTTCGTGTGGTCACAGACAGAAAAAGTCATTGCCCGCAAAGCCTTCGAACATGCACTTCAGAAGGAGTTGCACGAGGTTATCCAGAAAGCCAAGCAGATGGCGGCTACGATCGAACAACCGTCCGAACTCTGGGAGTTGGAGAGTTTTCTGACAAAGCGTCGCAATGAGATCGACCGCAAGTACGACTACCGTTATTCGGTTCTTCCAGAGGTCTTCGGAAGCCTCGTCAGGGAAGGCCGCATCTACGAGGTAGAATTGCACGGCCTGGCAGAAGACAAGTTGGGGTACATCCACGAGTTCGCCAAGCATTGAGCGTGTGAATCCCTGGTGACCGCGAAGCTTGAGCGAGCCCGCGCCACTCGCCTCACATCCTTTTTTCGTGCTCTTTCAGGATGCACCTGTCCATCACCACAAAGATTCCTGCCTGGCGCGCTTTTTCCGCAGCCACATCGTGCACTACGCCTTCCTGCATCCAGATGGCCGGCACCTTGAGTTGAATCGCCTGCTCCACAATTTCAGGTACAGCCTCGGAGCGGCGAAAAATATTGACAACGTCGATCTTCTCCGGGACGTCCAACAGTGACGCATACGCCTTCTCGCCCAGCGACTCGGTGATCGTCGGGTTGACAGGAATGATGCGATATCCCTGGGCCTGCATGTACCCCGAGACACGATAACTGGTTCGTGACGGGCTGTAGCTCAGGCCAACAACCGCGATTGTTTTCGCGGATTTCAGCAGTTCTGCAATGCGCTCGGCTTCACTGGCAGGCAAGAGGCGGCTCCAAGTAAATTGATCGCGATTCGCGCGTTCTAACGCTTGCGCCTGGTTTTTGGCTTGACGGCGCGATTCGGCGCAGCCAGCAATCCCGAAAGATGCTCAAGTTCGGTGACGGCGCGGTCGTAATCATCGAGTAGCGGCTTCAATAAATGCGTCACGCCGCCAGCCCGATATTCACGTACCAGCGAGCGGTAGTACCACAGCACCTTCACCTTGGGGGCGGAGAAGCGGTCGAACGCCGACTCGCCCGACTGACGCAAATCGCGCAGGATAGCACGCGTGTTGTAGAGCTTGTCTGCGGCCGACACGAAACGGGTTTCCGCATCCTCGTGACGTACCCTGCGCAGATAGCGCAGCTTCCGCGGATACCACTTCGGTTTGCTCTTTTCGTCGTCGCCATAGGAATCGGTGCAGCCGTCCACGATTTTCGCCACGCGCGGACCGAACAATTGCTCGATCGAACGCAGCATCGCCCGTCCGCCGTGGTCTTCCGCCGCATCGTGCAGCAGCGCCGCAATCCCCAGGTCCTCATCGCCGCCGTAGTCGAGCACAATCGCAGCCACGCCCAGCAGGTGCGAAAGATAAGGAATTCCGCTCCTCTTGCGGTCCTGATTGCGGTGAACTTGGGCCGCAAACAGCAGCGCATGGTCGAATTGGATGGTAAGCGGGACAAACGGTTTCGTGGCGGGTTGACGCTTGGGGCTTGGCATAGGCGGATCGTCAGACGGCTTCAGGATATCGGAAAGTGCGCGTATGGCGAAGGGTGATTTGCTGTTAGCAGTGCGACCAGTCGTCCCGCCGATGTGTGGACGGGTGCCCCGTTCAAGCCAGTTTTGCTTGAGCGGGGATTCTCGCTCAGTGTCCGCAATCGTCGCACGCTCGCCCGCGCAGCCCTTGCACACCCTCACGCGCTATGATCGGAACCATCACCAGCGCCGCAACCGGATCGGCCCACCACCATCCGAAAAGCGTGTTGAGCAGGAGCCCCGCCAGCAAAATAGCGGAGAGGTAGGCGCAGAAATCTGCCTGCCGCGAATCGGAATGCATCGCGCGGCTGCCGAGTTCGACTGCGACGCGCCGCTTGGCTCTCGCCAGCAACGGCATCACGATGACGGCGGCGATTGCGATGAGGATTCCCGCAATGCTGCGTGCTGCGTGTTCACGCGTCCACAGCGCATGAACTGATTCCAGCGTGACGTAGGCCGCCAGCAGCAGAAAACAGACCCCGACCAATCGCCGCGCAACATGTTCCGACCGCTCGCGCTGCTCCGGCTGGGCGTCGGACCGCAGCCTCCACAAGAGAATTCCGGCCGACGTGGTTTCAATGACGGAATCCAGCCCAAAGCCCATCAGCGCGACGCTGCCTGCGATGACGCCCGAGATCAAGGCCACCCCGGCTTCGAAGCCGTTCCACGCGATGGTCAGGTATTCCAGCCGCCTCCCGCGAGCGACGAGTGCCCTGCGATCTGTCGCGGATGCCGAGCCCACGGGCGTTGAGGCGGAGTGCATTCAACAATTATAGGGACATCGCTCTGTGAGCTGAGTCACCGCACCGATCCTCGAGCGACTGATGTAATTGTGTGCCGACGGGCAGAATTATGCGCAGGCTTCTCCTGGCGACTTGTTTGTTGATCGCGATTGCTCTTGTGGCGGGATTTGTGTTTCTCCGCCGCGGGCCAGACATACCGCCGGTTTCGGGCCGCATCCTCTCCGAGAACCTCACAGAACTGGGGTGCCATCCCTTTCGGCACCGGAGAGTGCGCCGTCGTTAATAACGCGTGGAACCGCGCCGCTGCCGGAAAAAGGTTTGAACAATCCGTGTTCCTTGCGGACGTCTCTGGAAAGGAGGCAATCGGCTGGCGCTGGCGCGCGCCCTGGCACCTGCTGCCTCGTGTAGTTTCGCTGCCCGAGATTATCTGCGGTAACAAGCCGTGGGACCTCAAGACGCGACCCGATGACGGATTCCCCTTCCGTGCAGGAACAAGACGCCTCACCGCTGAGTTCGAGGTCAACCTGCGCGCACACGGCGTCTACAACATGGTGTTCAGTTTGTGGGGTGTTTCCGCGGTTCCGGCGACGCGCAACGACATTACCCACGAGATCATGATCTGGACGGTCCGCGCCGGACAGCCGCCCGCGGGGCAACGTGTGGACTCAATGAGCGTGAATGGCGTCACCTACGACGTCTACATCGAGGACCACCAGCGGGATGCGTCCGGCCAAAACGCGAACACCTGGACCTACGTGGCGTTCGTGGCGCAAAAGCCAGTCTTGCGTGGGCCGCTGGACATCAGCGCATTCGTTGACTATCTGCTGCGGCGGGGAACCCTGCAGCCCACGCATTACCTGACCAGCCTCGAGTTCGGCAACGAGGTATGTCAGGGAGCGGGCGTAACTGAAATCCAGAATTTCGCGATCAACTTTCGTTAATTTGCTTTAGATAAATGCCCGGCGATATCGGCTTTACCGCTAATCGCTAACTGCTAATTACTAATTACTTTCTTCAATCCAGCCGCACCAGAAACACTCCGCCCTCTTTCACGTGCGTCTTACTGGCGACTTCCTGCGCCATCTGTTTGTCGTCACCCGCTGGGCGGACGCGCACCCATTCACCGGTAGGCCCGGTGAACTGCACGACCTTGGCGTCCTGATAGTGGTCCTGTAGTTTTTCTTTCAGCTTGCGAGCTTCGTGCTCGCTCTGGAAGGCGCCGATCTGCACGCACCAGCGTCCGCCCTCGGCAATCGGAGCAGGAGCCGACAGCACTTCCACTTTCACAATCGCCGTGCCAGGTTGCCACACGTCGACTGCGCGAGCAGCAGCCAATGACAGGTCAATGACGCGGTTGTCCACAAACGGTCCGCGATCGGTGATGCGCACCACGACGGAATGTTGCGTCGCCTGGTTGGTGACACGCACCACCGAGTTCAGCGGAATGGTGCGGTGTGCCGCCGTCAGCGCGTTCTGATCGTAGATCTCGCCGTTGGCTCCCTTGTGGTTGTGGTAAGGAGGCCCGTACCAGCTCGCAAGGCCGGTCTCTACGTAAATGGGCTTGGCCTTGGACGGAGCCGGAGTGTTGATCTTGGGCTCGGCCTTCGCAGTCGTGGCAGGCGGCGGCACGGGTGCCGGGGCAATCGTTGGCGGAGGCGGAACGTTCTTGGTGGATGCCTTCTTGTGACCGCAGGCTGACAACAGAAGCACCCCGGCGGCTACAACGGTGAGGAGCGGAAGCCGCGTGGCTATTCCTTTTTCTGCTGCTTCGCCGATTCCATGTAGTCGGCCAGCTCCTTCAATTTGTCCGACGCGACGCGCAGTCCCGTGGTCGAGTGTTGCCGCACCAGCGGCACCACCTCGTCGTTGAGGTAGGCGATGAGCTGCTTGGTTTCCTCTTCGATGCGCTTGGCGGTGTCGCCAATCACGTCGTCGAGCTTCTGGCCTGCCGTCGAGAAAGGACGGCGGCCCTTGGGATCTTGTGTGTTCACTGCTGGCCACCTTGTCAGTAGCGGAATTCGCTGAGCACTCAGATTATGAGGCGGGCGTACGCCGCGGGTCAATTGGCGAAGGGGATGCCGGGACGCTATCGCAATCCACGGCTTGATGGGTGCCTCCGGGGTGAATTATTGAATGAGTTTCTCGACGACGCTGTAGCTCTCGTTGAGCGCGGCATCGAGCGCAGCGGGATCTTTGCCTCCGGCTTCGGCCATGTCGGGACGTCCGCCGCCGGAGCCGCCAACTTTCTTCGCGACCTCGGCAATGATTTTGCCCGCCTGAATTTTCGACGTGAGATCTTTGGTGACGCCGACGATGAGCGCGACCTTGCCGTCGCTCACCGAGCCGAGGACGACGACGCCGGAGCCGAGCTTGTTGCGGAGGTTATCGGTCAGCACGCGAAGCTGCGCGCGATCGACGTTATCGGCGCGGGTGGCCAGAACTTTTATGCCTTTTACTTCGCGAACATTTTCGGCAGCAGATTGAACTGAAGTCGATGCGGACTTCATGCGCGCCTGGTCGAGTTCCTTGCGGAGCTTCTTCAGTTCTTCGTCGCGACGCTCGAGTTCCTGCGTCAGCGCGTCTGCCGGAGATTGATCGTCGCCGACGCGGACGACGCTAGAGACGACGTTTTCGAGCTGGTGGTCTTTGCGGAAGTGGCGCAGCGAGCCTTCGCCGGTGACTGCCTCGAGGCGGCGTACGCCGCTGGAGACGCTTCCCTCTTTCAAAACTTTGATGAGACCGATTTCGCCGGTGGCCGCGGTATGAGTTCCGCCACAGAGCTCGGTGGAGAAATCACCGATGCGGATGACGCGAACTTTGTCTCCGTACTTTTCGCCGAACAGCGCCATCGCCTTGTATTCGTTGACCGCGACATCGATGGGCACATCTTCAATGACTTCGACACGATCGTTGCGCAGCACTTCGCGGTTAGCGAGGTCTTCGATGTCCTGCAGCTCTTCGTCGCCCAGCGAGGCGAAGTGGGAGAAGTCAAAGCGGAGATGCGAGGGATCGACCAGCGAACCGGCCTGCTTCACGTGCGAGCCGAGCACTTCGCGCAGCGCGGCGTGCAGCAGGTGTGTGCCGGTGTGGTTGCGCATAGTGGCGCGGCGGACTTCGTCATTGACGACAGCGTCAACTTTGTCGCCGATATGAATCGGCTGCTTGGCAACGACGCGATGCGCCCGAACACCTTGCACCGGATAAGTGACGCCTTCGACATCGGCGACGAGCGTGTTGTGGTCTTCTGCGTAGAGCCATCCGATGTCGCCGACCTGTCCACCGGCATCGGCGTAGAACGGAGTGTGATCGAGCACGATTTCTCCGCCCTCGCCGGGCTTTAGTTCCTGGGTGCCAACCCCGGCGCCGTTTTCGTTCTTGATGATAGCAAGCACTTCGCTGTTGTCGGAGCGTGTCTGGCGGTAGCCTTCGAAGACTGTAGGCTTCGGCCCCTGGTACGCCGGACTCGCCGAGGCTTTGGTGCCGCCCTTCCACGATGCGCGGGCACGCTGGCGTTGCTCTGCCATGGCGGAGTCAAAGCCGGCAGAGTCGAAGTGGATGTCAGCGTCGCGGCATGCATCTTCTATAAAGTCCCGAGGGAGACCGAAGGTGTCGTAGAGCTTAAAAGCATCCTCTCCGCGAAGCTCAGGTGTAGCGAGTCCAGCTTTAAGCCGAAAGAGGTCCGTAATAGTGGCCGCCGCTCCGGCATTGATCGTCTCTGCGATCACGCGCTGAAATTCGCACGGACCCGATTTGAACGGTCCCACGTACAACTTCTCCCCCTCAAACAAGTCGTCAGGCAGATAGATTTTCGAGAGTTCCTCGGCATAGCTTTTAGATTCCGAAATATCGCTTAGCCCAACCAGCAGTTCTTGCCAAGCAGCGCGGTAAGCGCTAATTCGTGATTTTCGCAATGTTTCTTCCAGGTGCTTCGATCCCGTCCACAGCGTGCGAGCGAACCTCGTCTCTTCACCCTTTACGATGTCGTACACGCGTGGCGCGCTCCCTACGAGTTCGGGATATGCGTCCTTCATCAGATCACGAACCGCATGGACCATCTCACAGAGAAACGGCTTCTCGGCGCCGAGCAGGCGTCCGTGTCGGATTGCGCGGCGGATGATTTTGCGCAGCACGTAGCCGCGGCCTTCGTTCATGGGCAGCACGCCATCGGAGATCAGGAACGTCGCAGCACGCGCGTGGTCAGCGATGACGCGCAGCGATGCCGCCTGGTGGTGCTGCTCCTCCACGTCCTCGCGCTTCAGTTCTTCATTGAGTTGCTTCGTGCCTGTCAGCTCCGCAGCGCGCTTGATCAGCGGCACAAACAAATCCGTGTCATAGTTCGAGATCACCCCCTGCATCACAGCCGTTACGCGCTCGAGGCCGGCGCCAGTATCGATCGACGGCTTGGGCAGCGGAGTGAACTTGCCGTCGGTGGACTTGTCGAACTGCATGAAAACGAGGTTCCAGATTTCGACGTAGCGGCCGCACTCACAGGGGAAGTGGCAGTCGGTGTGCCCAGCGTCGCTGGCAGCGATGCCCATGTCGTAATGAATTTCGCTGCAGGGGCCGCAGGGGCCAGTGTCGCCCATCTGCCAGAAGTTGTCTGCGGGACCCATCGCGAAAATTCGTTCGGGGCTTACGCCCACAGCAAGCCAGTGCTTCTCGGCTTCCTCATCGCGAGGAATATTGGTTCCTGCCATGAGAGCACCTTCGAAGATGGTCGCGTAGAGCTTTTGCGGATCGAGCCCGAACCAATCCTTCGAGGTAACCAGCTCCCAGGCATAAGCGATGGCGTCTTTCTTGAAGTAGTCGCCAAAGCTGAAGTTGCCCAGCATCTCGAAAAAGGTGTGGTGGCGATTGGTGAAGCCGACGTTTTCCAGGTCGTTGTGCTTGCCTCCGGCGCGCACGCATTTTTGCGAAGTGGTGGCGCGGGAGTAGTCGCGGTGCTCGAGGCCGAGGAAGACGTCCTTGAACTGGTTCATGCCGGCGTTGGTGAAAAGAAGCGTCGGGTCGTTCTGCGGAACGAGCGAGGAGGAGTGGACGATCTTGTGTCCCTTCTGCTCGAAGAAGCGCAGAAACGTAGAGCGAACTTCGGAACCTGTGAGCTTTTGGCTGGGCATAAGAATTGATAAACCGCGTTCATCCCCGCGAAAAATGGATGGTTTGAGCGGGGAGGAGAAAGGTTGATTTTAACATTCGGCGCTCAGGGCAGGCTGCGGACGGAATATTCTTGTCCGTGCCTCGGTGTTTCTTTGAATATTTCAAACAAGGGATTATTTCAAGTAAGGGCTATTGCAAATACGCGACGCATTGCTCGACACATTCTTCCAGCGATCGCGAAGTGTCTACGTCCAGCTTGGGTAGCGTGATCGGCTCGAAGCGCGCCTTCACTTCCCAGTAGAGATCTGCGTCGCGGTTACCGGCGAGATGTTCGCCTCGACTCTTGCGAATGCGCTCGAGTGCCAACTCGTCGGGGCAGGACAAGAGCAGAATCCTGTAATCCGCGTGAACCTGAGTGGCGGCGCGCACGACGTCTTGCACATCGGGCGCGCTTGAAAACGTTCGGCCATCGAGAAAAATGAACGGCACGCTGCCTTCAAATGAACGGCACGCTGCCTTCAGAAGAGATGCGTTGCGCTGCCATCAGAACGATCGACATGCAGAAGTCGTTTTGACTCGATGAGTAGTTGATGGCTCCCGGAGGAAACAGCGCAGCCCGAACTTTGTCCTTACTGAGCACGATTCCGTCGAGTCTCTCGGCAAGAGCCTCGGCGAGCGTGGATTTCCCAGTCCCCGGGAGCCCGGCCAGGATCACGAAGCGAGTCGGCTTAATCTGCGTGGTAAGTACCCCCTCCCCTCATTATTGCAAAGTAGCAGAAACAAAAGAGTTGCAAAATCATCCGCCGCAAAGTCGCATAAACAAAAGACTTATAGGTAAAGTCGCAGAAACAAAAGAGTTACCATAGAGGCCTCTAAGTTAGCTCTTTTAGAATCAATGATTTGGCTGTAAAGAGTCCATAAAGTCGCTCAAACATTGAAGTTAGCTCCGAGTTATCAAAGAGCTGGGTGGTGCGCGAGGTGCGTCGCACTTCGACGGTCCGAAGGTGCCGCCCTTGTTCTGCTACGGAAGCACTGGGCCTCGGTATTCGGTATTCATTCTGGCGGCGGGTTGCGACGGGATGCACGAAAAAAATGAAGCTCGACGTTACGTCGGTAACCAAATTGGCCCAATTTGGAACTCAGCCAGAATTCACTATCGAAACACAGAGGTACCGAAAAGATTCGAGATCGCTGCTGTCCGGGGGAAGTTGGGTGAGGTTGGCATAAGCGGTTGAGTATCCTTGGGGATACAGGGCGGCGTCAGCGGGAACGATTTGAACTCCCAAGTCGTCCTAACGCCGATCCGGATGGTTGGGGTCGGTGAACTCAAGCAACTCAATGGGTGCGCCGTTTTCGACGATGAACGCGACGACCACGCCGTCGGATGGGCTGTTCGGCGCAATCAGAATTTCCCGGCCTACCAGCTCGGACGCAAGGTCACTCACCTCAAAAGCAACATGTGGCACTTGCCGGACCAACTCGGGAATCGGTGCGTCCGCTTCGAACCGCATCCATTCGACGCCATACTCGCTGTTTTCGTGTCCAACAATAAAGATCTTTAGATGCTCGATGTGGCGCTCTCCCGGTCTCGGTTGGCTGGTAGGAATTCCAATGTGGTGATATCGACGCATTTTCTCGCCTCCGTTCCGGAATAGCTCGAATTTTACTGGATCATACTGCGCAGAGAAAAAGGAAACGCGAGCGTTTTAGGGTAACCAGGTGACAGTCTTGCTGAAAACGTCAGCCAACTGATTCTCTGCGACTTCTAACAGGACAGCAGTGATCCGAGATCAAGAATTTCCAGAGTTCCTCGTGCCTCAGTGTTGGATTCGCCTCTACGGTTGGGACGGCGGCAGCGGCGCATCGAAATACTTCGCAAAGATCGGCGTGGCATCGGGAATTTCCTCAATGCGCCATTGCCGCGAATTCGGGATGCGCACCATGCGAAGATGAATTTCGTTCTGGTCGAACGGGTTCGGTTGCGGCAGACCGACAATGACGACATCCGCCACATCGCCGTTGACGGTCGAGCGCACGGGGTGCAGTCCAGAAAAGTTGTGCTCATCGAATACCTTGAAACCGGTTGACCCCGTGAGCAGACCGTTGCCGCTCAGCAGCAGGCGGATGGCGTTACGAACTCCGAGCAGCGTCCAGTCGTGGAAACGAGGAGCCATCTTGTGCAGCCACTCGACGCGAGTTTCGGTGAAGGGCAGCGGATCGTCCTGAAACTTCCTAGTGTATTTCGACACCAATACATCGGTCAGCGACTGGCTGATGGCATTGGCGATACGCTCTTCATCGACGTACTTGCTGGCTTCTCCGTAGTTCTTTGCTCTTACGGCTTTGCCGAGTTGCGAGAGCGAATACTCCGGCGTGCCGGTGTAGCGATACCACCAAACACTCGCGCCGGCGATCGCTAGAATTGCGATCAATCCGAGAGTGGCTGCGATCGCGCGCGAACCGCGGCGAGGTGGTTCAACCGTAAACGGCGGGAGCGGGAATATCACGAGTTAAGAATACGATGAGCCCGCCCGAGTGTTTCGCGTGAACAAAAAAGGGACAAAATGCTTGATTCTTGCTTTCAACGCAAGAAGCGGAAGGCGCATTGACTCTGGAATCGATAGAGTGATTCTTGGCTGCAGAAAGAGGGCGCTCGGGGACGGCAAAAAGGTAAAATGAATTTGCATCCCAGGGCTGAAATAACCCTCTAAATCAGTAAAGGTGGTTAGCTATGGCAATTGCAGACACTCCTTTCACGGGGAAGATCAGGGAAGACCTTCTCGACAGACGAGCACGCCTGGAAGATGTGCTTTCGCACAATGAATCTGAGCAGATGCAGCGCCTGCTGGAGGACGTTGACCATGCGCTGGAGCGCATGAATGTTGGCCAATTTGGCTTGTGCGAGGTCTGCCACGACACCATCGAGGCCGGGCGCCTGCTCAACGATCCCACGATTTCCGTGTGTCTGGGCTGCCTGTCTCCCGCGCAACAGCGATCGCTGGAGCATGACCTGGAGCTGGCGGCGCAAATTCAGCGCGGACTGCTGCCTCCGCCGAATGTGGAGATCGCAGGATGGGACATCGCCTATCACTATCGTCCCGCGGGCGTGGTCAGCGGTGACTATTGCGACCTGATCGGTTCGGGCGATGGCGGACTGCATTTTCTGATTGCTGACGTCTCGGGTAAGGGAATCGCAGCGGCGTTGTTGTCAACGAACCTCCGCGCCGTGTTTCGCACGCTGATTCCCCTTGGTCTGAGCATGGAAGCGATGTTGGCACAGGCCAGCCGACTGTTCTGCGATAGCACGCTGCCGACGCAATACGCGACGCTGGTAGCAGGTCGAGTGAGTGCCGATGGCGAACTGGAAATCGTGAACGCGGGCCACTTGCCGGTCTTACTGACAGGTGATCGGGGCACGAAAGTGTTCGAGAGCACCGACCTGCCATTTGGGATGTTTTGCGACCAGCACTACACAGCGTCGAAGGCGCGACTGGATCCCGGCGACACACTGCTGCTATTTACCGACGGTATCTCCGAGGCGCAAAACCAGGCAGGCGAGGAATACGGTGTGACGGCCATAAAGTCGTTAATCGAAGGCCGCGAGCGGCGTTGCCCGGAAGATCTGGTTCGCGCTTGCCGGGAGCACATTGACGGTTTCAGGGCCGGACGAGAGAGGACGGACGACGAAACGCTGTTGGCGATTCAATACCTGCCGATGAAGAGCGCGGTGGAGTACGCGTCGACAGCGGCCAGCCAGAGCGTTTCCTGAATCAAAGAGCGAAACTGCTAGAGGCACGAACAGCCAGGCGTCACGCCTGGCTGTCGTTATTTGAAAAGTGCTGGTGCCGAAGAAGGGACTCGAACCCCCACACCCTTGCGGGTACATGGACCTGAACCATGCGCGTCTGCCAATTCCGCCACTTCGGCGCGGGAAACGAACGAGCCGGATACGGAACTCGTTACGCGGGCAAAGATTGATTGTACAAGCGGCGCGGGCAGTTCGCCAAGAGCGACATCACCATTAGCTGGCGGCAAAATCAGCATCAGCGTGAGCGCCGGCGCTCTGCTGTCCATATTCTTTCAACTTGTTGTGCAGCGTCTTGAGGCTGATGCCGAGAATCTCGGCGGCCCGAGTCTTGTTATTATGCGTTGCCTCGAGCGTCTTGAGAATCAGCTGTCGCTCAGCTTCGCCGACCGTGGTTCCCACTCCAAGATGGACTGAGTTTGCGTCGTGCAGAGGAGCACGCACGAAGGCCTTGCCGAACCCCGGGGGAAGATGTTTGGGTTCGATCATGGGGCCGGCGCAAAGGATCACAGCGCGCTCCAGGGTATTGCGCAACTCGCGGACATTGCCCGGCCAATTGTGGGCCTGGAAGGCGCCCATTACCGCATCGTTGATGCCGACGACTGTACGGTTGTGCTTGTCGTTCATGTCGGCAAGTAGAGCCCTGACTAGTTCAGACAGGTCGTCCATATGCTCGCGCAGCGGCGGCATATGAATGTTGAATACGTTCAGGCGGTAGTAAAGGTCGTTGCGAAGTTCGCCGCGCGCTACGGCTTCCTCGGGAGGTTTGTTGGTGGCGGCCAGCACGCGAACGTCGACCGACGTTTCGCCCTTGCTTCCCAGACGTCGCAGCTTGCGGTCTTCGAGCACGCGCAGCAGTTTGGCTTGCGTGGCGACCGGCATCTCGCCAATCTCGTCGAGCAAGAGAGTTCCGCCCTCAGCCAGTTCGAAACACCCGGTGCGGCGTTCGAGGGCGCCGGTAAACGCACCCTTCTCGTGGCCGAAGATCTCGCTCTCGATCAGGGTTTCGGGGATGGCCGCACAGTTGATGGCTACGAAGGGCTTGGCTTTGCGCGGGCTGATGGAGTGGATGGTGCGCGCCAACAGTTCCTTGCCAGTCCCGCTCTCGCCGGTGATCAAAACGGAGGCCGTGCTTGGCCCGACCATCTCGACCAGGTGGAAGATCTCCTGCATCTTTCTGGAAGGCCCGACCAATGATCCCAATACGCCTACGTCGCGGAGCCGGCGCCGGCTGGCTTCCAACTCGCGTTCCGCGCCGCGAATGCGGGTCGCGTTCTGCAGGATGTTGCGCAACCTTGTGGGATTGACCGGCTTCTCAATAAAGTCGAAAGCCCCATTCTTCATGGCGGCGACGGCCGCGTCGACCTTGCCCATCCCGGTGAGGAGAATCACTGCAACCTGTTGCGGAGCAGCTGCAATGTGCTCCAGCAGTTCGAGGCCGTCCATACGCGGCATCTTCAGGTCGGTAACCACAATCGCAGGTCCCCAGGAAACTACTTTTGCCAAGCCGTCGACGCCATCGTCGGCGGTATCGGTTTCGTAGCCCCAGGCACGAACCAACTCGGCCAACCCAGTTCGTTCGTTCTCTTCGTCTTCGACGATCAGTACTTTTTCCTGAATCATTCCCAACAACAGCCTCTCGGAAACCACGGACTAGTCGAGGTGGCTGGCAAGCGGCCAGCCTGGGCCTCGCCATGGAGGCGGCTCCGCAACTCCGCGCAAGTTTTGTCGCCCGGCGCTCCAGAGGAGGCGAGCTAGACGATGGCTTCCAGTAAAAGGTAACACTTTGGGGCTCAGTTATGCCAAGAGCGTGCACGCGCACGCCGGCTCAGCCGGCGAACCGCCTCGCCACTTATTACGCGCATGCAAGTCCGCTGATTTTCGTCCCCGGCGCGAGGTCCCGCTGGATTTTTGTCATCGTAGGGGAAGTGATTTGAGCAATGGAATTGGCGTACCGCAAGCAATGGGAACGCGGTGCAAACCATCAATTTGAGGGGGCGAACATCTTCCCAGTCCGGGGAGGCGGGCCACTCTGAGGGAGACGATTTTTCTAGAAAAATCCCTTTACTGTGCTGGCAACCTGTGTTGTACGATATAAAACAATAGCAGTTGCAGCTCGGCCTTTTGTCGGGGCGTGCGTTCGGCGGTAGAACCGCGGGACGTGATGGCGAGGTGCAGATGATCTTGCGTAACAGACACGAAAGACCCGGTTATAAAATCAGTAAACATCGGAAAACAGTAGTTTTGTATATCACGTTTGTTGCTGTACAATCGGGAACTGTTACGAAGTAGATACATTTTTTTGTACCTGATTAGCTGTGCCTGATTAAGTTCAATACTGAACCCGAGTGGGCCACTTTGCTGACGGTACTGCTAGAGTTCCGGAGGATTAAGAATGGCGTTTTGTGATGGAGTTCCGAAACGGCTTGTAGCGACCTCGATCGCGCTTGCGTTTGTGATCTGTTTACTGGCCTCTCTTGCCGCAGCGCAAGCTACCCTGGAGCCGAGAGCGGAAGTGTTCGGTGGCTATTCGTGGTACCACCCGAATGGTTACGTTGACTGGGGCAAAGCCCCCGACATCGCTCACGGCTGGAATGCTTCCAGCACATTCTATTTCCCCAACGCACGTAAGTTGGGCGTGGTGGTTGATGGCAGTGGTCATTACAACAGTAACTTTGTCAACGTCGGCTTTGGTTTAATCGGACTGCAGTACAAATTCCGCAATGACCAGTTTTCGCCGTTCGTTAGAGTATTGGCCGGCGCGGCGCATATCAGTCCAGCGGGTCTGAACTCAGAGTGGCGCGCGGTAGTTGGCGGCGGCGGCGGTTTCGACCTGACGCTCACCAATCTTATCTCGCTGCGAATCGCGCAGGCAGACTACCTCTACACCACTTATAATCCGCAGGCATTCACCGGCCACAGCTCAACCTGGAACAGTGTTCGTTTGTCCTCGGGCGTGGTATTCAACCTGGGCAACTACTACACCGCTCCGCTGTCGGCAGCTTGCACCGCCACACCGACGACGCCTGTCTTTGCGGGCGAGCCGGTATCGGTGACAACGACGGGTACGAACTTCAGTCCCAAGCACACTTTGACGTACGCCTGGACCGCCACGGGTGGCAAGCTTGCCACTCCGAGCGCGGCGACTTCCAGCATCGATACGACGGGTCTGGCAGCCGGCACCTATACCGCCAACGCCACGATCACCGATCCCAAGTGGAAGAAGAACAACTCGGCGAGCTGCTCCACCAGCTTTACGGTGAAGCCGTTCACTCCGCCGTCAGTAACGTGCTCGGCGAATCCGACGACTGTCAAGTCGGGTGAGACGGCCACGATTACTGCGAATGCGACCAGTGATGATGGCGCCCAGATCAGCAGCTATGCTTACACGGCATCGGCTGGCAAGATCACCGGCAACGGAACTTCTGCCACGCTTGATACGACGGGCCTGCCTGGTTCGACGGTCAACGTGACGGTTACCGCAACGGATTCGCACGGTCTCACCGGCACTTGCAACACCTCGGTTGGCGTGATTGAAGAAATCAAGTGCGTCAGCATCGAGGATTGGGGCGAGTGTACGTTCGAGAAGAACCCCAAGAAACCGTGGCGCGTCGATAACGATTGCAAGGACACGCTCGACAAACTTGCTCTCCGTCTGCAGCAGATGCCCAGCGGCAAGCTGGAAATCGTTGGCTACACGGATCAAGACGAGTCGGTCAACGTCCAGCAACTCGGATCGCAGCGTTCCGTCAACGTGAAGTACTACCTGGTTACGGATGGCCCGACCAAGTCTGATGCCACCCGTATCGAGCCTCGCGATGGCGGGGTCAAGGGTAAGGCGACTCACTTCTACCTCGTGCCCGATGGCGCCCTGTGCCAAGGCCAGACGGTGGAAGGACAGCCGGTTGACGAAACCAAGGTGCAGCCGCAGTCGCGTAACGCGCCTGCTCCGAAGAAACACAAGGCGAAAGCCAAGCCTGCGGCGCCTCCAGCTCAGTAGCTGAAGTGCCGTAGTCAACTCAAGCCGGTGAGAGGGCGACCTCTCACCGGTTTTTTCCTGAGGCCCGAATTCTCCGCACATTCGGTCAAAGAGATCGAAGATCCGCTGCTGCGGATGGGTTTGCTCAGCCTGGGTCACTTGCGTGGCTGGCCGGCGGGCGGACGTCGTGTCAGATGGTTTGTCGAAAAGAACAAGGCCCGAAGAAGCAGGCATAGGGCTCGACACTGTGCGTTTTGCCCTTCGAGCGGCTATGATTTGAATAGTGGGAATTTGGTTTGTGAATTGAAAAGTGGAGATGTAGTCGTGGGTATGCGTCCTTCTATTTGTTCGGTTGCGAAGCTGGCGGCCGGCCTCGCGCTGCTATGTTCAGTAGTGGCTGTCACTGCGATGGCCTCGGACTGGCGGTTGATTGGTCCCGATGGCGGTAATGTGCGCTGCCTGTCTTACGATCCCAGCGATCCCAATCGCATTCTCCTGGGAACCAGCGCGGGGCAATTGTTTGTCTCCCGCGATGGCGGTAACTCATGGGCGCCGTTCGCCCACCTGGGGACTGGCGACGACCTGGTGATCGACCACATCGTCTTCGATCCCACGAATACGCAAACGATTTATGCGGCAGGATGGGGCCTCTACCACGACGACGAAGGCGATGTGTTTCGCTCGGACGATGGCGGGGCGACGTGGCGGGCTCTGCCCGGAACGCACGGCAAGTCGATCCGCGCCTTGTCCATGGCGCCGAGCGATCACAATACCCTGGTGATCGGAGCACTGGATGGAGTGTTCCGCTCGCAGGACGGCGGGGCAACCTGGACGCAGATGACTCCGGACAACCCGGAGGTACTGGAGAACCACGCCTCGATGAAGAACTTCGTGTCGGTGGCGATCGATCCAGTGAACCCTGACATCGTTTACGCCGGCACCCGCCACCTGCCGTGGAAGACGTCTGACGGCGGAAAGAACTGGCATAACTTAAAGGACGGCATCCTCGACGACTCGGATGTGTTCAGCATCATCGTCGATCCCAAAACGCCGTCGCGGGTATACGCCAGCGCCTGCTCAGGGATTTACAAGAGCGACAACGGCGCCGACGTATTTCATCGCGTGCAAGGGCTGCCGCATTCCGCCATCCGAACCAGGGTGTTGAAGCAGGACCCGCAGCGTCCCTCGATCGTTTACGCCGGTACCACGGGCGGGATGTGGAAGACCTTGGATGGCGGCGCCAAGTGGACCCTGGTGACCAAGGACGACGTGGTGGTCAACGACGTCATGATCGATCCCCGCAACCCTGATCGCGTGCTCATCGCGACCGACCGCGGAGGCGTTCTGGCGAGCAACGATGGCTTCGGCAACTCCAAGTACCAGCAATCGAACCGCGGCTTTTCGCACCGCATGGTCGGGGCGATGATAGCCGATCGCAAAGATCCCAATCGCCTGTACGTTGGCATCGTCAATGACAAGGTTCACGGCGGACTCTTCAGCACCGACGACATTGGAAAGAGCTGGGTACAAGTCAGCAAAGGATTGGAAGATCGCGACATCTTGAGCCTGCAACAGGCGGAGAACGGAGCGATCTTTGCTGGCACCAACCATGGAATTTTTTCGCTGGCATCGCTCAGCGGCTCGTGGCTACCGGCTACCATGATTCGCGGACCTGTGCCGGAGTGGCAGCCGAAACCAGAGCCCGCTCCCGCACCGGTTGCCAAGAAGACCACGAAAACAACGACCGCGAAGTCATCGGCAGCGCGCAAGCCTGCGGTGACAGCTAAGAAGAAAGAACCAGTCGAGGTTCCAATTCCTATCGCCATCACGCCGCGGGTGCGCTCGATCCAGATTACCGACCAGGCGTGGTATGCGGCGACGAACGAGGGTTTGTTTATCAGCGTGGACGGCGGCAAGAAGTGGTACGGAATGCCAGTGGACGGCGAGCTCGACTTTATCGCCGCGAATGATTATCCCGACGGCACCTTGACCCTGGCGAGCATCAAGCGGGCCTTTATCTCGCACGATGCGGGGCGCACCTGGTCTGAGATCACCCTTCCGACCTACGTCACTGGTCTCTACAACGTTACCGTGGCGCCGGATTCGTCGTTGTGGCTCGGCACCCGCGAAGGCGCGGTTCGCTCCAACGATGGTGGTAAGACTTGGGCGCACATCATGAGCGGATTGCCGCCAAGTTTCGTGCTGGGGGTAAAGTACGACCACAAGGCGCAACGCCTGCTGGCCACGGCCATGAATTCGCGCGGCGTCTTTGAAAGCGCTGACGGGGGCAAAACCTGGAGCCAGACTCCAGAGGCCACGTTCTCCATTCGCACGGCCATGGGTTATCAGGACCTGTTGCTGGCGATTTCCTGGCACAACGGAATTCTGCTGCAGAGCAGCGGCACAGCCGCTGCAGCGGCGAACACCGCGGCTGTTGCCGGAAGCGCGGCCGCGAAGGCCCAGTAGCTAATACCGGCGGCTAATCTTTGAACCGGGAGGCAGGACGCCTCCCGGATTTTTTTGTTCGCAACGCCGACCAATGCGAATGGTTTCCAGCAGTCACCGTCTTTCGATTCCCGATGCGGGAGCAGACGGCTTCATTGTGCCGATGCGGGAATGGGAATGTAAGTCCTGAACGCGATGAGAGTTGCTGCTCGATTCCGCAAGAGCTTAGTCCCGTTTTGAGACTAGGAACGGCTTGTCTGGTGCGGGCGCAATTTCCTGCAATCTTCAACCTTATTGAAAATACACGGCTTGTGAATCAGCTCCGGTTTGGAATTGATCGTGCTTTTGATATCGGCATTACGAGCTTCCGATTTTCAGATCGGGGATAGGTCATGAAAGCTTTGCAAAATGCTGATACGGACGGGCAACACAGGCTGAAGCCGACTGCGGCGCCGGACACGAGATTGACGACGGCCGGATGCGAAGAGTGCGGCGAGTTGCTGCACGGGCTGAACAACGCACTGGCGAGTGTGCTGCTGAACGCCCAGGTGATGGCCTGGAAGATGCCCTCGTACAGTCGCGGTAAGCGGTATCTGCATGAAATCGAGCGCAACGCCCAAAGGGGAGGGGAACTGGTGAAGCGGCTGCTGGAACGGTCGCAAGCCAAGTGCCAGACGGGCCAGTGTCCGGGGCGCACTGGCACTGGAGCCTCCTCCGTCGACGGGTCCGATAACGTAACGGGCATCCCTAAGTGCGACTTGCCCGCTCAGCCTGTGGAACAGAGGCCTAGGCCATGAGTGCAAAGGCGTTGGGTTTTTGTGGCAACTCGGAGAAACGTGCCTCACACGATGATGTGACCCCTGCACTAGCAGCGATTTCCCAAAAGGGGACAATGGTGATACCGGAGCTGTCACGATCGCTTCGCTGCGGCTCCGCGAATCCGAACCGTTTGGAAGAGGGCCCCGCCGTGCTTACTACAGAAACCGCTGCAACCGCGGAACCGAAAGCCGACACCAATCTCCTTAACCTTCTAATCGTTGACGACGAACGCTCGGTGCGCGAATCCTGCCGGGAGGTCGCTGTCGCGCTGGGATTCGATACCCAGATCGCGGACTCTCCCGAACATTCTTACCGCATTCTTGATAGCACGAACGTGGATGTTGTTCTCCTCGATCTCCGTCTCCCGGGAACGAACGGGATGGAAGTGCTTCGCGAAATCAAGCGGCGACGTCCCGACACTGTAGTGGTGATTATGACCGGCTTTGCCACGGTCCAGTCGGCCGTGCAGGCCATGAAAGCCGGCGCGTATGACTACGTAACCAAGCCCTTCAACTTCGACGAACTCCGCCTGGTGCTGGATCGGGTAACGGCGCATTTAAAGCTGGCCACTGAGAACCGTATCCTGCGTGAACAGGTGAAGTCCAAACATGGCTTTGGAGCGATAGTGGGACAGGCGCCGGAGATGGACCGGCTCTACCGCATCATTGCCAAAGCGGCGCATAGTACCCATCCTGTGCTGATTCTTGGGGAGAGCGGCACCGGCAAGGAACTGGTGGCGCGTTCCATCCATTACTCGGGCTCGTTCCGCGACAAGCCGTTCATTCCGGTCGATTGCGGCTCACTGGTTCCCAGTCTGATTGAGAGCGAGCTGTTCGGATACGTCAAGGGCGCCTTCACCGGCGCGGTGCGTGCCAAGGACGGCCTCATGGCGGCAGCCGATGGCGGAACGGTGTTTCTCGACGAAATCGGCGAGCTGCCGATAGATTTGCAGTCAAAGCTGCTGCGCGCATTGCAGGAGAAGGAAATTCGGCCTGTGGGTGGCACCCGCGCCATTCCCATCAACGTGCGAGTGCTGGCGGCCACCAACCGCGATCTGGAAGCGGCGGTGCAGCAAGGCACCTTCCGCCGCGACTTGTACTTCCGGCTGAATGTACTGACGCTGAGGGTGCCTCCACTGCGCGAGCGCAAGCAGGACATTCCTCTGCTGGCGGGACACATCCTGGAGCGCGTGGCCCGCACCACCGGCGTACAGCGCAACATCAGCGACGACACCCTGAAACTGATGCTTAACTATGAATGGCCGGGCAATGTGCGCGAACTGGAGAACTGCCTGGAACGCGCCTGCGCCTTGACTTCGGGTCCCACGATCCACATCGCCGACTTGCCGACGGCCCTACAGAACTTTCACACCCAGACGCCTGACGTAGCTGGCAGCGTCGAGGCCGTGGGCGGCGTTGCGCCTCTGGCCGACCTGGAGAAGCGGGCGATCCTGCACGCCATTACGGTGCTGAACGGAGACAAGCTGGAAGCGGCCCGGCAACTGGGAATCGGAAAGACAACCCTGTATCGCAAACTGAAGGAGTACGGCTCGACGGTGTAACCGCCGGGCCAGACCCTTCTCTCCAAAGACCCGCCTTTGGGCGGGATGGGCGAGTTGCGCCCGAATGTACTGACGGGAGAAATCTCATGATCATGCTGGTAACTACCTCGCCGCGCGCCCGGGAATGCGCGGCCGCAATGGAACAGGCGACGCATCAGAAAACGGAAATCGCGGCGTCGCTGGCGCGGGCAGTAGAGCGCCTGCAATCCAACGACTACGATTTGCTGGTATTGGACGAGTCGTTCAACCACACGGAAATTGGCGGCGTGAACCTGCTGCTGAGCCATGCGGGCCCGGCCATGCCGGTCTATGTGAACCTGGCCCTGCATGGCACGGAGCGGGTGGCCCGTGAAGTGCAAAACGCATTAGCGCGCTTTGTCCGGGAGAGACTGTCTGCCATGCAGTCGGCGGAAAACCTGCTGCGCAACGTATTGCGGGGAGAGGTCACAGCCATTCTTCTGAATTCGGAGCTGGCAATGCGGGCGCCAGCGCTTTGCCCAGAGGCGGCGGAGAAAATCCAGATCGTGCACGATCTCGCCGAGACTATGCGACGTAAGCTGGAAGTCACGCCCGCGCATGTGGCGGTAGCCCGTTCCCACGAGGCGAGGCTCAGGACCTCCTAGAGCACGCGTGTTCGTGTTACTCGGTGCGGAGCGCTTTCATAGGTTCGATGGATGCGGCCCGCCTCGCCGGAAGTATGGCTGCGAGTAAGGCCACGACCGATACCAGCACCGTGCCTGCCAGAAGCGTGACAGGATCAAAGGCACTCACACCGTAGAGCTGGCTGCGGACCATACGTGTCAGCAGCAATGCGATAGGAATGGTGAGCGCGATGCTGACGCCCGCCAGCCACATCACGTCCACCAGCACCAGGCGAACGACGCTGATACGCTGAGCACCCATGGCCATGCGGATACCGATTTCCCGCGTACGCTGGGCCGTTGTGTAGGCCAGCACACCATACAGCCCGATCGCGGCCAGTGAGGTAGCGAGCGCAGCGAAGATTACGGCCAGCAAGGTGACCAGCCGGTCGTTCATGAGGTTGTCGTCGATCTGCTCGTCCATGGTGCGCATGGTGTCGAGCACCAGCTTGGAATCGAGGTTCTGAATGGCCGCGCTAATGGTAGTTTCGGCCGACTCGGGCGATTGCGTGGTGCGCACGTAATACTGCAGCGTGCTGCTCTTGTCATTTTGGAAGAATGGCCGATAAATCGTGCGGCGGATGTCGCCGCGCACGCCGATGTGTTTGGCATCCGCGACGACGCCGACGATTTGAATATCGAGTTTGATGTTGCCACTCCCGCGGCCGACCATATGCCCGAGGGCACGCTGCGGATCTCCGAAGTACTTGCGCGCGAACGTGGCATTCACCACCGCGACGCTTGGCTGCCCAGCTATGTCGTGATCGGTGAAGGTCCTTCCCGCCAGCACGGGAAGCTGCAAAGCTGCGAAGTAGCCAGGGGTCACCGACGGCATTTCCATGTTCATGTCTTCGTCGTCTTTGGCGTCGTAGCCGGCAATGGAAAAGCTACTGCCGATCCCGTCATCCGACAGCTCCGGATCGTCGGTGCCTCCCGTAGAAACTACTCCGGGGAGCGCGGCGAGTGTATCGAGCACTCTTTTGTGGTGCGGATTTACCTGGTCTTGCTGGTAGCCGGCCAACTTCGGATTAACGCCGAAAGTTACAAGGTGGCTGGTGACGAAGCCCACATCTTGCGATTCCAGGTTGCGGAGGGTGCGAACAAAGAGTCCCGCGCCAACCACGAGAAGCAGGCTCAGCCCAATCTGCAAGCCCACAGTGATACGCCGAAAGATCAATGGCGACGCACCCGAGGTCCCTGTCTGCTGCTTCAACGAGGTAACCAGGTCGGGTTTAAGGAAACGCAACGCCGGCGCCAGACTGCATATCACGCTCGCAGCAAAAGCGATCGCGAAGTTGAACAGCAAGATCCGCAGGTCGACACCTGTGCTGAAGGGAAAATGCGAAATGTCTCCCACGACCACGGCACGCACTAATGCGCGGGTAGCCAGGGGCGCGACGATCACTCCTACGATACCGCCCAGGGTGCCCAGCAGCAGTCCTTCCACCAGCAACTGACGGATGATCTGCCAGCGGCTTGCACCCATGGCATAGCGGACCGACATTTCGCGCGCGCGGCCCGAGGCGCGCACCAGCAGCAGGCTGGAAATGTTCACGCACGCCATCAGGACCACGAGCCCCACCATTCCCATCACGATGAGCAGCGGCTCCCCAACCTGATCGCGCAGGGGAGAGAAGCCTTTCGATCCGTCCACCACCGTCAGGTGTGCTTTGTCGAAGAACGCCTGGCGGAAATGCTCCGACGTCTTCTTAAATAGCGGAAATTCCTCAGCGCGCAGCCCGTTCCAGAGCGGATTGAGGCCGGCCTCGGCCGTTGCGGCGGTTTCTCCTGGTTTCAACCGCGCGGCCAGGGTCAGCCATCGTGACTTGTGATCCTCGAGGACCTGAAGGCCCTCGAGGCCCTGCTGAATCACCGGTTGAGCGGTGATCGGCACGAATATCTTGGGGGTCTGTCCGGCGACCACGCTGTGAAACCCAGGAGTCGCGATTCCGATGATGGTGAATGGATGGCCATCGATCAACAGCGTTTGGTTGACTACGCGAAGATCGCCGCCGAATTTTGTCTTCCAGTAATTGAAACTCAGCACCGCAACCGGTGCGCTGTTGGGCACATCGTCGGACGGAAGGATGATACGGCCGGCAGCCGGCTGAACTCCCAGCACCTCAAAGTAGTTTCCGGAAACGATTTCACAATTTACCAACTCTGGAGAATTGTTCCATTGCACTCCGGCCTGGCACTGGTCACTGGCTAGTATGCCGTCAAAGACGGTGTTCTTGTCGCGAAGGTCGCGGTACATCGGGTAGGAGAAGTAGTCCTTGTCGTCGCCTCCGTACGAGTCGATGTGCCCGGGGCTTGTGCCGGTAAAGCGCAGTCGAACCAGTTGTTCGGGATGAGAGACCGGTAGCCGGCGCAGGAGCGCCTGGTCCAGCAGAGTGAAGACGGCCGTATTGGCGCCAATGCCCAATGCCAGCGTGAGCACCGCTACAACGGCGAAGCCCGGCGACTTGCGCATCTGCCGCAGAGCCATGCGAATTTCACGCAAGATTGTTCCCATTATTTCCTCATTCCTTGGTTGAACGGTTACTCGGTTCGAAGCGCTTTCATCGGATCAACGGACGCAGCCCGTCTTGCCGGCAACAAGGCCGCAAGCAAAGCCACGAACGATACCAGCACGGTGCATGCCAGCAGCGTGACTGGATCAAACGAACTTACACCATAGAGCTGGCTGCGAATCGTCCGCGCAAACAAAAGTGCAATTGGTACGGTGACCACAATGCTGATTCCCGCCAGCCACAAGACATCTGTCAACACCATGCGGACCACACTGCTGCGCTGCGCGCCCATGGCCATGCGGATGCCGATCTCGCGTGTGCGCTGCGCGGTAGAGTAAGCCAGCACACCGTAAAGGCCGATGGCGGCCAGCAGCATCGCCAGCACGCCGAAGCTGACGGACAACAGCGCGATGATCCGCTCGCTCAAGAGATTGTCTGCGATCATCTCATCCATGGTCTGGAGTTTGCCCAGCGCCAGCTTCGAGTCCAACTGCTGCATGGCGACGCGGATGTTTTCTTCAGTCGCGGTGGGAGCTTGCCAAGTGCGCACGACATAAGTGATGAAGTTCGGCTGGGTGGACTGATAGAGCGCCCGGTAAGCGGTGCGGCGCACTGGAGCACGGACTCCCTGGTGCTTCGTGTCACCCACGACGCCCACGATCGTAGTGTTCAGGGGTTCCGCTACGCTCCCGAAGCTCACCACGTGGCCGAGTGCGGCTTGCGGCGTACCGAAATAATGCTGCGCAAAGCTCGCGTTCACCATGGCAACGTTATCTGTGCCCAAGACGTCATGGTCGGAAAACGGGCGTCCGGCGAGCAGAGGCACCTGCATAGTCGCGAAATATTGTGGCGTAACCCACGGCTGCTCGACCTGCATGTCTTCGTCTTCTTTCGCGTTGTAACCCACGATCCTGACATTTCCGTTGTCGTCCTCACCTGACAGGTCCGGATCATCCGTGGCAGCGACGGCACGGACACCGGGCAGTCCGGCCAGGGTATCGAGGATTCGCCGGTTCAAGGCATTGACCTGGTCGGGTTGATAGCCAGCCAGCCGAGGATTGATGTTAAAGCCGAGGAGGTGGTCGGAGGTGAATCCCAAATCCACGGATTGCAAATTGCGCAGAGTGCGCACAAACAGGCCTGCTCCGATGAGCAGTAACAAGCTCAGGCCGATCTGTACTCCAACCAGGATGCGGCGGAAACGCAGCCGGGTACCTGAGGAGGACAGCGTTTGCTGTTTCAGCGAGCTCACCAGGTCCGGATTCAGGAAGTGGAGCGCAGGTGCGAGGCTGAACGCCAACGCCACCAGGAATGCCAGCGCGAACGCGAACAACAGAATGCGGAGATCGGGATTCGGATTGAAGGCCAGTTCGGTGGCCGTGCTGCCCGCCAATTTACGAATGAGTACACCAGAAACCGCAGGGGCGAGGATCAGCCCAAGCACTCCGCCGAAAAGTCCAAGCAAAACGCCTTCGATCAGCAATTGGCGAACAATTTGCCAGCGGCCTGCGCCCATAGCGTAGCGCACGGAGATCTCGCGTACGCGACCGGCGGCGCGCACCAGCAGCAGGCTGGAGACATTTACGCACGCCATCAACACCAGCAGCCCGACCATGCCCATCAGCACCATCAACGGAGTGCTGATCTGATCGCGCAACGGCGAAAAGCCGCGGGCTCCGTCGATCAATTGCAAGTGTGAGTCATCAAGGAATCGCTTTTGCCAGCGGGCCTTGTGCTCGAAGGTCTTGAACTCCTCGGCACGCAGCGCATGCCAGAGCGGCGCCATGCCGGCCTCGGCCTGCTGACGGCTAATCCCAGGCTTCAGACGTCCAGACAGTGTCAGCCAGTTGGAGCGGCGGTCCTCGAGGTCCTGCCAGCGGGGTGTGATGATGGCCTTGGCTGTGACCGGAACAAACACGTCTTCCAGCGATCCCGTGACGATACTGTGAAAGCCGGGTGGAGCGACTCCGATGATGGTGAAGGGCTGGGTGTTGATGAAGAGAGTCTGGTTGATGACGGAGGGATCGGAACCGAAGTGCGTCTTCCAGTAATTGAAACTCAGCACGGCTACGAGATTGGCGTTCTGCGCTTCGTCGGAAGGCACGAACAAGCGGCCCATCGCCGGACGGATGCCCAGGGCTTCGAAGTAATTTCCCGAAACCAGTTCGCAACCGGCCATGTCAGGTTTGTTGTTCCAGCGCACGGCAACGTTTTGCTGGTCGTTGGCGATTACGTCCTGCAAGACCTGGTTCTTGTCACGCAGGTCGCGGTACATCGGGTAGGAGAAGTAATCATTGTCGTCACCACCGTAGGAATTGAAGTGGCCGGGGGCATCACCAGTCCAATGCAGGCGAACGAGTTGTTCGGGATGGCTCACGGGGAGCGAGCGCAGCAGTGCTTGGTCGAGCAGTGTGAAGACAGCGGTGTTGGCGCCGATTCCAAGTGCCAGCGTGAGCACCGCGACAATTGTGAACGCTGGCGCCTTCCGCATCTGCCGCAGGCCAAGACGAACTTCGTTCAGGATCGTTCCCATAATCTTATTTCCTCAACTCTCGCGACCGGAGTCACTCGGTTCGTAATGCTTTCATCGGCTCGATCGATGCCGCGCGCCGGGCCGGCAG
>Ga0308309_10000451_pt1 | contig 26542 bp, 26 predicted proteins | sample HubBroMetageWFT5_FD_192491 | JGI IMG/M metagenome (GOLD analysis project Ga0308309, IMG submission 192491) | Warmed and freeze-thawed soil microbial communities from the Hubbard Brook experimental Forest, New Hampshire - Hubbard Brook CCASE Soil... | ecosystem: Environmental > Terrestrial >...
TCTGGCGCTGCTGGCCCGCGATTTCCTCGCGGCGCGCGGCAAGCCGGCGCAGGCGCTCCTGCAGTTCGGCGATCTCGCGGCCGACGCTGTCGCGCAGCGCCTCGTCGTCGGCGATCTGGCGGGTCAACCGGTCGTGTTCGCTCTCGGCCGCATGGGTCTCGGCCTGCGCCATATCGCGCGCCTCTGACGCGGCGGCGGCGCGATCCTCCTCGCCCACCCGCTCCTGCTCCAGCCGGGCGCGCTGGCCGTCGAGCTCGGCGGTCGCGGCCTCGGCGTCGCTCTTGCGGCCCCCTTCGCGGGCGAGATCCGACTCGGTCTGCTGCAGTCGGGTCGCGGCCTCCTGCTGGGCCTGGGCGACGCGCTCGGCTTCGGCGGTCAGCGCATCGTGCGCCACGCGCAGCCGCTGCAAGGCGGCGGCCGCGGCGGCCTCGTCGTTGCGCAACGGCGGCAGTGCCGTCGCCGCCTCGGCCTGCGCCGTGGTGGCGAGACCGACCAGGCGCGTGAGGTCGGCGACCTCGGCTTCGGCTTCCTTCAGGCGCTCGCTGGCCTCGGCCAGTTCGCGCTCGGCGGCGGCGAGCTTCAGCGCCAGCACCGCGGCTTCGGCGCGGCGGATATGGTCGGAGAGGTTGCGGTAGCGGCTGGCCTGGCGCGCCTGGCGCTTCAGTCCCTTGTGCTGCTCCTCGAGCGCCACCAGCACGTCCTGCATGCGGGCCAGGTTCTGCTCGGCGGCGCGCAGCCGGAGTTCGGCCTCGTGGCGGCGGGCATAGAGGCCGGTGATGCCGGCGGCTTCATCGATGATGCTGCGCCGGTCGATCGGCTTGGCGTTGATCAGTGCGCCGATGCGGCCCTGGCTCACCAGGGCGGTCGAACGCGAGCCGGTCGCCGCATCGGCAAACAGCGTCTGCACGTCGCGGGCGCGGATCTCACGGCCGTTCACCGAATAGGCCGAGCCGTGGCCGCGCTCGATGCGGCGCACGATGTCGAGCTGGTCGGCATCGTTCACCATGGCCGGCGCGGTGCGCGTCTTGTTGTCGAGCGTCAGCATGACCTCGGCAATGTTGCGCGCTGGCCGCGTGCCGGCGCCGGAGAAGATGACATCCTCCATCTCGCTGCCGCGCATCTGCTTGGCCGAGGTCTCGCCCATCACCCACTTCATCGCCTCGACGAGGTTCGACTTGCCGCAGCCGTTGGGGCCGACGATGCCGGTCATGCCGGGCTCGATGGCGAGCTCCGTCGGATCGACGAAGGACTTGAAGCCGGAGAGCCGGAGTTTGTCGAACTGCACCATCTACACCACGCTGAGGGTTGCTTACTTGACGAGCTTGCCGAACAGGCCGTCGAGTTCCTCGACCGACCGTGCACCGGGATAGAGTTGACCGTTGATGATCAGCGTCGGCGTCGAGTTGACGCCCAGCGCCTCGCCGCTCTTGTAGTCGGCGATCACCGCATTGCTCATCGCCTCGTTGGCGAGGCAGGCCTTGATCTCAGCCTCGCCCAGGCCGGCAATGCGCAGCGGCTTGGCGAGCTCGGCGATCGGGTCGGCGGCGGTGGCCCAGGTCTGCTGGCCCGCGAAAATGAGGTCGATCACGCCGAAATAGCGATCCTTGCCGGCGCACTCGGCGATTTGGGCCGCCTTGGCGGCGATCTGGTCGAGCGGGAAATCGCGGTAGACCAGCTTCACCTTGCCGGTATCGATCCACTTCTTTTTGACCTCGGGCAGGATCTGCGTGTCGAAGTGCGCGCAGTGCGGGCAGGTGAGCGAGGCGTATTCGATGAGGGTGATCGGGGCATTGGGGTCGCCCAGCACGTGGTCGCCGGGCAGGACAGCCAGGAGGGCGGCCTTGTCGGGGGTGGCCGCGGCGGCCACGGCCGTCGGCGTCGGGCCGGCGGCCGGCGGACGGGTGCCGAAATAGACGCCAGCCGCGATCGCGGCCACCGCCACGGCCCCGCCGGCGACAATCAAGATATTCCGCATTCCGTCTTCCTCTCCACTACATCTTGGGAATTACACCTGTGGGGAGTCAAACGTTTACCGCCCCACCTGGCGTAATATTGCTGCGATAGCGTCGGCCGTGCCGGGATTGGCGTAGTTTTCCTCGTTGATGAACAGGGTGGGCGTGAACCGCACCCCGAGCGTCTGGCCGGACTGCACGTCGGCGAGGACTTTGTCCAAAAGCCGGTCGTTGGCGAAGCAGGCCTGGGCTCCTTCGGGCGTCACCCCCTGGTCCGCCAGCACCTTGACCATCTCTACTTCGGGGTCGCCCACCGACAGCCAGTCCACCTGCTTGCGAAACAGCCGCTCGACGATAACGAAGAATTTGTCGGGAGGCGCGCATTCGGTGAGTTGGCTCGCCCGGGTCGCCACCAGGTCCGAGGGGAAATGGCGATGGATCAGCCGGAGCTTGCCGGTGTCGATCCACTCCTTGCGCAGGGTCGGCATCACCGCGATGTAGAAGTTCGCGCAGTGCGGACAGGTGAACGAGGCGTAGTCGATCAGGGTGTTGGGGGCGTCGACCCTACCCAGGATATGGTCGCCGGGCAGCGCTTCCAAAAGCTTGTCGCGCGGCACGTCCTGGGCGCGGAGATCGCGGGCGACGACAGCGGCACCCAGGGCGCCCAGCATCACGTGCCGGCGGCTCGCCACACGCGCGCCGAGACGCGTGAGCGCGGCCCTGAGCTCGGGATCCTTCACCGAAGCGGCGCGTTCGGCCACCTGGGTCACGATGGCGGGATCGGGCAGGGGGATGGGCTTGGGCGCGGGAAGCGCTGCGATCACGCCCTGCACCAGCCGGATGTCGTCGATCATCTTGTGCCCGAAATAGGCGTTCACGCGCTCGACGAGCTGGCCGCTCTTATGCTGCACTTCCAGCGCCGCTGCGCCCGAAACGCGTAACCGCAGCGCCTTGCCGGCCGCATTCGCACCGGCACGGGCGCCGCGGCCCGACAGCAAAGCCTCGGGGCGGGTGAGGCGGGCCAGGTCGGGGCCGACGATGGCCGTCCACTCGGCGCGCAGGCGGGCAATCGAGGCGCCACGGCCTTTTGCGATGCCGGATGTGAGCCGCTGGGCCAGACCGCCGATGGCACGGAAGCCGTTTTCCCGCATGGACCCTTTCAAACTCCGTTCCTTATGGTAGGGCACGGCCCCTGACATGACCATTACCCACGCCTCACGATTGCTTGCCTGGTACGATCGTCATCGTCGCACCCTGCCGTGGCGCGCGCCGGCCGGCGAGCGGACCGCGCCCTACTTGGTGTGGCTGTCGGAGATCATGCTGCAGCAGACCACCGTGGCCACGGTCGGCGACTATTTCCGCCGCTTCGTCGAGCGCTGGCCCACGGTCGAGGCGCTGGCCGCGGCGCCAATCGACCATGTGCTCTCGGCCTGGGCAGGCCTCGGCTACTACGCCCGCGCCCGCAATCTCCATGCCTGCGCCCAGGCCGTGGCCGAGAGCCACGGCGGGCGCTTCCCCGAGGATGAGGCGGGGCTGCTGGCCCTGCCCGGCATCGGCCGCTACACGGCCGGCGCCATCCGCGCCATCGCCTTCGACCAGCCGGCCTCGGCGGTCGACGGCAATGTCGAGCGGGTGATCGCGCGCCTGTTCGCCATCGAGACGCCGCTGCCCGACGCCAAGCCCGAGATCCAGCTCCGCGCCGCCAAGCTGGTGCCCGCTGAGCGCGCCGGCGACTACGCCCAGGCGATGATGGATCTCGGCGCCACCGTGTGCACGCCGCGCAACCCGCGCTGCGTCATCTGTCCGTTCATGACGACCTGCCGCGCGCGCAAGCTCGGCATCGCCGAGGAGCTGCCGCAGCGTGCGCCCAAGGCTGAAAAACCGACGCGCCGCGGGCTCGCCTTCGTGCTGGCGCGCAAGGACGGCGCCATCCTGCTGCGCAAGCGCCCGGCCAAGGGGCTGTTGGGCGGCATGGACGAGGTGCCGTCGAGCCCTTGGCGTGAGGGCAAGTTCACGGCCGCCCAGGCGCTCGCCGAGGCGCCGGTGCCGGCGCGCTGGCAGATCCTCGACGGGCTGGTGCGCCACACTTTTACGCATTTCCATCTCGAGCTCACCGTGGCCCGCGCCACCGCCACGACCGATCGGCTGGCCAGGCTCGCGCCCGGCACGAGCTGGTGCACCGTCGACCGCATGACCGAACGGGCGCTGCCGACGGTGATGCGCAAGGTGATCGCGCATGCCGTGAAAGCGTAGAGCGCGCGCCCTCGCCGCAGGTCGAGGGGCCGCTACAGGAGGAGTTTCCGCAGTTTCCGCAAGCGCTACGCCAATCAGGCGCCAGCACGCAATAACATTGCGCCTACACGACCGCCAACGACCGGGAATTCTTGCGTACCGTATATAGGCGCGGAAATGCCGCCGGGTGTGAGTGGTGATGTTGCACCATCGCGTGCTGGCACTGCAGGCAGATCATCGAGGCGCGGGAGCATGATGCCGATCTTTCCAAAGAGAGAGGTCGGTACGCATACGCCACAACATTGCTCAGTTCTGTCAAGCGCAAACCGTCAGAGCGCCCACGCACGGGAATACTTGCGCACCATATAGACAGCCAGGATTCCTACGCGGACACCACGGGCTGTCGTGATTTGAATGCGATGCCAGCAAAATGCCAGCACTCGACCCCGTCGTTTCACTTGCCTCCCCCGTCACACGGGGGAGGTGGCCCGCAGGGCCGGAGGGGGAAAGCCGCAGTCGAGGCACCTGCAAATTTCAGATCTGAAATTTCGGAGAGCGCCTGTGTGGCCTTCCCCCTCCGCCCCCTTCGGGGGTACCTCCCCCGTATGACGAGGGAGGAAATTGAAACGCTTTATAGCGGCTGGCTCGATCCAAGCATCGAACGGACCTCAGCCTTTGGCTTTGTCGAGCGCCTCGAATTCTTCCATCGCGGCGCGCACCGCGGCCACGGCCGACGGCGCGCCGGCATAGACACCGACATGGAGGAACAGCTCCTTGAGTTGCTCGCGCGTGAGCCCGTTGTTCAGGCCCATACGAATGTGAGATTTCAGCTCTTCGATGCGTCCAAGGGCGGCCAGCACGGAAATCGTGATGATGCTGCGCGTCGCCCGCTCCAGGCCCGGCCGCGCCCAGACGGCAGCGAAGCAATGTTCGAACAGAAACTGCCGCAGATCTCGGGTCATCTCATGTTGCGCAGCCTGGTCCAAAGCGGCCTGCGCCGCCGCGGGGCCGCGCATCTCGAACCACACGTCACGCCCGGTTTTGAAGCCATCGTTCTCGTCGTACGGAAGTTTCGCCAAGGTACGTCCCCTTTTACTTGGTCGGAATGAAGCGTCTGCCGCGTCACCGCGTTCGCTGTATACTGATCACTATAACGATCGGATACAACGGCGTCAGAGGAGGACCATTTGAAGACCTACCAGCACTTCATCGGCGGCCAGTACGTCGACCCGATCGGCGGCAAGTGGATCGACAGCATGGATCCTTACCGCGGCGAGCCGTGGGCGCGGATACCGATGGGTTGCGCGCGCGACGTCGATCGCGCCGTCAGCGCGGCGTCACAAGCCATGCAGGGCCCCTGGTCGAAGATGACGCCCTCGACGCGCGGCAAGCTCATGCTGAAGCTGGCCGATCTCGTCGCCGCCAATGTCGACCGCCTGGCCGAGGTCGAGGTCAGGGACAACGGCAAGCTCCTCGCCGAGATGCGCGGCCAGCTCGTCTATCACCCCGAGTGGTGGCGCTATTTCGGCGGCCTGGCCGACAAGATCGAGGGCGCTGTCGTACCGATCGACAAGCCCGACACCTTCGCCTTCACGCGGCACGAGCCGATGGGCGTCGTCGCGGCGCTGACGGCCTGGAACTCGCCGCTGCTGTTCATCGCCTGGAAGTGCGCGCCGGCGATCGCCGCCGGCTGCACGGTCGTGGTGAAGCCGTCGGAGTTCGCCTCGGCCTCGACGCTCGAGTTCGCGGCGCTGACCAGGGAGGCGGGCTTCCCCGACGGCGTGTTCAACGTGGTCACGGGCTACGGGCAGGAAGCGGGCGCCGCGCTGGTCGACCACCCGGGCGTCGCCAAGATCACCTTCACCGGCTCGGATTCGACCGGCGCCCGGATCTACGCGCAGGCCGCCAGGACGCTGAAGCGGGTTTCGCTCGAGCTCGGCGGCAAGTCGCCGAACATCGTGTTCGAGGATTGCGACCTGGGCGCGGCCGCGGCGGGGGCGATCTCCGGCATCTTTGCCGCCACCGGCCAGACCTGCATCGCGGGCTCGCGGCTCTTGGTGCAGAACTCCATCCGCGAAGAGTTCAGCAAACGCGTCGCGGAGCTCGGACGGACCGCACGCAAGGGCGATCCGATGAAGCCGGATACGAATATCGGTCCCGTGACCACGGCACCGCAGTACCGCAAGATCCTCGACTACATGGAGATCGCCAAGGCGGAAGGGGCGCGCTGTATCCTCGGCGGCGGCGCGGCAACGGCGGCCGATCTGCCGGGCGGGCAGTTCGTCGAGCCGACCATCTTCACCGACGTGAAGCCCGAGATGCGGATCGCGCGGGAGGAGGTCTTCGGCCCCGTCCTGTCAATCATCGGCTTCGAGGACGAGGCGGAGGCGATCAAGCTCGCCAACGACACGATCTACGGCCTCGCCGCAGGCGTGTGGACCAAGGACATGAACCGGGCGCTCCGCATGTCGGCGGCGCTCAAGGCCGGCACCGTGTGGGTCAACACCTACCGCGCCATCAGCTATATGATGCCGTTCGGCGGCATGAAGCACTCGGGCATCGGCCGCGAGAGCGGCATCGAAGCGATCCGCGAGTACCTTGAAACCAAGAGCGTTTGGATCTCGATGGCGGAAGGCTCGCCCGCCAACCCGTTCGTGATGCGCTGAGGAGCTTGTAGAGAATCGGGGAGGCTCGCATGAAATTCGGCATCCACAATTCTTCCTGGTTGTTCGGCACCGACCCGGCCGGGATCTTCGACGCCGTGAAAGCCAAGGCCCAATGGGCGGAGGAGCACGGCTTCACCTGGTTCTCGGTGATGGACCATCTCATCCAGATCGCCAATGTCGGCGCGCCGGACGAGCCGTTCATGGAGGGCTGGACGATCCTGACGGCGCTCGCCGCGGTGACCCGGCGCATCCGCCTCGCGACGCTCGTCTCCTCGGTCCATTACCGCAATCCCACGCACCTGGCGAAGATCGCCGCCGGCGTCGACCAGATCAGCCGCGGCCGCCTCACCTTCGGCATCGGGGCGGGCTGGTTCGAGGCGGAGTACCGGCAATATGGCTGGGAGTTCCCGCCGCGGCCGGCGGTGCGCATCAGGCAAATGGAAGAGGCGGTGCGGCTCATTCTCGCCCTGTGGACCGAGCAGCGGACGACGTTCCAGGGCAAGTATTTCCATGCGCAGGATGCCATCCTGGAGCCCAAGCCGGTGCAGAAACCGCACCCGCCGGTGATGATCGGCGGCGGCGGCGAGCAATTGACGCTGCGTGCGGTCGCCCGACTGGCGGATGCCTGCAACGTCGGGGGCACGCCCGAGGGGGTGCAGCACAAGTTCGAGGTGCTGCGCCGCCACTGCGAGGCGGAACGCCGGAACTACGACGAGATCGAGCGGACCAGCGTCATGAGCTTCGTCCTGGCGCGCGATGAGGCCACGCTGGCCGCCAAGCGCCGCAAGCTCGCGGTTCCCGAGCAATTCTACGGCTTCGCAGGCACCGTCTCACAGGTCACCGACCTGGTCGGCCGATACCGGGATGCGGGCGTCCAGCTCCTGATCAGCAGCGCCTACAAGAACGACTCAGAAACGCTCGAACTGCTGGCGGCCGACGTGATGCCGGGGTTCGCAGGGTAGGAGTATTTACAGGGAAGAATGGCATGATCGACCCCAAGGCCGATCGCGTGCTGATCACCGGCGCAGCGGGTGCCATCGGCACGGCGCTGCGCAGCGGCCTGCGCGACCATTGGCGTCATCTGCGCCTGACGGATATCCGGCCCGTGCGGGACCTCGTCGTCAACGAGGAATCGGTCGTCGCCGATATCGCCGACCGTCCGGCCCTCGAGAACATGATGCGCGGCGTGCGGGCCGTCGTACACCTCGCCGGTATCGTCGGCACCTACACGCTGGAAGACCTCTTCCGCGTCAACGCGCGAGGCTTGTTCGACGTGTTCGAGTCGGCACGCCTGGCCGGCGTGGAACGCATCGTCTTCGCCAGCAGCAATCACGCCTTCGGCTTCTACCCCGTCACCGAAAAGGTCTCGCCGGCCCTGCCGCCGCGTCCCGACAGCCTCTACGGCGTGTTCAAGGTTTGGGGCGAGACGATGCTGCGCGAATATTACGATCGCTACGGCATCCGGTCGGTGTCGCTGCGTATCGGCACATTCCGCGCGCAGCCGATCGACCAGCGCTCGCTCGCGACCTGGCTCAGCCCCGCCGACGCTGCGCATCTGGCCGACGTCGCGCTGCGCCATCCCGATCCCGGCTGCATGGTGATCAACGGCTATTCCAACAACACCCGCCTCAAGACCTTCGACCCCAATTGGGCAACGCTCGGCTACCAGCCGAAAGACAATGCCGAGGACCATCGCGAGGCGCTCCGCGCCAAGGGCGTGGATGTCGACGCGCCCGACCGTGATGAATGGGAATGGCCGGAGCATGGCGGCTCGTTCCCCCGCATGCCCGAGCGGCCGGTCCGCTAGAATATTTAGATTCTAGAGCAGCCTATGTCCGATCAGATGGAACCGCGTGCGGTTCTATCTGATCGGACGCTGCTCTAGGAAGCGGCAGGAAGCGACGCGGGGCCGGCCGTCGCCGGAGGACGCGACCGCAGGACGTGCCACCAGGCGTCGATCCGGTCTGCATCGGCGGGAACCACGACGAACAAGGGAGCGGCGAAGCTTTGCCACGCGCCGGCGAAGCCGGACGAGACGGATGTGAGGACGGGCACCCCCGCTTCCATCGCCGCGCCGAACGCATCGCGCAGCCCGCCGCCGCCTGCCTCGAGCTTGCCGAACTTGTTGAGCAGCACAAGATCGCATCCTGCGGCGATATCCCGTCGCACGGCGGCGGCGGCCGCGAGCGCGCCGGCCTCGGCAAGGTGGCAGGTCGTCGAGCCCGGCCCGAGATCCTGGAAGATCGGAAACCGCTCACCGTTGCCGAGGCTGCGCAGAAAGCCCGCGCTGCAGGCACGATCGGCAAGGCCATGGTCTTCCGCCACGACGCCGGCCAGGCGGGCGGACGGTTGCCAGCGACCGACCAGCGCCTGGAACAGCTGCTGGACCTGCGCGCTTGGCACGCCCTGCACCACGGCGATTTTCTTGAACGGACCACTCATTGCTTCCTCCCGCACGGCGCTCGACACAGAATCGCCTCACCCTGAGGAGCGCCCGCAGGGCGCGTCTCGAAGGGTGGGCACAAGGCAGGTTGCCCATCCTTCGAGACGCATCGCTGCGCGATGCTCCTCAGGATGAGGCGGTAATCTACTCTAGGAATCGATCCTAAGAACAACGCGGAAGCGCGCCTTGCCGCTCATCATCCGATCATAGGCGGCCTGGGCTTCTTCGAGCGGAAAAATTTCGTTCATCGAGGCGATGTCGTTGATCCGACTGAACAAAAGCGCGTCTTCCGAATCGACCGCCGTGCCGGAATACCAGCCCCGCACCGCCGCACGTTTACCGAGGAGGTCGAGAGAATCGACAGTCAAAGCGCCCACGGCGCCGATCACCATCATCGTGCCATTGACACCGAGGCCGCCCGCAATCGCTTGCATGGCTTCAGCGCTTGTCACGGTGGCGATGATGGCCTTGGCACCGCCCATGGCCTGCAACGCCTGGGCGGGATCGCCCGCTGCGCTGTCGATGTAGTCATGCGCCCCCAGTTTCCGCGCCAGGGCTTCCTTGTCGCGCCCGCGATTCACCGCAACGGTACGGAACCCCTGCCGGGCGGCGAATTGTATGCCCAGGTGGCCGAGGCCGCCGACCCCATGGATCGCCACCAGATCGCCCGGCGTCGCGCCGCAATGGCGTAGCGCGTTGAAGGTCGTGATACCCGCGCACAGCAGCGGCGCGGAGTTCACCGAGTCGAGGGCCTCCGGTATGTGCGCCAAGGCCGAGACCAGCGCCAGCATGTGCGTGGCATAGCCGCCGTCGCGCGTGAGGCCGGTGGCGCCGTGAATGTTCTCGCAGGCAAAGGCGTCACCCCGCCGGCACCGGTTGCAGTAGCCGCACGAACCGCCGAACCAGCCCACTCCGACCCGCGCGCCCACCTGCCAACCTTCGACGTCGGGACCCAGGGCATCGATCACGCCGATCACTTCATGGCCGGGGATGCGCGGATAGCTGAGCCCCGGTATGTGACCTTCGACGGTCAGGGAGTCACTGTGGCAGACGCCACAGGCGTGTATGCGAATGCGGACTTCGTGACGGGCAGGCTCGGGCAGGTCGCGCTCCTCCAAGCGAAGACGTCGGCCAGGTGACGGAACGACCATTGCGCGCATCTTCGACATCATGGGCTCCGCTGCAGGCGACTACCCATTTGCGTCCTCCTGCGGGGTTACGCCAATCAAATCGGATAGTGACCTCGCCAAGCCGGGCGGATCGACCGCTATATTCTATCTTATATAGCGACCATGCTGGCGCAATTCCTTTTGCGCGAGCGGCGTAGCGAGGGGGCGACCGTCAACTGTGCGTGATCCGAATGCCATATGAATTGATATATAATGGACCAGCCGTTACCTCGAAGCCAATGAGCGAGGAGCCAGCCATGCTGAAACGACGTCACCTCCTGACCGCCGGCATCGGCGGTGCGGCGATGCTCGCGGCCTATCGCTACCATCTCTCCGGCGCTGTCGCCGCCGACGAGCGCTTCAAGGTCACGCATACCGACGCGGAATGGCGCACCGTGCTGACGCCCGCCCAATACGCGGTCCTGCGGCGGCAAGGCACCGAACGCCCCTATTCGAGCCCGCTCGACAAGGAGTACCGCGCCGGCACCTTCGCCTGCGCCGGTTGCCAGCTCGCCCTGTTCTCTTCCGAGACCAAGTTCGACAGCCGCACCGGCTGGCCGAGCTTCTGGGCGCCCCTGGAGGATGCGGTCGCCACCTCGAACGACCGCTCGTTTGATATGATGGGGAAGGAAGTCCACTGCCGGCAATGCGGCGGACATCTCGGCCATGTCTTCAATGACGGGCCACCGCCGACGCGCCTGCGCTATTGCATGAACGGCGTGGCGCTGATCTTCACCCCGCGCGCCGCCTGATTTTCGCCGGAAGCATCATGATCCTGTTTGTCCTGTCGTATGTCGGCGGCGTGCTGACCATCATCAGCCCGTGTATCCTGCCGGTGCTGCCCTTCGTCTTCGCCAGGGCCGACCAGCCCTTCGTCAAGAGCGGCCTGCCGATGCTGCTGGGCATGGCGGCGACTTTCGCCCTCGTGGCAACGCTCGCGGCGGTCGGCGGCGGATGGGCGGTGCAGGCCAACGAATATGGCCGGACGATCGCCATCGTGGTGCTGGCCGTGCTCGGCGTGACGCTGCTGTTTCCATCGCTGGCCGACCGGCTGACCCGGCCGCTCGTCGCCGTGGGCGCGCGTCTCTCGGCATCGGCCGACAGCGGCGGCCATTCGCAGACCATCCTGCCGTCGTTCCTGCTGGGCATCGCCACCGGCCTGCTGTGGGCGCCCTGTGCCGGACCGATCCTGGGGCTGATCCTGACAGGCGCGGCGCTCAATGGCGCCAACGCGCAGACGTCGCTGTTGCTGCTGGCCTATGCCGCCGGCGCGGCGACGTCGCTCGCGGTCGCGTTGCTGATCGGTGGTCGCGTTTTTGCCGCGATGAAGCGATCGCTGGGCGTCAGCGAATGGATCCGCCGCGGCCTGGGCGTTGCCGTCCTCGTCGGCGTGGCCGCCATTGCCCTGGGCCTCGATACCGGCGTGCTCACGCAGGCATCGCTGGCGAGCACCGCGGGTCTCGAGCAGGGACTGCTCGACAAGTTCGGCAAGGAGGCGCGGCCGCCGGGAGGACAAGGATCGATGGCGATGGCGGCAAAGCCGCCGGCCGATCCCACCGGTCCGTTGAGTGTCGAGGGAGGTCTGCCGGCGCTTGACGGCGCGGTCGAGTGGCTGAATTCGCCGCCTCTGACCAAGCAGGGCCTGCGCGGCAAGGTCGTGTTGATCGATTTCTGGACCTATTCCTGCATCAATTGCCTGCGCGCCATCCCCTACGTCAGGGCATGGGCGCAAAAATACAAGGACCAGGGCCTGGTGGTTATCGGCATCCATACGCCGGAATTCGCCTTCGAACGCAATGCCGACATCGTCAAGCGCGCCGTTCGCGATCTCAAGATCGACTATCCGGTGGCAATCGACAGCAACTTCGCGCTGTGGCGCGCTTTCGACAATCAGTACTGGCCGGCGCACTACTTCATCGATGCCGAAGGCCGCATTCGCCATCACCATTTCGGCGAAGGCCAATACGCCGAGTCCGAACACGTCATCCAGCAGCTTCTGGCGGAAACCGGCAAGACGGACATCGCCAAGGGTGTCGTGGCCGTCACGGCGGCCGGCGCCGAAGCCGCTGCGGACACGGGCAACGTCAAGTCGCCGGAAACCTATATCGGCTTCATGCGCTCGGAGAATTTCTCGTCACCCGGCGGCATCGTCCAGGACGTCGATCATGTCTATGCGCTGCCAACCGATCTGCGCCTCAACCAGTGGGCGCTCAACGGCACGTGGAAGATCGAGGACGAAAGGGCGATCCTGGGCGCAGCCGGCGGCGGCATCGCCTTTCGCTTCCACGCGCGCGACCTGCATCTCGTTCTCGGTGCCGGCGACGACGGCAAGCCCGTGCGGTTTCGCGTCCTGCTCGATGGCCAGCGGCCCGGCGACGACCATGGCGCCGACATCGACGCCAATGGCGAAGGCACCGTCACCGGGCAACGGCTCTATCAGCTCGTGCGCCAGCACGGACCCGTCAAGGAGCGAACGTTCGAGATCCAGTTCCTCGATCCCGGCGTCCAGGCGTTCGCGTTCACGTTCGGCTGACCGCGCGCATCAGCGGCGTCGTTTCATTTGCCTCCCCCGTCATACGGGGGAGGTGGCCCGCAGGGCCGGAGGGGGAAAGCCCCAGTCGAAGTACCTGCAGATTTCAGATCTGAAAATTTCGAAGATCGCCCGTGGAGCCTTCCCCCCCCCCCCCCTTCGGGGGCACCTCCCCCGTATGACGGGGGAGGTGTGAATCGGACTCCGCTCTACAGCCCCGCTCTCACTTGCTGGCGCAGATGGTCGATCGGCAGGCGCGCGCCTTCCTGCTCGAAATGCCAGAAGGTCCAGCCGTTGCAGGCTGGCGCGCCCTGCACCGCCGCGCCGACCTGGTGGATCGAGCCGCGATGCTCACCCAGGGCGTTGGCGGCCGACAGGGTGCCGTCGGCGCGCACGCGGGCATGCAGGCGGCCGCTCAGGTCGCTCAGCACCGTGCCGGGCTGCAGCAGGCCCGCCTCGATCAGCACGCCGAACGGAATGCGCGGCTCGCTGCGCTTGCTGGGCTTGGGCAAGACGTCCTCGGCGGCCAGCGGCTCGATCTCGGCGATGCGCTTGCGTGCGATGGCGGCGTAATCAGGATCGCGTTCCAGGCCGATGAAGCGGCGACCCAGCCGACGTGCTACCGCGCCGGTCGTGCCGGTGCCGAAGAACGGATCGAGGATCGTGTCGCCCGGGTTGGACCCCGCCATGATGCAGCGGAACAACAGTGCCTCAGGCTTCTGCGTCGGATGCGCCTTCTTGCCGTCCTCGCCCTTCAGCCGTTCAGCACCGGTGCAGAGCGGCAGCAGCCAGTCGGAGCGCATCTGCAGGCCCTCGTTCAGCTCCTTCATCGAATCGTAGTTGAAGGTGTAGCGCTTGGTGCGCTGGTCGCGCGCCGCCCAGATCAACGTCTCGTGCGCGTTGGTGAAACGCTTGCCCTTGAAGTTCGGCATCGGGTTGGACTTGCGCCAGACGATGTCGTTCAGCAGCCAGAAGCCCAGATCCTGCAGCGCCGTGCCGATGCGGAATATGTTGTGGTAGCTGCCGATCACCCACAGCGTGCCCTCGGGCTTGAGCACGCGCCGCGCCGCACCGAGCCAGGCGCGGGTAAAGGAATCGTAGCGCGCGAAATCCGTGAACTTGTCCCACTCGTCGTCGACGGCATCGACGCGGCTGTTGTCGGGGCGTAAAAGCTCGCCGCCCAATTGCAGATTGTAGGGCGGGTCGGCGAACACCATGTCGACCGACCCTTCGGGCAGGCTCAGCATCAGATCGATGCAGTCGCCTACCAGGACGCGGTCCAAATTTTCCACAGGCATCGGTGGAAGATGATTCATCCACCGAGTCCCGGTCAAGAAATTACAATTGATTCAATTGTTTACGACATCGATCCACAAGATCGAGTCAGGTTTTCAACGTTACCCACCAGACCTAGAGAAGCCGGTTCAGCGGCGAAAAACTCATGCGGTGATGCGGCGTCGGGCCGAGGCACTGAAGGGCGACGAGATGCTGCTCGCTGCCGTAGCCGCGATTGGTTTCCCAACCGTAGCCGGGAAAGCTTTCGGCAAGCCGCGCCATATAGCGATCGCGCGTCACCTTGGCGAAGATCGACGCCGCGGCGATCGAGTAGGAGCGCGCATCGCCGCCGACGATGGTCTCGGCGCGGCAGCCCAGCCGGGGCGGCACCTGGTTGCCGTCGATCAGCACGACCTCGGGCTGCTCGGCCAACGCCTGCAGCGCACGCCGCATGGCCATGAAGGTGGCCTGCAGGATGTTGAAGCGGTCGATCTCCTCGACGCTCGCCTCGGCCACGGCGAACTGCACGATGCCGGAAGCAACCATGGCCTCGTAGGCAGCTTCGCGGTCCTCGACCACGAGCTGCTTGGAATCATTGATGAGCTTCAGGAGCCTGCGCTTGGCCGCCGTGCGGTCGATCACGGCGACGGCGGCGACCACCGGCCCGGCCAGCGGCCCGCGGCCGGCCTCGTCGATACCGGCGACTCGTCCCTCGCACAGCAGCTCGTAGCGAAAGCTCGGCATATCCCCCGCCGCCTCTTCTAGAGTGCAGCATGTCTCCAAGGACCATGAACGTCGCCGACATCATCGCCCAAGACCCTGTGGGCATGAAACAGCTTCGTGCGGTGCGCGCGCTCGGCCTGCCCGACTGGTGCATTGCCGCGGGATTCGTGCGCAATCGCGTCTGGGACCGTCTGCACGGCATCGCGCCGCCGCGCCCGCCGGCGGACATCGATGTGCTCTATTTCGATGCAGCGGACGTCTCGAAGGACCGCGAGGTCGAGTACGAGAGGCGGCTGGACGGCTTGCTGCCCGGCGTGCCGTGGCAGGTGCGCAACCAGGCGCGCATGCATGTGTCGAAGAACCTGCCGCAGCATCGCAGCACGTCCGATGCCATGACCTATTGGCTGGAGACGGTGACGGCGGTCGGCGTGCGGCTGGAGGCCGACGACAGAATCACGGTCGTGGCGCCGCTCGGCACCGATGACCTGCTCGGCCTCCGTTGCCGCCCAACCGCGTTCGGCCGCACGCTGCGCGACGAGTACGAGGCGCGCATTGCCAGCAAACGGTGGCGCGCGCTGTGGCCGAAGGTACGGTTTCTGGATTAGGGGTATCGACTCCGTATTCTAGAACTATCATTCTAGATATATGGGCCATGCCAAATTCAGCCAGGTGGACTTTCTGAGCGCAGCGCAGGCCATCGCTGCCGCAGAGGGGCCGGCCGCCGTGACGATCGCGTCGATCACGGCCCGCCTGGGGGCGCCGACGGGGTCGTTCTATCATCGCTTTGCCTCGCGCAATGTCGTGCTTGGCGAGCTATGGCTTCGCACGGTCCTCGACTTTCAGGAGGGGATCGGCGCAGCCCTCGATGCCGGCGACGGCCTGCGGGCCGCACTGCACACGCCGGCCTGGGTGCGCGCCCATCTGGATAACGCACGCCTGCTTCTGATGTACGACCGAAGGGATTTCGTTCAGGGCGAATGGCCGGAAGAACTGCGCGAACGGGTCGCCGAGATGACTGCGCGAATGGAGGCCGGGTCGCGGCAGCGGGCGCGGGTGATCTTCGGCGCGGACGGGCGGGAGGAAGTGCGCCTGGCGCAATTCCTGATCGCCGAGGTTCCGGTCGCCGCCGTGCGCCAGCACCTTGTGCGCCGCGAACCGCCGCCGCCGCTCGTCGACCGCTTGATCCGCACCACCTATCGCGCCGTCGTCGCCGATTACCGGGTGCGAAAACGCAAGCCCGGTCTCGCAGGGAGAACACAGCGATGAAGCGATTCACCCTTTACGGCAGTCCGCATTCGCTTCCGACCTACAAGGTCGCGCTGATGCTGCGCCTGTCGAACGAGCCGTTCTCATTCCGATACGTGAGCTTCCAGAAGGGCATGCACAAGACGCCGGAGTTCCTGGCGCTTTCCCGCTGGCGTCAGGTCCCGGTGCTCATCGACGGCGAACGCGCCTACCTCCAGTCGGCGGCCATCGTCGAGCATTTGGCCGGGACGCTCGACCGCTTCCAGGGAGCCGATGCGGCGACGCGCCAGGCCGTGCGGGAGTGGCTGTATTGGGACACGGACGCGCTGTTTCCACCGATCTTCAACTGCTATGGCGCCGAGCTCGGTCGGCAAAAACTTCTGCCCATCAGTGTTGAGCCGATGATTGCCGACTACCATCGCGGACGTGCCGAGGCGGCGCTGTCGGTGCTCGACTCGCACCTTGCAGACGGCAGCTATCTCTGTGCTGCCGAACCCACCATCGCGGATCTCTTCTGTTATTGCGACGTGGCCTTCGCCGAAATCTGCGCGTTCGACTTGAAGCGCTGGGCCAAAGTGGCCGGCTGGGCTGAAAGAGTGACGGCGCTGCCGGGTTTCAAGGCGCCTTTCGCATTGTTGGCCATGGAGAACGCCGAGCTCTAGCTCGAGTTCCGGTTCGACCGAATCACCTCACCCTGAGGAGCGCCCGCAGGGCGCGTCTCGAAGGGTGGGCAACGGCAAGGCAGGTTGCCCACCCTTCGAGACGCATCGCTACTCGATGCTCCTCAGGGTGAGGTCGTGTGATTTCACCTTTCCGGAATCTGCTTTAGTCATTCAACCAGCCCCGCCCTGGCGGTCAGCCCCCCGATTGCCGATAGACCTGCTCCAGCTCGCGGCACAGCCCCGCGGTATCGCAGGCCGCAGAGGCCGCAAGCCGGGCGCGCATGCCGGCGCGCAGGTTGGCAAGGCGATTGGGCGTGTTGGGGTCGCGGGCCAACGCGCTCGCGTTGGCGACCAGCTCTTCTTCATCGCCGGCGACCCATGCATCGAGGCCCCCTGCGTGCAGAAGCGAAGCGCTTGTGCGCGCGACCCACCGGTCGCCGGCATACGTCAGCACGGGGACGCCCTGCCACAGCGCCTCGGTCGTCGTGGTGCCGCCGTTGTAAGGGAACGTGTCCAGCGCGATGTCGATGCGATCGTAGCTGCGTAGAAAGTCGAAGTGCGCGGCGCCGCCCTCGAGGTCGATGCGCTCGGGGGCGATGCCGAGGTTGGCGAAGCGGGCAAGCAGGTGGTCGCGGTTGGAGCGATCGGCAAGCGTGGGCGCGCGGACCAGCAGGCGCGCGCTGGGCGCCGACCGCAGTATGCGCGCCCAGAGGCCGAGGGTAAGGTCGTTCAACTTGTAGGCCGAGGCGAGCGCCCCGAAGGTCAGTTGGCCGCCGTTGCTGCTGCAGGGCGGCGGCGTGACATCCGGTACGGCATAGAGAACCTCGAACGCGAGGTAGGTGCCGCGTACACGCAGCACGCGCTCCGTGAAGAAGCCTTCCTCGGCGGCTGGAACCACCACGTCGTCGCCGACGATGCCATCAAAGCACTCGAGACCCGAGGTCGCAAAACTGTTGAACCAACCGATCTGCAGCGGCGCCGGTCGGCGCTGAAACAGGCGCAACCATTTCGGGGCGCTGTACGCGTTGAGATCGACGAGCACGTCGATGCCGGCCGCGGCGAGCCGGCGGGCGACTGTTTCGTCGTCGCTCGCGCCCGCCTGCCAGATCACGTCGTGCGCGTGGTCGCTGTAGCCAGCGGAAGCCGAGGGGTCGCCGCCGAGCGAGACCAGATGCACTTCGAAACGGTCGCGATCATGGCGGTTGATCACGCCGTAGACCGGTTTCATCCAGTTCGCCTTGTCGAAGAAGGCCGAGACGTAGCCGATCCGCAATTTCCCGCCCGACGGCGGGCGCTCGGGGCGTTCCACCGGGCTGACGCCGGCGGCGAGACGCCGCCCCCAGGCGCACCGCGCGGCAAACACATCAGCGTTTCCCGCCGACGCACTGCCCGGAATGGCGATGGCGATGTTCTCTTGCGCAACCGCGCGCATCGAAGGGTCTGCCGCCACCCGGCGATAGGCATCGATCGCCTGCTCGACTTCACCGAGCTTGAACAGCACCTCGGCCAGCAGGCCCCAGGCGCGCACCTCGTCCGGCCGCAGGCGCACGGCGTGGCGCAAGGCGTCGCTGGCCTCGCCAAAGGCACGGGCCCGCAGCCGCACGCCGCCGAGACCATACCAGGCCGCGAAACTGCGTCGGTCGTCGGCGATCACACGGCGATAGGCCTCCGTCGCCGCGTCGATGTCGCCGGCCAGATGCAGTGCATCGGCCGCTTGAATATCCGTCATTGGGCCGAGATTACTCACGAGGGCGCGTCTTGCCACCCTGCGCGCCTGCCTAAAGCAGCTTCATCTGCCGGGCGTCGCGCCTGGCGTCGGTCAACGCGGCGCGCGCGGACTCCGGAACGCGGAAGGCCATGGTTTCCAGCCGGAAGCGGATGCGATTGAGCTCAAGGCGCTTCACCGCTGCTGCGAAGCGCGCGCCGAGGAGCTGGGCGATCGGCCCTTCGCCGCGCATGCGCAAGCCGAACTCGGCCTGGTAGAGCGCGCCGCCACGCATCTGGCGGACCAGCGACAGCACGCGCTCGGCGCGGTCGGGCCGGTGCTGGCGCAGCCATTCCTCGAACAGTTGCTTGATCTCGAGCGGCAGGCGCAGGACGGTGAAGCCCGCGCGCGTGGCGCCGGCGTCACGGGCCGCCTCGAGAATCGATTCCATCTCGTGGTCGTTCAGTCCCGGGATCATGGGCGCCGTCATGACGCCGGTCGGGATGCCGGCCGCCGCGAGCGCACGGATCGCCTCCAGCCGGCGGTGCGGCGCCGAGGCGCGCGGCTCCATCGCCCGCGCCAGGTCCTTGTCGAGCGTGGTGATCGACACGAACGCCTCGGCCAGGTTGCGTTTGGCCATGTCGCCCAGGATGTCGATGTCGCGCGTGATGAGCTGGCCCTTGGTGACGATGCCGACCGGATTGTTGAACTCGCTCAGCACCTGCAGGATCTGCCGGGTGATTTTCAGCTCGCGTTCGACCGGCTGGTAGGGATCGGTGTTGGTGCCCATGGCGATCACGTCGGGGCGGTATTTCGGCGAGGCGAGCTCGGCTGAGAGCAGCTTGGCGGCGTCGGGCTTGAATAGGATCTTGGTCTCGAAGTCGAGACCGGGCGACAGGCCGAGATAGGCGTGGGTCGGCCGGGCGAAGCAGTAGATGCAGCCATGCTCGCAACCGCGATAGGGATTGATCGAGCGGTCGAAGCCGATGTCGGGCGAGGTGTTGCGCGCGATGATGGTGCGCGTGGCGTCGCGCGTCAGCGTCGTGCGCAGCGGCGGCAGTTCGTCGTTATCCGAAGGTTGCTCGGCGGCTTCCGTTTCCCAGCCGTCGGTCGTGCGAATGCGCCGCTCGCTGTCGAACCGGCTCGACTCGTTCGAGAGCGCGCCGCGGCCGCGATGCACCGGTTCGGCAATCGGATCGTCGGGATATTCGGGAGGAACGGTCGGCCGCATGATCGGTCGACTGTGAGAACAAACAGAGAACGAGTCAAGCCTCCCGGACTTGTCCCCACAGGACATGTAGCCATGAATAGGGTACTATTAGAGCCTTCAACAGCGCTAGGGGAGGCTCATGGCGGATACGGTGCCGAGTGTAAGCAATGCCGAAACGGAAGCGGTGATGGCGCTCCCTGCAGTTTTCTCGAACTGGTTCTTTACGCATCAAGCCGGAGACGGACTTCGGCTCACCTTTGCAGAAAGGGGTGCCCCCGGAGGGTTACCCCATCCGCGTGCCGCCGTGACGATGGGCTTCTCGGATGTCGCCCTCCTAGTCCAACTCCTAAACGGCGCCCTCGCCGTTCACGAGAGGATGCTTGCCGACAGGGGGAAGGGCCCTACAGATGTCTGACACCTCCGCCAGCGCAGGCGGAGGGCTCCCAGGAGGTGGGCAAAGCGCAGGGGGCGACTCTGCAAAGCCGATCGGGGCCATCCCTCCAACCGCACCTGCGGGCCAGCGCCAAAGGCGTCAACTGCAGGGACAGATCAATTTCGAACGCGGAACTCGGCGGATGAGACAGTATCCGCTAACCGAAAGTGAACTTGTGGTAATTGGCAACGCTGGCGCCGCAAGCGCTTTTTGCGTTTCGATTGGTGGCGGCCTGATAGGCTTCAGCATCAATCTCTATAAAGACATGAAAGTGGGGCAAGTGACGCTAGCCAAAGATCAAATAGCGGCAGCGAACGCAATAAATTCGGCGACCCTTGTATTCGGTCTCTGCTTCATAATCGTTGGTATTGTTTTGTATCTTTATGGGCGTCGTACTCTGGATAAGATTAAGGCGAGCACTACATTCGACGATGGACTGCCGGCGTTCGTTATTCCCATATGGCACAAGGTGCTCTTCTACGCCGTGCTTTGGACCATTCCACTGGTCGGAGGCGTAGCTATCGGGATGTTCTACAAATGAATCTCCGCGACGCTCGAAAGAAAAAGAAGCTGGACCAGTTCATGCGCGAGCGGGACGAGTCGCCCACACGCGATGATGCCAGCGAGCGCTTCACTCGGCTCAAAAAGTTGATGGTAACGGAGACGGGCGACGGAAGGCCAAAGTCAAAATCTGGAACATCACGTAAGGCGACTTCCGAAGATTGAAGCGGTATTCAAACTCCGCGAGATACTTCGGCAGATGTTGTTTTGAAACATGAATGTAAGTGCCGTTGATCCCCCGCTTCAGCTGCGCCCAGAAAGCCTCAATCGTGTTCGTATGAACAACCCCGCGAACGTACTCGCCCTTGGAATGATTGACGGCCGCGTGCGGATGGCCCAGCGCAGGAAGCGCCGTGTACGCAACGTAGTCGTCCGTCACAACGCGCGCGCCCTTTGCCAGCATGCCAGACACACCGCCAACGACGTTCCTAGAATGGCGGCTATCGATCACCTTGGTCTGCACTTCGCCATCGCGCTCGACCGCGCCCAGCACGATATGCTTATCGTCGAAGCCCTTGCGGTCGTGGCCGCCGATGAACGTCTCATCCGCCTCTACGATGCCAAGGCCGCCCAGCGGCGCATCGCCATCCACTTGGCCCATGAACGCCCTGATCTTGTGGCCCATGCGAAACGCGCATTTGTAGGTCACGCCAAGCTGGCGTTGCAGTTCCTTGGCCGCCACGCCGTTCCTAGAAGCGCAGAACAGATACATGGCGAAGAACCAGTATTGCAGCGGCGTCCGCGACTTCTCGAAAGGGGTGCCGACGCAGGGATACAGGTGGTGTCCGCAGTATTCGCACTCGTAAGCCTGCCGAGCCCGGAGCCGGTAGTAGTGGGCCGACTTCCCGCACTTCTCGCAGGTGTGCCGATCCCCGTAACGGGCACGCATAACCTGTTCCAGACAGGCATCGTCGTCCGGGTAGAGGCGGAAGAATTCGCGGATGGTCATCGGCTTGGGAGTGCTCATTTCCCCAATATAAACCTAGCACCTACATGCGTCAAGGGGATAATTGCGAAGCCTCCCACGTGACAGCACTTTGCTGGCATCGGGATGCCAGACCATCGCGGACAACAGAGCGGCGCTGAGAAGGTTCGTGGTCCGGAAGAGCGGGCCTGGAGGCCCGCGGTCCGGCAAGAGTTCAGCCACTTCTGGGCATCTTGCCTTCGTTCAGGCGCGGCATCAGCTCGGCGAAGTTGCAGGGCCGGAAGCGGATGTCGAGCTGCTGGCGCAGGATGTCGTCCCAGCCGTCCTTGCAGGCGCCGGTCGAGCCGGGCAGCGCGAAGATGTAGGTGGCGTTGGCGACGCCCGCGATGGCGCGCGACTGCATGGTCGAGGTGCCGATCTTCTGGAAGCTGATCCAGCGGAAGACCTCGCCGAAGCCTTCGATGCGCTTCTCGAACAACCCCTCCAGCGCCTCGGGCGTGACGTCGCGGCCGGTGACGCCGGTGCCGCCGGTGGTGATCACCGCTTCGATCGCGGGATCGTCTATCCACTTCTTCACCTGGGCGCGGATGCGGGCCACATCATCGGTGACGATGGCGCGGTCGGCCAGCACGTGGCCGTCGCGGGCGATGCGCTCGACCAGGGTGTCGCCCGACTTGTCGGTCTCGAGCGTGCGGGTGTCGGAAACCGTCAGCACAGCGATGTGCACCGGCTTGAAGGGCTTGGATTGGTCGATCCGGTTCATGACCCGATCTTACCGCCGCCATCTTGCCGAGGCGAGGTCGCCATCCTAGATGGGAGGCATGACCGACTGGAAACACGACGGCGTGCGGGTCATCCCCGCCGGCTCGCTCGACACCAACACCGCCCAGACGCCGGGCATGAACCGCGCTGCGGCCATCAATTTCGCCCGCGTCGGCGCCCAGAAGCTGTGGGCCGGCACCGTCACCATCCACGCCCACGCCAAGACCGGCGCGCACCATCACGGCCATCTCGAGAGCGTGATCTATGTCGTGAAGGGCCGCGCCCGCATGCGCTGGGGCGACAGACTGCAGTTCATCGCCGAGGCCGGACCGGGCGACTTCATCTACGTGCCGCCCTACGTGCCGCACCAGGAGATCAACGCGTCGGAGACCGAGCCGCTGGAATGCGTGCTGGTGCGTTCCGACAACGAGGCGGTGGCGATCAACATCGACATCACGCCGGTCGAGAAGCCGGAAGAGGTCTACTGGGTCGACCCGACCCATCCGCATCCGCACAAGCACTGACGAAGCGTCACTCGCCCTGCTCTTCTTTCTCTTCTCTCTTCCTCCTCTCCCCCGCTAGGGGGAGAGGTTGGGTGAGGGGGTTGCGCACAATCTTCCTTCGATGCCCCCTCACCTAGCCTCTCCCCCTAGCGGGGGAGAGGAATATGAGGAGTATGAAGAACTAGCCGCCCCACAGGTTGGGCAGCTCGCGGTTGGCATAGCCCGACACGAACTCGCTCACCGCGCCGCTCGCCGGATCGAACCGGCGCCGGCGCATCGCGCCGATATTGCCGCCATAGACGTGGATGCTGACCGAATTGCCGCCAGCCAGCGCGTTCGCCACCTGGTGGATGTCGTTGGCCGGCGACAGCACCTCGACCTCGCCTGGACCCAGCGTCGCGCGGCTGCCCTTGGCGATCGCACCGCTTGCCGGATCGAACACGAAACGCTGCGACGTCTCCGAGCCGCGCAGGATGCCGACCAGGCCCCAGACCTGATGATCGTGCACCGGCGTCTCGGCGCCCGGCGCCCAGACCAGGCTCACGATGGAGAAGCGTTCGAAGGGATCGCACCACAGGAGGTTCGCCGCATAGCCATGCGATGGGCACTTGGCCATCGCTTCGGGCAGCCAGTCGTCATGCGTCACGAGGTCGACCAGCAGGGTGCGGCCGACCTCGGCGATTGCCGCCTCGTCGCGATCCTGCCAAGCGCCGCCGACCAGGGACGTCATATCCGCAACGAAGCGGCGCAGACGGACAATGCTCATCCTCTCTCCTCAGCGTCGCGCATCCTGGCGGTGTAGCCGTCCCGGCCATTCGAGAATCGGCTGATCGGCGGTCAGCAATACTGCGTCTTCGACCAGCGCCGTCGCAACGATGATGCGATCGCAAGGGTCACGGCGCAAATTTTCGAGGTCAGTAGCGCGCATCGCGATCTCCGCCGACAGGGAGATCTCGCGCATACCCAACGACAAGATACGTGCCCGCCAATCGCGAACACTCGGCGGCCCCGCAACGCGGCCACGCAGCAATGCACGGCCAACCTCGTAGAAGACGATCGTCGGAACTGCGATCTCACCCGCGGCGAGTGCGGCGTCGCAACTTCGTCTTGCTGCCCTTCCGAGCCTTGGCACGTCCTCCGTCATCCACAGAACGGTGTGTGTATCGAGCAGGAGGGTCATCGAATTGCCCGGTGATGTTCCGCCATTCATGATCTTCGTCGTATTCGTCGTCGATTGGCCCGACGATGTCGCCGACGATCTTGAACGTACCCTTCGTGGCACCGATAAGCGTCTTGGGCTTCTCGCGCACGGCCACGAGCTGCACCTTCGCCTTGCCGCGCTTGGTGATGGTGATGGGTTGGCCGCTTTCGGCGACCTCGTCGATCAGGGCGAGGCACCGCGCCTTGAAGGCGGCGGCGTTGATCTTCCGCTCCATGGTCCTGTTCCTATGTGACCATATGATATGGTCACATAGCCGGAAGGGTCAATGCGAAGCCTCTCATAGCGCTCAGCCTCCTCTCCCCCTAGCGGGGGAGAGGAATATGAGGTCGGATATTCGCCGCGTTCCTCAACGCCGGTTGTCCTGCGCCGTGTAGCGCGGCCATTCGTGGGCGGCGATCTGGTCGAGCGACGGCGTCGGCTGGCCGAGCCGGATCTGGTACATCCAGTAGTTGGTCAGCACCCGCTGCACGAAGTCGCGGGTCTCGTTGAGCGGGATCGAGGCGACGTAGAGCAGCGGATCCTGCGAGGCGTTCAGCGAATTGTCCCAGCGCGTGACGTTGCCCGGCCCGCCATTGTAGCCGGCGGCGGTGCGCACCAGGTTGTTGTCGACGTCGCCCAGCAGGGAGCCGATATAGGCCTGTCCCAGCGCGATGTTGGTCGATGGATCGTAGAAATTGCCGCCCATCTGGTCAGACGAGGAATTCCTGACGATGAGCCGCGCGGTGCCCGGCATAAGCTGCATCAGGCCCATGGCGCCGACATTGGAGCGCGCCTTGGGGTTGAACGCCGACTCCTGGCGCATGAATCCCCAGAGCAGCGCGCGGTCCACCGTATAGCCGCCCGCGGGCTGCCACGGCGGCAGCGGATAGACCGCGCCGTCAAAGCCCTTGATGTTGTGCCGCTGGTCCCAGTTGGCATTGCCGGCCTTGGCCGACAGGCTGGGCAGCGAGGCCTTCTGGGCGACCGCCAGGACGGCTTCGATGAATCGCGGATCGGCGTCGATCGAGGCGGCGAAGAGCTCGCGCTCGGCCGCGGTCGCGGCACCGAGCTGCAGCAGGGCGAGCGCGCGGCGGCCGACACGGTCGTTGCGCAGCACGTTTTCCTTGGTGCGATCGAGCGCCGGCACGTCCCAGTCCGGCTCGATGCGCATGCCGAGCGCCTTCTGGGCGATCAGGCCGTAGAAAGTGCGGCCGTGCAGCGCCGCGCGCTTGAGATAAGGCGCGAATTTCTGCGGATTGCCGGCCAGCAGGTTGGCGCGCGCCGCCCAGAACGAACCGGCCGACAGCGTCCACGACGAGGCCCGGTCGGGCGCTGCATCGGCCACCATCTCGAAGCGCCGCGCCGAATCGGCCATGTTGCCGCGCACGAAGCCCGAGAGGGCCGCGTTCCAGTTGGCGTCGGGCGGCAGGCCGACATCGACCGGCAGCTGCACGCTGCTCTGCGAATCGGCCTCGAGCGCGCGGGTCCGGATGCGGCCGCGCCACAGCTCGACCTCCTGCGGTCCCAGAATCTCGGCCGTCGACTTCTGGTCGAGCAGCGCGAAGGCGGCGTTGAAGCCGCCATCGTCGGCCATGCCCTGCAGCCGCGCCCGAAGCTCGGCGGCGCGGCCGGCGTCGGCGCCGGTGACGGTGCGGGCGGCGGCGAAGCTGGGCGACGGCGGCGCCTGGCTGACGAAGCTCGCCGGCGTCAGCTCGGGCGAGCCGGGCGTGCGGCGGGCGAGCGCCAGCCGGTAGATCGCCGGCGCATCGGGATGGTCGTTGTACTCCTGCAGCCAGGTGGCGAGCTGATCGAAGCTCACGGGATGACCCGGGCTCAGCAAGCGCTGGGCGCCGACATAGCCCATCAGGGTTTTGTCCTTCAGCCGGGCGATGTCGGCGTCGGCCTGGGCGAACTGGCCGGACGCCTGCGCCTGGAAGATGCGGCGGTAGGTCTCGCGGGCATCGGTGTCGAGCACCGTGGGCAGGTCGGGAACGACGGCAATCTCGTCGAGTTCGATCACCGGGGGCGGCGGCACAAAGACCGGCCGGCGCGGGATGATGGTGGGATGGACCCCGGCTGGCCGGGCCACCGCCGGGCGGGCGGTTGCCGCGGCCGTCCTGGTGGCGGGCGCGGGCTTGGCTGGCGGCTTGGTGGCGGTCTGCGCCAGGGCCGTTGCGGCCAGCATCGTCGCTGCCCCCAGCAGGACGACCGGAACAATATGCTTCATGGTCCCACCGTAGGTCGATAGCCGCAGAGCGACAAGTAGGGCGACGAGCGCCACAACGCCCAAGGCCCGCTATACTGCGCCCAACGGAGGATCCCATGAACCAGCATCAAGAGCGCAC
>Ga0308309_10000452_pt1 | contig 26513 bp, 24 predicted proteins | sample HubBroMetageWFT5_FD_192491 | JGI IMG/M metagenome (GOLD analysis project Ga0308309, IMG submission 192491) | Warmed and freeze-thawed soil microbial communities from the Hubbard Brook experimental Forest, New Hampshire - Hubbard Brook CCASE Soil... | ecosystem: Environmental > Terrestrial >...
TTCGCGCTTCTTGTCGTGATGTTGATTACGCCGTTGACTGCATTCGCCCCCCAGATTGTGCCGCCGGGTCCTCGAATCACCTCGATCCGCTCAACATCCGCGAGCGGCACGTCTTGTTGGTCCCAGTAAACTCCGGAAGTTGTCGGCGTGTAGACCGTCCGTCCGTCGATTAACACCAGCACTTTGTCCGCAAACCTGTCACTGAACCCACGGATGGTGATGACCCAGATGTTTGCGTCGAGTTGCGCCACTTGTACGCCGGGCACCATGCGCAAGACATCGGGGATGTTTGTTGCCCCAGACCGCCGAATGTCTTCTTGCGTAATGACGAAAATCGCCGCTGCAACCTGAGCTAGCTTCTGTTCTTTTTTTGAGGCAGAAGTCACCTTCATGTTCATCAGATCTTCAATACTCGTGCTCGTAAGGTCATTTTGCGAAGCTGCTGAGGTCTGCGCCGCTTCTCGAATCGGAGAGTCGTGCTGCGTTTGGGAAGGTTGAACTGTTTGCGGCGCTTGCGGCCACGCCTCCTGGCAGCTGAGGAACAACGCGAGGGGGATCCAACACCCAGCTAAGCTCGCTCTGTGCAGGCACAAAACTGCTATCCCTTTGTTGGTAGACACACCATCCTCCCTACGGGAAGGTGTGCACATCGCGTACCGAATTTCCACTCATCGATGCGGCGCAACTCGTTTACTTTCAGAATTTTAGGGCCGGTGGCTTTCCCGCCGAATTTCCTGAATTGAGCCTCCTGCAACGGCCTGTGCCATAGTGGAGCAAACTGCATCGGCATCCCGCCGGAGCTTCTCGCCGTAATTGCCTCACAACGCACCTGTCCTTGCGAACTCCGGTATGATTGCTGGAGCCGGAAAGGCCTTGCTAGAATCACGCACGCAATCGCCGCGGCTCGGAAAGAGGAATGGATGGCTGGATTTGCCGGTGTCGATTTCATCGATTTCGATTCGCAGTTGAACGACGAAGAAAAGCTCGTCCGGCAAACGGCGCGGCGATTTGTCGACAACGAAATTATTCCCATCATCGAAAAACACAGCCGCGAAGGAACTTTTCCAAAGCATCTCGTCCCGCAGCTCGGGGAGCTGGGATTTTTCGGCGCGAATTTGCAGGGCTACGGCTGCGCGGGAATGTCCAACGTCGCTTACGGCCTTGTCACGCAGGAGTTGGAGCGCGGCGATTCGGGATTGCGCAGCTTCGTCTCTGTGCAGAGCGCGCTCGTGATGTATCCGATTTATGCGTATGGCAGCGACAAGCAGAAAGAGAAGTGGCTGCCGCTGCTTCAGCAAGGGACGGCGATCGGCTGCTTTGGATTAACGGAGCCGCAGTTCGGTTCGAATCCCGGGGGGATGCTTACGCGCGCCGCGAAGAAGGGCAGCAAGTATGTTTTGAACGGCGAGAAGATGTGGATCACCAGCGGCTCGATCGCGGACGTTGCGGTGGTCTGGGCCAAATGCGAGGACGAAAAAATTCGCGGATTTTTAGTGGAAAAGGGAACGCCGGGATTCAAGGCTTGGGACGTGCACGGGAAGTGGTCGCTGCGGGCGTCGGTGACTTCGGGACTGGCGTTCACTGATTGCGAAATTCCCGAAGACAGTTTGCTGCCGAATGTTGTGGGCTTGAAAGGGCCGCTCGGTTGTTTGAATCAGGCGCGCTACGGAATCGGTTGGGGAGCGCTTGGAGCGGCGATGGCTTGCTACGATACGGCGCTGCAGTACGCGAAGACGAGGAAACAATTTGCGAACAAGCCGATCGCTTCGCACCAGCTCGTGCAGGAAAAGCTGGCGTGGATGATTACGGAGATTGTGAAAGGGCAGTTGCTAGCTTTGCACGTAGGCCGGCTGAAAGATAGAGGCAAAGTCGATTTTTCGCATATCTCGATGTTGAAGATGAACAACGTGGCCATCGCTCTTGAAACCGCCCGGAAGGCGCGCGACATTCTCGGGGCGAACGGCATCGTGGACGATTACTGCATTATGCGCCACATGAACAATCTCGAGAGCGTCTTCACCTACGAAGGAACGAACGACATCCACAAGCTGATCATCGGAGAGAAGATCACCGGAATAGCAGCGTTCGTCTAAATCTCAAGAGGAGATAGACTGACGTCTGCCCCACTCCAGCCAACCCATCTTGCGGCATGCCGAATCTTGTATGCTGTAGACGTACTTAGCCATTCTGCGTAAGTCAGTGGAGATACCTTCATGACTGCATCCCGGTTTTTTGCTGGTCGTTCCTCCTTCCGAATTATCGCGTGTGTGCTGGCTTTTTCTGTCGCACCGTGCGTGCTTGGGCAGGCGCAAAAGAAAGCCGCGGGTCAATCTCCAATTAAAATTCGGGCGATCACAGCGTTTGTAAATCTGGATCGGACGCAATATCAAATCCAGATTACCGACGCCGTAAAAATGCTGAAGCGGGCGCGAACGATATTTGAGTCGCGCGGATTTCCGGTGGAGACGATTCGCATCGCTACGCAGCCGTTTCCGGAATACATCAAAGGGCTCTCAAACGAGCAGGCTCTGGCGTTTTTCCGGAATTACGACGCTATGGCTGCCCAAGAAGGTTTTGCGGCCTCGATTGGACCGGCCATGCCCAACACCGGCGATAGCCCAGCCCAGGCCGACTTGCTGGCTGATATTTTGAAGAACACCAAACAGCTGAATGGCAGCCTCGTGGTTGCGGGCGACGACGGCGTGCGCTGGCCCGCAGTGGGAGCGGCGGCGCGCGTAATGAAGCAGTTGGAACAAACCGAGCACAGCCAGGGCAATTTCCGCTTTGCGGCTATTGCGATGGTCGAGCCGTTAACTCCTTTCTTCCCGGCGGCTTATCACAACGGTTTCGGGCACCAGTTTGCTATCGCTCTGGAGTCCGCCAATCTCGTTGCGGACGCATTCAAAGACGCACCGGATTTGGCTACGGCGCGGCGCCGGCTGATGGACGCATTGAGCAAAGAAGCGTTCGCCATAGAGGCGGAAGCAGGGCGTGTCGATCAGGATACCGGTTGGGCTTACATGGGAATCGACCTGTCGCCCGCGCCCCTGAAAGACATCTCTATCGGTGCAGCGATTGAAAATCTGACGACGCAACCTATCGGATCGAGCGGGACTTTGACGGCGGCTGCGACAATTACGGCCGCGATACGCGACATCAAGGTGAAGCAAACCGGCTATTCCGGACTGATGCTGCCGATCCTGGAGGATACGCGGTTAGCCCAGCGCTGGAGCGAAGGCCGGCTTTCCATCGATGCGCTGCTGAGCTACAGCGCGGTGTGCGGCACCGGTCTCGATACTGTGCCTCTACCGGGGGATATAACCGCGGAGCAACTCTCGTTGATCATCGGAGACATGGCCAGTCTGGCGGTGAAGTGGCACAAGCCGCTTTCGGCGCGATTGTTTCCCGTCGCGGGCAAAGGTGCCGGAGATATGACGGAGCTAGACAGTCAGTACCTCGTGAATGCCACGATTCAGCCTTTCGAGAAACATTAGAAGCCGTTAGGGCTCTTGGAATTCAGCACCGCAATAACTTAGCGTTTCTCCTCCCCCATGACCGAACCATTTCATCCGCATATTGCGAACGTGCTTGGAATCATTACGTTGGCAGTATGGTTGCATTTGTTTTTTGGGCGTGGATGGTTTTGGCGCGTCAAAAAGCTAGACGCGGACCGGGCCGAAGCTGAAAAGCTCAGCGTTTGGCCCACCGTGGTTGCCATAGTTCCAGCGCGAAATGAGGCGGAGACGATCGCGGTGGTGGTGACCGGGCTGGTGCAGCAAGACTATCCGGGGACATTCTCGATAGTGGTAGTGGACGACCACAGCGAGGACGCGACCGCTGCGATCGCTCAGCAGGCTGCAGCACAAAACGGCGCGCTCGAACGAGTGCGGGTAGTGAGCGTGTCCGAGCTGCCCCTAGGTTGGACCGGGAAGTTGTGGGCGTTGAACGAGGGGGTGTCGAGCGGCGGAGGGTCGAGCGCAGCAGCGGAAGTGCCCGCGTTTTATTGGTTTACGGACGCGGACGTGACGCATGCGCCGGGCACGCTGCGGCGTCTGGTGGCCCGGGCAGAGCGGGATAAGTTTGATTTGGCGTCGTTGATGGTGCTTCTGCAGGCGAAGACATTGCCAGAGCGGGCGCTGATTCCGGCGTTTCTCTATTTTTTTCTGATGCTATATCCGCCAAAGTGGATCGCCGATGAAGAGCTTGGGACGGCTGGGGCGGCGGGCGGGTGCATCTTGCTCAGGCGAGAGGCGCTTGCGCGTATCGGCGGGCTTGCGGCAATACGCAGCGAGGTAATTGATGACTGTGCGCTGGCGAAGGCCATAAAGCTAGGCGGCGGCAAGGTATGGATGGGGCTAACAAAGAAAAGCACAAGCTTACGTACTTATGGGACCTTCGGGGAGATTCGGGATTTGATTGCGAGGACGGCGTTTACGCAACTCCGCTACTCGGCACTGGTTTTGGGGGGAACTTTGACGGGGATGTTTCTGACGTACGTAGCACCTCTCTTTCTACTTTTTGTGCATGATTCGACGGCGCGGGCGCTGGGACTTGCGACTTGGCTCTTGATGACTCTATCGTTTCTTCCCACGGCGCGTTTTTATCGGTTGTCGCCGCTGTGGGCGCCGTTGCTGCCGTTGACAGCCGTGTTTTATACCTACGCGACGTGCTTATCGGCGGTGCGCTATTGGATGGGCAAGGGCGGCTTGTGGAAGGGGCGCGCGCAGGCGCCGAAAGGCGTCTAGCAGTTCCACTGAGTCGCCCGTTTCAGAAAGCAGTCCCTAGGTGGAAAGGAATTTGGCTAGGGGTTGCCAGTAGTTGCCATTCCAGCCTTCGAGCAGGTGGTCGGCGTCGCCTTTGGGAAAGCCCGTGTGGTCGAAGACGAGCTTGGTATCGGTACCTTGTTCGACTAGGACGAACCTGGCGAGAGACCAAGCACCTTGAGGCCAGTAGGCCACTCGCCAGGCTTGGACAATGCGCTCGTTGGGCACGAGTTCGAGGTTTCGTCCAACTATAAAACCGTTGAAGAATTTGAACGGGCCGCCCGGTTCGGGAGTGATCTCCGCCGGGACGTTGCCTTTCGCCATGCCGGACTGCACCGCGGCGCTGAGGAGCGTGACCTTCTGGAACTGCTTGGCGTCGGTGAGAGCATCAAAGACGCGCTTGCGGCTGGCTTTGAAGACAGGCTCCTGATGAATGGCATCCTCGGAGTGAGAAATCTCCTGGGCGGATTGCGTAAAGGCTTTGGGCGAGACCAGGCCGAGGCTGCCAAGAGCAACGGTCACGCCTGCGATCATCTGCCGGCGGGTGGGGTGACTTGCCGGCGGATACAGAATTCTGGTGCTGCTCATGATTTCCTCCGAGGCGCTGCGAAATTTATTGCTTTGAACCGTGTGGGCATCGGACCACGGAGCCAAAATATGTTCAAGATAATATTTTGCTAGAGAGCCGGATGCCGTTTGAGGGATACTTCCGCGCAGCAAGGTAGGGGGAGCGATGCCTTATCCGGCGGGACACCGCAACGAGGTTCGAAAGAAGATTGTGCACAGTGCACGGAGGCTCTTCAACCGGCATGGCTTTGACGGTGTGTCTCTGAAACAAATCATGGAGGGGGCCGGGCTTACGCACGGCGGGTTTTACAGCTACTTCGATAGCAAGAGCGATCTGTACGTGGAAGTGCTCGGATGCTTTTTTACTGACCCGGAATGGAAAAGTTGCTGGGAAAGCGTCGAAGTGGACTTGAGTTCCGGCGATGTGGGTCCGCAAGTGGTGCGCGCGTATTTGTCGCGGCAACATTTTGAAGACGTGGAGAACTCCTGTCCGATGACGGCGTTGCCGACGGACGTGGCGCGAAGCAGCGTGAGCACAAAGCGGGCGTTCGAGACGGTGTTCCGGGCGATGGTGAGCGTGCTGGAGCGCAGCAGGGCGGGAAACGGCGGGCCGCGGCGAGAGCAAGCACGTGCTATTGCGGCCTTGTGCGTGGGAGGAATGGTCGTGGCGCGGGCGATGGCCGACCGAGGTTATGCGGATGAATTGCGCGACGCTTGCATGAGTGTGGCGCTGGGTCTAGGAGGATGGACAAACGGGAGGAAATCGAAAAATGGAGATTTCAAACGAACGCAACGGGCGCGTGCAGCAGCGTCTTAGCTACGACAGAGGGGCGAAAAGACTCTGGCCCACACAGTCGAAGCGGCCGCCGCGGTATGCTTGCGCCGTGAAATCACAAAAGAACAGACATGCTTTGAGGTGCGCGGCGTTTTTCGTTTCGCTGGCCGTTGTTTTGTTTATACCCGGCGAGCTCTTTGCGCAGCAAACACCGTCCACGCCGAGTGCGGCGGCTTCACCTTCGCCAGCGAAAGATGAATTGCGAATTTCGGCGCGCGCGTATCACGAAGACTTGTTGCTGAAGGCCGCTGACTTGAAAGCGATGCCGCGAACGACGATCACTGTTCACAATGAGCATGCGAAGGCAGACGAGACCTACGCGGGAGTGCGAGCCTCTGATGTACTTACAAAAATGGGAGCGCCGCTTGGCAAAGACCTGCGCGGCGCAGCCCTTAGCGGTTATCTGGTGGCAACTGGTTCCGACGGTTACGCGGCCGTAATCGCTCTAGCGGAAGTTGAGCCAAGTTTTCATTCCGGCGAAGTGATCATCGCGGATACGATGAATGGTGCGCCGCTCGACGCAAAGTCCGGGCCGTTCAAATTAGTTGTGACGGAAGACAAGCGGCCGGCGCGTTGGGTGAGAAATTTGGTCAGCATTGAACTTAAATCGGCCAAATAGCTTATAGCATCCATTGCTTGCTGGGATGCGCGAGCGTATATTGGCGGGCACCCGTACGACTGAAGTTGAGAATTTCTAGCGAGATTTAAGGACATTTCTATTTAGGGATATATTGGGAGGGACTGTGGGGAAATTGTGCGGTTGCGTGATTTGTTTCTTGTTGCTGGCGGCGTTGCCGATGACGGCGCAGGCTCCGGGACTCTCCGAGATGTACGCGTTGATCCGCGCGGAAGAGACGAACAATTCGAAGATTATGTGGATCATTCATGAGATCGCGGATGTGTATGGGCCGCGCGTGACGGGGACGCCGAATTTGAAGGCGGCGGACGATTGGGCTGTTAAGACGATGACGTCGTGGGGATTGGCGAACGCACATTTGGAGCCGTGGACGTTTCAGCCGCCGAGCGCGGCGACGGCGGTGCCCGGTTGGGAGAACATGGAGCTTTCGGCAGAGGCCGTTACGCCCTTCCACGGGCAACTGATGGTGATGCCGCTGGCGTGGACGCCGAGCACGAACGGAGTCGTGACGGCGAAGGTAGTGATGCTGCATCCGCCGGGATTGGCGCCGCCTACGGGCGGAGGATTTAACTTTTTTGGAGGTGCGCCGCCACCACCGGAACCGAAATGGGCTGCGCCGCCGATGCGGGTTCCGGCAAAACCAGAGGAGCCGAAACAGCCGACGCAGGCGGAGCTCGATACGTATTTGAATACGATGAAGGACAAAGTTCATGGGGGCATCGTGCTTGTGGGAAGGCATGTGGAAGTAGCGGAAGAAATGAACCCGTCGGCGATGCGGCGTCCTGAAGATGAATGGAAGTCGCGATTCGACGCAAAGAATCCGCGGCCATTCCGGTTTCCGGAGCAGCCGAAATTGCCGGAAGGGCAGTTGACGCGGCAAGAAGTTTCGCGCCAGGTGGACCAGTTCTTGGTGGATAACGGGGCGCTGGTCCGAATCAACGATGCGGGGCGAGTACACGGGATCATCATCGCGCAGCAGAACGCGACTTACGATTGGGCGAGGGCGGTGCCGACGCTAGTGATGCGCAATGAAGACTATGGACGGATTTCGCGGTCTATTGGAGATGGGACAGCAGTGACGCTACGCGTCAATATTCAGAACAAGGAGTATCCCGAGGGGACGACGGCGTTTAACGCCATTGGTGAAATTCCCGGCACGGACAAGAAAGATGAGATTGTGATGCTGGGCGGACATTACGACTCGTGGCATGACGCAACCGGTGCGACTGACAACGGGATCGGTTCTTCGATGATGATGGAGGCGGTGCGGATTCTGTCGGCGCTACATGTGAGGCCGCGGCGAACGATTCGCGTGGCGTTGTGGAGCGGCGAAGAAGAAGGGTTGCTCGGGTCGCTGGCGTACGTGCAACAGCACTTTGGAAGTTTCGAAAACCAGAAGCCGGAGTACGCGAAATTGGATGCGTACTTCAACATTGACTCGGGCACGGGCAAACCGCGAGGCGCGGGCGTGTTTGGGCCGGCAGGAGCGGTGGACATGGTGCGCGAGGCTATGATGCCGTTTGCGGATTGGGGATTCATGGGAGCGATTGCGTCGGACAGTCGGAGAACGGGCGGGACGGACAGCACTTCGTTTAATAACGCCGGATTGCCGGGGATTGGGTTGGCGCAGGACCCATTTGATTATGGGTCGTTTACGCATCACACCAATCTGGATACTTATGAGCGGATTTATGAAGAGGACGTGAGAGAAGGGGCGGTGGAGATCGCTTCGGCGGTGTACGCTTTGGCGATGGCCGACGAGATGGTGCCGCGGTTTGCGGACGCAGAGATGCCGAAGCCTGTGCCGGAACCTGGCCCGGGTTCGCAGGCGACTCCTGTGCGGCACGTTCCGGCAAACTGAAAAGAAAATGTCTTAGCGGAATGTAAGAGGGAGCGATCAATCGAGTCGCGCTTGTGGATGAATGCGTCCGGGCGGAGGAGAGATGGGGAAAACGCGGCGAGAATTTTTGACGGAGACTTCGCTGGGATTAGTTGGAGCAGCGGTCGCGGGGGCGCAACAGCAGAAGCCTGGCGAGCCGCCGGCAGGGACGCCTCCGGCGTTCGGGACTGGGCCTGCGGTGGGGCCGGAAGTTTCGCCGCAGACCTTCGCGGAGGCTGAGAAAGTGGTGCGGTTGGAGATGAGCCCGGCAGATCGCAAGATGGTGGCTGCAAGTTGGCGCGGCAACATGGCGGCGCTGTATGAGCGGCGAGCGGGACCGCACAAAGTGATGATCGAGGCGGAGGTAGCGCCGTACTCGCATTGGGATCCGATTCTGCCGGGGCAGAAGCGTGGGCCGGAGCGCGAGCGATTTGTGCGCAGTTCGAACGACGCGGGGCCGTTGCCCGGGCGAGATGAGGACATCGCGTTCGCACCGGTGTGGAAACTTTCTCGGTGGATTGAGACGAAGAAAATTACTTCGGAACGGTTGACGAAGATTTATTTGGAAAGGCTGGAGAGATTTAATGGGAAGCTGCGATGCGTGATCACTTTGACGCGCGAGCTGGCGTTGGCGCAGGCAAAGAAAGCCGACGCGGAGATTGCGGCGGGGAAATATCGCGGACCGTTGCATGGGATTCCTTGGGGCGCGAAAGACTTGCTGGACACGGCGGGGATTGCGACGACTTGGGGAGCGGAGCCGTTTCGTGATCGTGTGCCTGCAAAGGATGCGGCAGTGGTGAAGAGGTTGCACGACGCGGGCGCGGTATTGGTGGCGAAGCTGAGCTTGGGCGCTCTGGCGTTGAACGATATTTGGTTCGGCGGGCAGACGATGAATCCGTGGCTGTTGGAAGAGGGATCGTCGGGCTCGAGCGCTGGGCCGGGAGCGGCCACCGCGGCAGGCTTGGTGGCGTTTGCGATTGGAAGCGAGACGGGAGGAAGCATTGTTGGACCGAGCATGCGGTGCGGATTGACGGGGCTGCGGCCCACGTATGGGCGAGTGGCGCGAACGGGCGCGATGACGTTGTGCTGGTCGCTCGATAAGCTAGGGCCGATGACGCGAAGCGTAGAGGACGCGATGCTGGTGCTGCAGGCCATTTCTGGGCCGGATGCGGGCGACGTTTCGAGTGTGTACAGCCGCCTTGATTTTGACGCAGGCGCGAGCGTGAAAGGATTGCGCATCGGATACTTTCCCGCGTGGATGAAAGAAAATCCCGCGACCGAAGTGGATCGCGCGGCGCTGGAAACGGTGAAGAAAGTCGGCATGATTCCGGTGGAAGTTAGCATTCCGGACTGGCCATACGATTCGCTGAACTTGATTTTGTTCGCCGAAGGAGCCGCGGCGTTCGAAGAGATTACGCTGAACCACGCGGTGGATCAGTTGAAGGTTCAGACCTATGACGCATGGCCGAATATTTTCCGTCAATCACGATTCCTTTCAGCGGTAGATTTTGTTCAGGCAGACAGGCTGAGACGAAAAGTAGCAAACGAGATGGCGCGCGTTTTTTCTCAGGTGGATTTGCTGCTCGTGCCTTCATTACGCGATGAAATGTTGACCATCACAAATTTCACCGGCCATCCGTCGCTGACGCTGCGTGCTGGATTTGTCGAGGTCACAGAAGCGCGCACCGATTGGGCGCCGGACCCAAGCCGCCCGCTACCAAAATTTTCGCCGCCGCGCCGCGTTCCGCACGGCGTGACTCTCATCGGGCGGCTATTCGAAGAAGGAACCGTTGGACAAGCCGGCCTTGCGCTGGAGAGTGCGTTTGGCGTGGTCGAGGAGCGGCCGCAGGGATTTTAAGTGCGCGATGTATTGCTTCGCCGTGGCGATGCGACAGCGGCGAACTGAGCAATGCTCGAAGATCCGAAGTTGTGGTCACGGGACGGAGAATTTGGTATTCTGCGCGAAGGTGAGGTACAGGGCTATATCCTGCGGTCAGGGAATGGCACCGGAGGCCACCAATGAGCGTTGTTCCTAACTCGGGTAGTGGGAAGATTACTGTGCCCGATCTGCTGCAGCGGAAATCTTCCGGTGCAGATCCCCGATCCAATTCACAACCGCAGAAAATTACTTGTTTGACGGCGTATGACTATCCGACGGCGCGCCTTTTGGACGAGGCGGGCGTAGATGTGTTGCTCGTGGGCGACTCGCTCGGCATGGTGGTGCTCGGGTATGAGAGTACGTTGCCTGTCTCGATCGAGGAGATGCTGCATCACACGCGGGCGGTGCGGCGAGGGACGCGGCGGGCGCTGGTGGTGGCGGACATGCCTTACGGCAGCTACCACAGCGATATCGCGGAGTCCGTGCGGAATGCAATGCGGTTTGTGAAAGATGCTGGTGCGGAAGCGGTGAAGGTGGAAGGCGGCGAGCGGCGGCTGGAATTGATTGTGCGGCTGACGGAAGCGGAAATTCCGGTGATGGGGCATGTGGGGTTGACGCCGCAATCGCTGAATGCGCTGGGCGGATATCGCGTGCAGGGCAAGACCGTGGATGCGGCGGTGCAATTATTGCGGGATGCGCGGGCGGTGGAAGCGGCGGGGGCGTTTGCAGTGGTGCTCGAGGCCGTGCCGCGAGAACTCGCGGCGCAGATTACGCGCGAGCTGCGCATTCCAACGATTGGAATTGGCGCGGGACCGGACTGCGACGGTCAGATTCTTGTGATTCACGATTTGCTTGGACTGACGTTTGCGCAGACGCCGAAATTTGCGCGGCAATATGCAAACGTTGCGAAGATTATTTCGAAAGCGGCGCGCGAGTATTGCGAAGATGTGCGCGGAGGAACATTTCCTTCGGATGGGGAGTCGTATCACGCGGCGCAGACGGCGAAAGAGGAGAAGGAAGCGCCGGTCAATACGGATGGCGATTGGTGAAAAAAGCGGAAGTAAGGAAATAAAGAAGTAAAGACGTAGAGACAGAGAGCGAAAAAGCAGATTCCTCGCTTCGCTCGGAATGACAATTCGGTATAACTCGGACTGGACAATCTTCGGCAAAGCTTGGAATGACAATTCGCAAGTTACTTTGCAATGCGGCAAGGAGAGGTTGAGATGACGCCGGAAGAGATGCGGGCACTGTACGACTACAATGCGTGGGCGAATCACCGCGCGCTCGAAGCTGCGGGGAATTTGACGAGCGAACAGTTCACGAAACCGCTGGGCTCGAGCTTTGGATCGGTGCGCGACACGCTGGCGCACATCTGTGGCGCGGAATGGATTTGGCTGGAGCGGTTTCAGGGAAGATCGCCTGCATCGCTGCCGGATGTGTTGGAGTGCGCGGATGTGGACAGTTTGCGCGCGAAGTGGGCGGAACAGGAAGGGCGGCTGCTGGCGTTTGTCGGCAAATTGACGGTGGAAGATTTGAATCGCGTGATGGAATACAAGACGCTGAAATTTGGCGTGTATCGCAATCCGCTGTGGCAATCGATGCAGCACGTGGTGAATCATGGGACGTACCATCGCGGACAGATTACGACGTTGCTGCGGCAGCTTGGGGCGCAGCCGATCTTGACGGACTTGATGCACTACTACCGTGAACGCGCGACCGCGGCGAGCGCGTGACCTGTGACTCTGTGAGACACATACCTCCTCTGTGGAAATAATCCGAACAATTGCCTGGATGAAGGAATACGCGCGTGCGGCGCGCGGCGAAGGCCTTGTAATCGGACTTGTGCCGACGATGGGCGCGCTGCATGAAGGGCACACCGCGCTCGTGAAACGGGCGCGGCAAGAATGTTCGCGCGTGATTACATCCGTGTTTGTGAATCCAAAACAATTTGGCCCCAATGAGGATTACAAGAAATATCCGCGTGACCTCGAAAAGGATGCGGAAAAACTTGCGGCTGTTGGCGTTGATGCGCTATTTGCGCCGGAGACAACGGATGTGTATCCAGATGGGTTTCGGACGTACGTGCATGTCGAGGGCATCAGCGAACGGCTGGAAGGACGATCACGGCCGGGACATTTTCGCGGCGTGGCTACCGTCGTCTTGAAATTGTTTGAGATTGTGCAGCCGCACTTTGCGTATTTTGGAAGGAAGGATGCGCAACAGGTGCGAATCATCGGCGAGATGGCGCGCGACCTGAACCTCGATTCAGAGATAGTAGTTTGCCCCATTGTGCGGGAAGCGGATGGGCTGGCACTTTCGTCGCGCAACGCGTACTTGAGCACAGAGGAACGAAAGGCGTCGACGGTTCTGTACCGCGCGCTTGTGGCAGTGGGAAACGAGCTGGCCGGCGGCGTGCGCGATGCGTTGCAACTGCAAAGTGTCCTGCGGCGGATTATTGAGGCGGAGCCGCTCGCGATTTTAGATTATGCAGAAATCGTGAGCGCCGACACTTTTGAGCCCGTTGTGCGAGTGGCTCGGCCGAGTTATGTGGTGCTTGCCGTGTTTATCGGCAAAACCCGGTTAATCGACAATCTTCTGATCGAACCTTCGTCGGCGGGATCGGAAGATTTTTCGTTTCAGCTCTGAACTGGAATTTCTCCCGCAAACAGCGGCCCGCCTCAGTCCTCCGGCTCCGCTCAGGATGAAAAAGGCGGCCCCTACATCCAGGCGCTGCGGCAGACGGCAATTATTTCTTTGAGACTTCGGCGAGAACCTCGGCAGCGTGGCCCTTGGCTTTGACGTTGTCCCACATATGTTCGAGCTTGCCATCCGGGCCGATCAGGAAAGAACTACGCACGATACCGAGAAACGATTTGCCAAGGAACTTCTTCATGCGGCGCGAGCCGTAGGCTTCAATTGTTTTTAGGTCAGCGTCGCTTAGGAGATCGAAGTTTAGTTTTTGTTTGGCTTTGAAGGCGGCTTGCGCTTTGACAGAGTCGCCGCTCATGCCGAGGATGACCACGCCAAGCTTGTCGAATTGCTTTTTTGCGTCGCGAAACTCGGACGCTTCGGTCGTTCAGCCGGGAGTGTTGGCTTTCGGATAGAAAAACAACACGACGCGCTTGCCGAGGTAGTCCGAGAGAGAGACGTCGTTGCCGGCGTCATTCTTCAAGCGAAATGCGGGAGCTTTGTCGCCTACTTTGAGCATGTGCCTACCTCAGTAATTCGATTTGTTGGCTGCCAGGATTCTCAGGCCTAAAGCCTCAGCCACCAGCTTGGAGGAAAAAGCCGAAGGGCTCCACGGACTCCGCCCTGCGCTACATGGCTGCTAAACATTTTGGCACGGAGTCAGGAAAGAAGCTTCCGCAAAATGTCGTTGACGGCCTGGGGATTGGCTTGGCCGCGTGTGGCGCGCATGACCTGGCCGACGAAAAATTTGAACACGCCCTCGTTGCCGGATTTGAATTTGGCGACGTTCTCGGGATTTTTCTCGATGACTTCGCGGGCGGCTTGCTCGAGTGCACTGGTGTCGTTGATTTGGGCGAGGCCTTCGACGGCGACAATTTCGTTGGCGCTGCGGCCGGTTTCAAACATGGTGGCGAAAACTTTTTTCCCGATGGAGCCGGTGATCTGGCCGGATTCGATGAGTCTGAGGAGTTCCGCCAGGGCGACGGGAGAAACCGGGCTTGCCTCGATTTCTTTTCCCGAATCGTTCAAACGGCGGAGGAGTTCGGTTTGAATCCAGTTGGAGGCGGTTTTGGGAGCGGCTCCGGCTTTCGTTACCGACTCAAAATAATCTGCGAGCGATCGTGTGGCCGTCAGAACACCTGCGTCGTATGGCGATAAGCCATGAGCGGCGATGAAGCGGACGCGCTTCGCTTCCGGCAGTTCGGGCAGCGAGCGGAGGACTTCGTCGCGCCAGGCGTTGCTGACGTGAACGGGGAGCAAATCGGGCTCGGGAAAATAGCGGTAGTCGTGGGCTTTTTCTTTCGAGCGCATCGAGACGGTGCAGGATTCGGCATGGTTCCAGAGGCGCGTTTCTTGGGCGATGCGGCCGCCGGATTCGAGGACGCCGATGTGGCGCTCGACTTCGTATTCGAGAGCTTTTTGGAGATAGCGGAAGGAGTTTAGATTTTTTACTTCCACCTTGGTGCCGAATTCTTTTGCGCCGCGGAGGCGGACGCTGACGTTGGCGTCGCAACGGAGGGAGCCTTCTTCCATGTTGCAGTCGCTGACGCCGGTGTAGAGCATGATCTGGCGAAGCGTGGTGAGGTAGGCGTAGGCCTCTTCGGGAGCGCGCATGTCCGGCTCAGAAACGATTTCGCTTAGGGGCGTGCCGCAGCGGTTGTAGTCAATGTAAGCCTTGGTGGCAGATTCGGAGAAGCCTTCATGCAAATTCTTGGCGGCATCTTCTTCGAGATGAAGTCGCGTGATGCCGATTCGTTTCCTCGCTCCATCGTGCTCAATCTCAATCCAGCCATTGGTGGCGAGGGGCAACTCATATTGGGAGATTTGGTAGCCCTTGGGCAGATCGGGATAGAAATAATTCTTGCGGGCGAAGCGCGAATGTTCGTGAACTGTGCAGTTCAACGCCAGCGATGCGCGCATGGCGAGTTCGACGGCGCGTTTGTTCAAGACCGGTAAGGTGCCGGGCAGACCGAGGCAGACCGGGCAGACATTTGTATTGGGCGGATCGCCAAAGTGGGTCGAGCAGCGGCAGAAAATCTTAGAGTTCGTCAGAAGCTGGACGTGGACTTCCAAGCCGATGACGGTTTCGTATTTCGCGAGGACTTCCGGCGCGATGGCCGCCGCCTCTGGAGCTGATTTCGCCATGATGGAGCGTGAATTATAGCATCAGGGCGGCGCACGATTGTACGGGCGGGCCGCGCCGACTACCTCAAGCTTGGACGCAATGTACGTTATATGGCCGGGGTCCCCCCTCCCCCTTTTTTCGTAAGTGTTCATTTTAAAGAGAGATAAAGTCGTTTGTTTTGAAACGCTTATGCAAGTGTTGATTCTAAATAACTTGCTTGCCCTAATTTGCACCAAAATTGTGCAAAATGCCGTGTGTTCTCGTAAGTGTTGCAAATAGAAGAGTTGGGGCGAAAGAGTTGTCTCCAGAAAGCAAAAACGCCAGCAAGATGCTGGCGTTAAGGGATCGATGGACAGTATTACCTAGAACATATAGTACGCGAGGATTAACTTCTTGTCAAGGGAAAAGACGGGGCATGTAAGAGCTAGGATGCGGTGGTCGACCTTCGTTTATAGGCATTTATAGCGTTGCGAGCAGTAATGGTTAAGTTTGGAGGAAGCGCGTCGATGGGAAACCAACGGACTTCCTGGGTTTTGTCTGGCTCGCAGTTTCGCGTGTCGTGGCTGGAGACACGGGCGAGGTAAGCGGGAGAAACCCAATGCTGGCCTTCGACGGGCAAGAGATGATCGGTGACGCACAAGAGAGAGTCTATCGAGATGGCGGCGCCGACTTCTTCCAGGGTTTCACGAATGGCGCATTGCTCGAGGGTCTCCAGAAAGTCGAGTTTGCCTCCCACGATGCTCCAGCAACCGGCCTCGGGAGGGCGGCGGCGGAGCGTGAGGAGCAGGCGGCCGGACTCGTCAACCAGAAGAATACCCACGCCCACCCTAGGATTATCCGCGCAGAGCAAGGAGATGCTCCTTTCGTTTTGAACTAGTGGCGCGCCGCGTCCAGCGCGGGCTCGCGGAATGCGGGAAAGAAGCGTTCAGCGAGCGCGTAACCGCCGAAGAGGAGCACGGCGTAGAACGCGTCACTCACAAGCATGTTCCAGAGGAAAGGAATGGCGGCGACGTAGCAGGCCAGCAGGCCTTGGAGGGTGTGCGGGTAGGTTGACATGAGCGCCCAGACACCCAAATCGACGATGATAAAAAATTGCACGGCGCCGAGGATGGTGGCGAGGCTAATACGGGCGATGGTGCGGCGGTCGCGCAGCCAGAAGCCAATGGCGACGCTAAGAAGGAAGCTGGCGTAGACGACGGGCATCAGCTTGTGGAAGCCGATGAAGACGTCGCCTGCGAAAAGGGCAAGCATTGGAAATAGAAAGGCGAGACGGCGGTCTTTGAGGACTGCGCCGGAAAAAAGGGCCGTGGCACCAATGGGAGTGAAATTCCAGGGGTGCGGAGCAATGCGAAGCGCGGCGGCGATGGCGATCATGGCTAGCGCGAGCAAAGTGCGGTAGAGCAGATTTTCTTTTGGGGAAATTTCGGCGTTCATATTTCTGCTTCCTCCATTTCGGATAATAAATCACAAAAGACAAAACCATCGCGCGTGACGATTTCTCCCGTGCGGACGGGAATGGGAGTGTGAAAGATGGGACCGTCGAAGACAAAGGTGTGGAACTCACCGTTTTCGCCGCAGGGATCGGCGTGCGGCGGAAGATCGCGGAAGAAAGATTCGTCGAGCTCGCGGCCGGCGAAACTCGGAGCGAGGATTTTGGGATCGACGCAGACGGCGATGGCGCGGAATCGATTGGAGTGGAATTCGCGGACCAGTTCGCGGGTGTCGCGCTTCCAGATGGGGAAGAGGGCGGTCATGCCGATGCGGGCTAAATTGCGCTCGCGATAGGCGCGGAGGTCTTCGAGGAAGATGTCGCCGAAGGCGACTCTGTGCACGCCTTGATCGAAATGCTTGCGAAGAGCTTCTTCCATGCGTGCTTCGTAAATGGGATTGACGCACTGCGGCGGGATGCGGACTTCGTGAAGCGGCAGGCCGATGGATTGGGCCTGCCGCTCGAGAAGTTCGCGCCGGACGCCGTGCATGCTGATGCGTTCGTAGCCTTCGGTGACGGTGGTGAGGAGCGCGGTGATCTGAACGTCGCTTCGCTGCAGGAGCGTGTGCAGGGCCATGGCGCTGTCTTTGCCGCCGCTCCAGCAGAAGAGAATTGGTTCAGTTGGTTCAGGCACCTGGCAACGCTCCGGTGGTTAAGATCTTGCTGAAATGGGGCGCAGCATGCTGCGCCCCTACAAGGAACGGGTGGACGGTTAGTTGTGTCCGCTGAAGGTGTAGCGCACGCCTGCGCGGATGTCGCGGCCTAGCGCGGGATAGCCGAGAGCGTCTTGGTATTGCTTGTCGAAGAGATTTGTCGCGCGGGCGTAGAACGTCACGCCGTGGTTTACGCAGTAGCTGCCGGACAAATCGAAGCGGGCGTAGCCGGGATTCCGCGTAAGGCCGAGGCCGAGGAAGTCGCTGTCGGTGCGGACGCCTGTGAAGTAACCGCCAAGAGTCACATTGAGGCGGTGGAAGGCGGCGTTCAGCGTGAGCGAACCGGAATTCGCGGGGCGCCGGATGAGGCGGTTGCCAGGAAGTTCCGTTGGGTCAAAGGCGTTAAAGGCTTTGATCACCTTACTGTCGTCATAAGTGTAGTTTCCGGCGAAGTTCAGCCAGCGGGTGAACCTGGTTTCGCCGGTGAGGTTGAGGCCCCGGGCGCGGGCAAGATCGGTGTTAAAAAAATAACCAAAACTGGTGGGATTGTTTGCCGGATTGCCCGGTAAAACGACGCCACAGGAATTTCCAGCTGGATTGGCAGGGTCAGAAGAGCAGAACGCGAAGCTGACGATGTCATAGAAGCGGCTGGAAAAATAATTGGCTTCGATGCGGACGCGATCGTTGAGGAGCTTCTGTTCGAGGCCGATAGTCCAAGTCTTGCTGGCTTCTGGCTTGAGCGAGGGATTGCCGAAGTCGCCAAAGTTATCGCCGAAGATTTGGTCGAAGCGCGGCTCCTTGATGCCTTGAGCGTAGAAAACGCGGAAGAGGGTATCGCCACGCATACCTTTGCCGTACAGAAGAATCAGCGAGGCTCCGGCGCGGGGGACGACACGAGTGCCGAAATTGGCGTTGGCTTCGGACCGGCCTCCGAAATTCAGAGAAGCGCGCGGATGTGGCCTATAACGAAAGTCCAGAAAGCCAGCCTGATTGTTGCGGCGAGCATGCGGGACGTTGATGGAGGTGAGGAAGGCGTTTTCGACTTCGTATTCGTAGCCGGCAGTGACGCCGAAATTCGAGAGCAGGAAGCTTGATTGGGCGGTCACGTTGGTGCGGTTGTATTGGAAATGGCTATTGCCTGGGAAATCGCAGAATTCAGCCGTTGGCGCGGCTGCGGGATTGGTCCGCGGGCAGAAGGCGTTGGGATCGGTGGCGAAAAAACTTTGCAGCGGATTGTCGCTGGCTTGCCAAGTGTAGGACTCGGCGCCGCTGATTTGGTGGCGCCAGTGTTTGCCGGTGGCGAAATTCCAACGAGCGCTGGAACTGAAAAGGTGCTGGGTGTAGCGCTGGTCGAGATTCGGAGGTTCGAAGAGAGTTTGACCGGGAATGCCGGCGATGCTGTCATTGTTGCGCAGGGTCAGGCGGATTTGGTTGGTGTCGCTGAAGCTGTAGCCGAAATTGCCGGAGAGGGTGCGATTGAGAAAATCGTCGTCGGGGCCCTGGCCATCCGTTCCGAAGTATGAGGCGGCGACGGAGTAATCAAACGCGCCGAGGAGCCCGCTGAGTTGCGCGCCGCCGCGGCCCGAGGTGAAGCTGCCGCCTTCGCCATAGATACTGAACTCGGGGACGCGCGTCGTGCCGCGATGGGTGAAGAGTTGGATGACGCCGGAGACGGCGTCGGTGCCGTAGATGGCGCTTTCGGCGCCGCGAACGATTTCCACTTTGTCGATGTTGTCGAGCGTGAGGCTCGAAAAATCAACCGCGGCGCCGGGGGGATTTATGGGCGCGCCGTCAACGAGGATTTTGGTGAAATTGGAGTTTCCGCCGTTGAGGAAGACGGAGGCTGAGCCACCTTCGGGTCCCGTGCGGCCAATAGCGATGCCTGGGGTGAAAGCGAGGGCATCGGCAAGGCCGACCGACTGGCGTTCCTCGATCTCTTCCTTAGTGATGACCGAGACCGGAGCTGTGGTTTGCTCCGCGAGCGTGGGCTCGGCTTGCGCGGTAACAACGACATTGGAGTTAAGTGGTTCGAGCTCAAGATGCAAATCGAGCTGGCGCTGTTGATTCGCGGATAAGTCGATGACGAAATCGCGCGAGACGAAGGGGGAACCTTCGAACGAGACGTGGTAGCGGCCCGGAGGAAGCGACAAACTGTACGCGCCATCGGTGGTTGAAGTTGCTTTCCAGAGTTGGGCGTTCTTGTCACCTTCTGCCTGCGCGGTCACACGGACGTTAGGCACTCCCGCACCGCTTGAATCCAGGAGCGTTCCCGATAAATGCGCGTCGGAAGAGTTGTTTTGAGCGTGCACTGAAATACCGATGCCAAGAAGGACTGCAGGTAGAACAAAAAACAGAAGAAGCCGTATTTTCATTTTGTCCTCCGCTCCCTCTCGCGCGGGAGTTGAAGGTTGGCCTGGCGCTTGGAAAAGATCGCTCGGGCTTGCAGACTTCGCCGGTCTCCTGGCTTGGCGGCAGTTCCGTTCCCGTTGGCTGAAATTTCAACGGGGCTGGTGCGCGGCCTTCCCGTAGCGCTGCCCGTTTTTTCTGGCGCGATCCTTGAGCAAGGGTCGCGAGCAGTGAGCGAGGCGCCGCAGTGGCCGCGGCAGTACCTTATTCCGCCTTACAGTCGCGCGGCGGCGACGGCTTTTTCACGTATGACCCCAGCGTTTGCCGGAGTTAACGCACCGTCTTCCCGTGCGCGAAGTCCGCGATGAATGTGGGGGGCCGATGGCCCGCTGTTGGTTATTCAAGTGCCGCACGGCGAGGCGCGGCGTTTGGGTGAACAAGAGAACCTCTACTTATTTTTCGGACGGCATATTCACACGGGGACGGCCAGACGAGCCGAGCTCCACGGTGAGAGGCGTCTGAAAAACTTGTTCGAGCAATTCGCGCTGGAAGACGCTCGCGGGCGCTCCAACGCGAAGACACTTGCCCTTCTGAAACAGCGCGACCTGGTCGGCGTACTGGCCAGCGAGATTCAGTTCGTGGGTCACGACGACAACCGTGTAGCGGTTGGCGTTGGCAAGCCTGCGCAGAGTTTCTAGAAGATCGACCTGCGCGCCGATATCGAGGTGCAGGGTCGGTTCATCCAGCAGCAGAAGGAGCGGCTGCTGCGCAAGGGCACGAGCCAAAATGACGCGTTGTTTTTCACCGCCGGAAATTTGGTCCATCCAACGATCGCTGAGATGTTCGGCGCCAACTTGTGCGAGGGCGTTGCGAGCGATGACGACGTCTTCCTCGGATTCGAACCGCAGCGTGCGGCCGTACGGATGCCGCCCCTGGAGCACAAACTCCCAGGCGCGCGAGGGAAAAAGCAAAGGGCTTTCCTGCTGGACCATGGCAATGCGCTGTCCGCGGGCGCGGTGGGGAAGGGTATGGGTCACAAAGCCGTTCAGCAACACGCGGCCGGAAAGAGGTGCCAGAGCACCGGCGATGAGTTTTAACAGGGTGGATTTGCCGCAAGCGTTTGGTCCAACGATCGCAACGATTTCACCGGGACGCGCCTGAAAGCTCGTCGCTTCAAGAGTGAACAGAGGCGCTTGCGTTGGATTCGCGGAGTAAGCGTAACTGACCTGTTCGACGCTAAGGCGAACGTCGGAGTTGAAATCGCCGGAAGTTCCGACAGGACGTGAATCGGTGGATGCAGAGGAGCGAGCGTAACTGGTCACGCCAACCCCCTGCGCATCAGATAGAGAAAAAGCGGCGCGCCGGCGATGGCTGTCATGGCCCCGACGGGAAGTTCGGACGGAGAGATGACCGTGCGGGCGAGTGTATCGGCAACGACGACGGCAATGGCACCGCCAAACGCGGCAGTCGGCAAAAGAATCCGATGATCGGAACCGAAGAGGAGGCGCATGACATGAGGCACCAGGAGACCGACGTAACCGATAGCGCCGCTGACGGAAACAGCCAACCCCGTAAGCAAAGATGCGGCGATGTAGACGACCAAGCGCACGCGCCGGACGTCCACGCCGAGGTGCATGGCTTCTTTTTCGCCGGCGAGCAGTAAATTCAGGTCGGAGGCGGTGGTGTAAATTGCCGCAGTGGCCAGAAAAAATCCGAAGCGAAGGACGAGACTGACAACCCGCTGCGGCGGCGTGGAAAGTTCACCCATCATCCAGAACGCCATGCCGCGATAATTGCCGCCGGTGAGCGTAGACATGAAAAACATGATGATGGCGGAGAGAAAAGAAGCCGAAATGATGCCGGCGAGGAGCAAAGTGCCGCTGTCAATTTGACCTTCGCGAAGGCCGAGGAAATAGACCGCCGTGACCGTGAGTGCCGCACCGAGGAAAGCGCCGACGGGCGTCAAGAGCGCGGCGACAGCTGGCGCGAGGGCCAAGTGAGGCTCGACAATCAATGCGACGATGGCGCCAACCGCCGCGCCGCTTGAGACGCCGAGAACATAAGGATCCGCCAGGGGATTGCGCAGCAACGCCTGAAAACTGGCGCCCGCAACGGAAAGCGATGCGCCGACAAAAATGCCGAGAAGAATGCGTGGAAGACGAATATCGAAAATGATGAGCTGATATTCGCTGGAGAGCTCGCTGGTCTGGCGAAAAAGGACGCGGAGTAGATCGCGGCCCAGGCCGTACAGAGAAACGGGCACAGCGCCGAGCTTGAGGGCGACCACCACAACGACGAAGAGGACGGCGGAGAGAATCGCGCAATGCACGAGCAAGCGGCTGAGCGTCAAAGGGCGCAAACGCAGACCTCCAAGAGAGTGGAAACGCCGCTGGATGAATCCAATACCCTACCTGAGAGCTGCGGCTGAGCAGGGGGCGGAATTTTCTTTTCTTTTTTGTCGTCGGGGTGGGCGGAGAAAGCTTCGGGATGCAGCTGACGCGCGAGATCCTCGATGGCGGAAACGATTCGCGGAGCGGGCCTGTTCACCGCATCGCTGATGACGGCAAAGCGGCGGTTACGCACAGCGTCAAGACCGCGCCATCCGGGCCGCTCGGCGAGCACGTCGAAATCATTCTGCCCGCTATCGGAATGAGACGCGGCGAAAACGAGATAGTCCGGCTGGAGGCGAACCACTTCTTCGAGACTCATGTGCGGCCAGTCTTGCGCAGAATCGACGATCGAGGTGGCGCCCGCCAGCCGCATGGCGTCGGCGATAAAAGTGCCCTTGCCCACAGAGATCAGAGGATCCGACCAGACGACAAAGAGCACGCGGCGCGGCGGGACACCGTTCAAACGCTGCCGCAGATCGGCGAGGTGGCGTTCGAGATCGGCACCGAGAGTGGCTCCGGCTTCGGGCACGCCGAGCACCTCGGCAAGCCGCTGGGTCGACGAAATGATCGCCTGAACGGTGTTGGTGTCGGTGCCGTAGGAAGAGATGCCTAGATTATCGAGAGCGTGCACGGTCTCGAGGAGGTTCAAGTTTTTGGTAACGAGGACGAGGTCAGGCCGCAAAGCAACAATCTGTTCGAGACTCGGATTGATCGCGCCTCCCACTTTGGGCTTTTTCTGAGCATCGGGGGGATAATCGCAGTAATCCGTGTCTCCGACGAGGCGATCCTGCAAGCCGAGAGCGTAGATGGTTTCCGTGAGACTCGGCGCAAGAGAGACAATGCGCTGCACGGGCTGCGGGACGCGAACAGTACGGCCGGCTTCATCCACGAAATCTTTGTAGACCGGCGCCGCAGGATTCGCAAGCGGCGTTTGCGCGTCCAGCGTGGGACAGCAGGACGCGGCGCAGAGCAACAGAGCTGCGACGGAGCACATCTTGGAAAAACTTTTTCGAGCGTCTTTCCGTTTCGACACAATTCCCCGCTGACAAAACCAATTTTCCTGCGCAACAAAAAAGCCCCGCGAGACACCGTGGGGCTCCTTGGCGGCGCTTCTTCTCGCGAAAAGCGCTGCCCTCTGCGGCGTGGGAGGGTAGCCTGGCTTGCGGCTCATTCAGCCGCTTACAGTGGCGGGACCGCGGCCGATTCTCACGGCCTTCCCCACTTCCCTTGCCTGCAAATTTGGAAGCTCAGTGTATGCCGAGGGTCTGGGAGTGTCAATGCGCGGCATGAGCGGCATCGCAGAATGAACTCAGCGATTCTTCCAGTTCGGTTTGCGCTTTTCGACGAGAGCGCGAAGTCCCTCTTGCGAATCCTCGAGCCGGTATAGCTCGTTCAAGAAAATATTCATGGAGTTTTTCATGCCATCGCGAAGCGAAAGGCCCATACCGCCGAGAATCGCTTTCTTGGCCATGGTCAGTACGGGACCAGAGTGCGCGGTGATACGCTCTGTCAACTCATTCACAGTCTGCTCGAGCTTGGCTTCCGGAACGAGACGGTTTACGAGACCCAACTCCAGAGCGCGCTCGGCTGTAATGGCTTCTCCGGTCAGGACGATTTCAAGCGCCCTCTTCGGCCCAACGAGAAAGGGGAGGATCGTGGAAGCGAGCGGCGGAAATACGCCGATGGAAATTTCCGGCTGCGCGAAACGCGCTTTCGGAGTGGCAATCACCAGATCACCAAAAGCGGCGAGTTCCGCGCCGCCGCCAATGGCCGGGCCGTTAACCACGCAAATTACGGGCTTGCCGACTTCCAGCATGCCGGTGAAGGCCGCATGAAACGCGTCGAGCATTTGAAAAACGCGCTCGGACGTGTACTCGCCAATGTCGATGCCGCCGCAAAACACTTTGCACGCGGAATCGAGAACGACCAGCTTCACTTCATGACTCTGGCCCGAGAACGTGATGCCGTCCGAGAGCTCGCGCAGAAACGCTTCATTGAGGAGATTGTGTTCGGGACGGTTGAGCGTCATGCGCGCGACGCTGCCGTCGATGCGCATCTTGATGAATTCGAATTGCTCTGGTGTGCGCTTTTCGGGTCGCGACGAATACTCTTGCTCTTCAACCGGCTCAATCATGTCCCGGCCTCCTTGGAAATTGCCACTGACTTGCGCTAAGCAGCGGTGGGAAAGGACCAATTTGCATGCTACCACGGCGGAGCTTCACGCTTCGGAGCAGAGAAAGGACGCGTGCGCAAAAAGTCTGCCCCGCGATCATGTTCTTTCGCCGGTTGCCGTGTTGTTTCGTGGCATTCTCCGCACATCGAGCTGTTTCCTGCGCATTGCATTTCTGTTTGCGGGTATGCTGGGTTAGAACTTTTTTATGTTGCGCGGGGTGCACTGCGTGATAGCTGGAAAAACTTCGACGGCACGTGACACCGGGACGGTGGTCGCCGTGAAGTTCGCCGGAGGAACGGGTGCGGAAGGGTTTTCTCCGGATGAACTGTGGGAAGACGCTCCGGCGATCCGCTTCAGTCAAGACTGGCAGGGCAAGAACGACGATCCGCAGCGGATGACAGAAGTGCGTCTGCTCTGGACTCGCGAGGCTCTTTATCTAAGATTTCTCGCGCGTTATCGCAGCATCACGGTTTTTCCGGATGCCGAACCAAATGGGCGGAGGGAACAACTCTGGGACCGCGATGTTGTGGAAGTATTTCTGCAACCCGGCGACGCGGATGGAACGCGCTACAAAGAGTTTGAAGTGAGTCCCAACGGTTTCTGGATTGACCTGGATATCGCCCCTGAAGGAAAACGCGATTTGAAGAGCGGCTTGAAATGCCGCACAACAATCGATGAATTGAGCAAGACCTGGAGAGCAGAGCTGATCCTGCCGATGAAAGGTTTGACGGCGCGATTCGATCCTTCCTCGGCTTGGCGGGCCAACTTTTATCGTGTCGAAGGGGCTAACGAGCCGCGTTTTTACTCAGCATGGCGTCCAACCAAAACGCCGGTGCCGAACTTCCATGTCCCTGAGGCCTTTGGCAAACTCTTATTCGAACGCTAATTCGATTCCGGGCCGGAATAGACAAGACTGGCGCCGCTCAATCTTTTTTTCTATGCTTCCGGGGTGAACACTTTCGTATTTTTGTTCCGCCTCTCGATTCCTAGGCGCGCAATTCGAAGGGTCTCCGCACTGACGGTCGTTCTTGCCTTTTGTTCAACAACTCCCGCACGCCAGAGCGAGCCCTCGCAAAAACCAAACGCCGATGCACCGGTCGTGACAAAAGTCGAGCCTCCCTCGTGGTGGATCAACCTAACCCCGAGAGTGATGCTGCTGCTATCCGGTCACCATCTCGAAGCGACGCATGTTGTGTGCAACCTACCGAGCGTTTTGGTGGAACGCACGCAGGCGACCTCTGGAGGCGATTATTTGTTCGTTTGGCTGAAGATCGACTCCGACACAAAATCGGGCACGGCCGTATGCCGCATCACTACTCCGACAGGCACAACTTCGTTTGAACTGCCGCTAGCCGCGCGCGCGCTGAAGCTTGGAAAATTCCAGGGGCTTGTGCCCGAAGACGTAATTTATCTCCTCATGCCGGACCGCTTTGCGAATGGCGATCCAACGAATGACGAGCCTGCCGAAGCCCGGGGCACTCACGATCGTTCCAATTCGCGCGCATATCATGGTGGCGACCTGCGCGGTATTCGCGACCATCTCCCGTATTTGAAAGATCTCGGCGTTACCACGCTTTGGCTCACGCCGATCCTGAAAAACGGCGCGGCCCAGGACTATCACGGTTACGGCGCGGTGGATCTGTACGCGGTTGATCCGCATCTTGGGACGATCCAAGATTATCAAAACCTCGTTGCACAAGCGCACAAGCAGGGCATGAAGATTTTTTTCGACTTTGTGCCGAACCATGTCGGTCCGAAACATCCCTGGGTTGCTGAACCGCCGCTGTCGGACTGGTTCCACGGGAGGCAACAAGGTCATACGAATACGCGCGCCGGTCTCAACGGCAGTTTCTACGGGAAGACAGACAAACAAACCGTTGCCAACGATCCATTCGAAACGCTTGTCGACCCGCACGCACCGCCGCGGCTGTCGCGAAATCTGACAGACGGCTGGTTCTTCAACATATTGCCCGACTTGAACACGGAAAGCCCCGTGGTTGCCGAATATCTTTTGCAAAACAGCATTTGGTGGGCGGAGACTTCGGGCTTGGATGGCTATCGTCTGGACACTTTTCCGTACGTTTCCCGC
>Ga0308309_10000455_pt1 | contig 26445 bp, 21 predicted proteins | sample HubBroMetageWFT5_FD_192491 | JGI IMG/M metagenome (GOLD analysis project Ga0308309, IMG submission 192491) | Warmed and freeze-thawed soil microbial communities from the Hubbard Brook experimental Forest, New Hampshire - Hubbard Brook CCASE Soil... | ecosystem: Environmental > Terrestrial >...
GGCTCCGAGCTCCGGCAACGGTACTGTAAACAAGCTCAGGGCCAGCGATGGAAAGATTCTGGGCACCTTCGCCGTGGGCAGCGGCCCGACAGCAGTGGCTTGCGACGGGGCACACATCTGGGTGACCAACGCGGGCAGCGCGAGCGTGACCAAGTTACGGGCAAGTGACGGCGCGGTCCTGGGGACGTTCGGTGTCGGGTTCCAGCCAACTGGTATCGCTTTTGATGGGGCGAATGTTTGGACAGCGAACCGCGGAGATGACACGGTAACGAAGCTGCGAGCTAGTGACGGCATGGTCTTGGGGACGTTCACTTCCAGGAACGCCCCATATGGCATCGCTTTCGACGGAGAAAATATATGGGTCACCGGCTCACAGCTCGCAGAGCTACGGGCCAGCGACGGTAAGACTTTGCGCGTCTTCTATGCACGCACGAACTTTACTGGGGTGGCGTTTGATGGTGCAAACGTCTGGGTGGCTGGCTACAACAGTAACAAAGTCGGAAAAATGTAACGCAGATCAGGGGCTACGATTTCTGGTCAGGTCGTGCTCACTGCCGCAAAAGGGGAGGAAACTATGGCGAGAGGTCGAGGTGTGGAGGTTAGTCTCTTCGGGCTGGGGATTCTACTCTTCGGGCTTGTGACCGGGCAGATGGCCCAGGTTCTCGATATTCCTGATCGGTGCCCCAGGTTCGCGCCCCCTGTTCTAAGTCTCCAGCCCCAACCCCCACGGTTTTCGGGCGCTACTTGAGTGGCTGCCGCCGGGCTTCTGCCAGTTCACACTAGCGCCAGCGGTCAGCGGGTTCTGACCAAAGCGGGCCTCAACCTCCGCTCACCTGCCGCGCCCACTGCATGGCTTCCCAATATTTCTCCGCCACTTCGCTTTCGCTGAGATGCAACTGTCCAGCCAGTTCGCGGGCGGTTTCCCACTCCCCGGACTCTTGCGCCAGCATCAGCTGATAAAACGGACGCAGCCGGCTCGCCCCACCCAGCAGCACCGCCTTGCTCTCCTGGTCCACGGGAACATTTTCCAGCACCCGAGCCATCGGAATTTCGAGAATGGCGTCCATCACCGACAACAGCCCCATCAGGAACAAGTCTGAGTCCCCGGCTCCAACCGTGGGTGAAAGCAGTTCACAGAACCGCCCTCGTACCAGAGCCGAGAGCACCAAGTCACTGGACTTGTTCTGACCGGCGCCGAGCGTCGCCACCAGCCGGATCCAGCGCCGCACTTCCCGCTCTCCCAGCAGAGAAAGCGCGTGCCGGACGGAGTGAATCTCAGTGCCAAATCCAAATGCTGCCGAGTTCAAGTAACGCAGCAGCCGATAACAGAGCGACGCCTCACCCTTAATCACTTGCTCCACTTCGCGAATGTCCAACTCCGGCCGCGCCACCGCCTGCCACATGCGCAGGTAGTTGAGCTGATTGGCCGGGATCTCATGTGTACTCAACATCTCCGGCCGGCGGAAGAAGTACCCCTGAAAATAAACAAAACCGGCTTTCTTCGCCGCCACAAATTCTTCCCGCGTCTCCACCTTCTCGGCCAGCATGCGGCAACGCCAGGGGCCATGACGTTTCACTAACTCCGCCGCTTGCTCCGGCGCGATAGCCCTCAAGTCCACCTTGATAATGTCCGCCAAATCAGTCAGCGATTCCCGCGGATCGTCGACGGTAAAGTCATCGAGCGCGATCTGATATCCGCCTTCCTTCAGCCGCTGGCAGGCTGCCCGCACTACGTCATCCGGGGGAACGGTTTCCAGTATCTCCACCACGGTTTGGGACGAAGGTAGCAGGGTGATGTAGTCCTTGAGGAGCACGTCGCGGGTAACGTTGATGAAAGCACGGCGTCCGTCACACAGGACATCCAGGCCAATCAACATCGACGTGCTCAACGTGCTGCGCGAGGCGGCATCAGGATCAGGGTTGTGGAAGTAATCATCCACCCCGTCCCGAAACAGCAGTTCGTAGCCAAAGACTTTTTCATCGCCGGTCAGAATCGGCTGGCGGGCCACAAATCGAGTGCCCGGTTTTGGAGCAGGGGAGGATGCGGGAGTAGCCACGCTCTAGATATCGGCTGCGCTGGCAGAAAGATTAGTCGGGTTCCCGAACTGCTTTAGTTCTCCGTCACGGCGGGAGTGCTCGGCGTCGACGGTCGCCGCGGCGCTTTGGGTGAGGCCGGCACGGCGGGAGCCGCCGGCGCCTCCGCCACCGTCGATCCCTTGCGAATCTCAATGGTTCCGTGTTCGTTGGTCACAACCAGATGTGGCCCGCCCCCGCCCACGGTTCCGGTCGCCGTCGCCTGGTCTTCCCGGTTGTCCACTTTCAGACCATCGAAGTCAGTTTCCACGTCTCCGCCACGCGACCGCGCATCCACCTGGAATCCAGCCTTGTCGGGAACATAAATCTGCACGTCCCCTTTACGGTTTTCCACCTGCACGCTGCCCAGTTTGCTCATGTGCAGTTCCACCGAACCGTTTTCGTCTTGCAGGCGCACGTCCCCCGCCACGCCGGTCAAGCGAACATCCTTGGCGCGGGTGCTCAAACGCACCGGACCAACCACGTCCGAGGCCTGAAGATCGCCCGAATCCAGGTCCAGATCGCCATTGAGTCGGAAGAATTGCAGGTCGGTGCGCGAAGAGTGGAACGTCACTCCCTGCGCCAGTCGCGACAGCTTCACGCTCTCCATGAACTCGCCATCAAGGTGGACAGCACCCTTGACGTCTTCCACGGAAACATCGTTGGCCCGCCCTTCAAGCGAAACGTCGGACGAAATCTGCGATATCCGCGCCGAGCTGCGCTCCAGAGTCAGACTGACTTTTCCGTTGATGTCGGTTGCGATCACATCATCGTGCTGCGCCGAAACCTGCACATCGCCATCCCGGCCCACCACGCTCACGTCGCCGGAGCGGGTGGAAATTGTTAGCGGAGCCTTCCGCGGAATCGTAATGTCGAGGTCAGTCGCTATGCCATGATCCCCCGCCGCTTGATTGTTGGCGTTGAGCGTTACTACTCCTCCACTCACGCTGATCTGCGGTTTGGTCCCGGCGTTCCACTTGTCGGCTTCGGCTGCACTGTCCGCGTTAATCCGCTTGTGCACCGAAACATGAATCTGGTCGTCGTTCCCGGCGCTGACGTTGACCGCCCCCCGGATGTCGTTCACATGCAGCGCGCTGCCCGCGGGGAAAGCTTCTGCCAGCCGGTCTTCATAAGTGTATTTCTGCCCAAACAGGGTGAAGTCGCTGTCGTCAATATCCATGTGGTCGCGCAACTCTCCCCAGTTGAAACGCGACGCCTGGGTCGACAGCAAACCCAAAAAAACCACCATGATGATAAGAAAAACTCCGCCCGCGCCAATGCCCGAAACCCGCGTGCCTTCTCGCTGCGCCGCCTGATACTCAATCAGCTTGATGATGCCGGCCACAATCAGAATTACCGGCCAGTAGTGTGCAAACCAGTGCGCCAGGTTTCCCCAATTCAGCACCCCCATGGTGCCCAGTAGAAAGATGCCGCCTATCGCGATCAGAATGATCGGCCCGGACAACGAGCGCCGGTGACGAATCGGAGGAACTTGCGTTGGGCTAGCCATTTCTCACCTCACTCACCGGGGCCTGAACATCACTGTTGCCTGCACCAGTCGAACCCGGCCCGGATGAACCCGGCATCGCCGGCGGAGGCAGCGTCGGCCCCTGCCGTTCCAGCAACTTCGTGATGCCAATTGCCAAGAACAATAGCGGCCAAGTACGGTGGAACCTTGGACCTCCCATGTGACTGATGAGCAAGATAAGGCCCAGAGTCACCAGGAAGACCGGGCCGCTCATTCCTCGCATGCGGTCCGCAGGATCTCGCTGAGATCGGGACGGGACGATCCCCCAACGTTTTGCAAAGAGCCATGCCCCAAGCAGAATCAGCAAAAGAGGACCCACTTGGTTAACGCCGAACTCAAACACGCCCATGGTTTGCAACAGGAACAGGGCACCGAGTCCGATGAGGACGATGGAAGCCACCGGAATCCTGGCGGTGTCCACCTTTTCCCCAGCGCTGAATGTTTGTGCCAAACCTAGCGGATCAGGAGCCGGCAACCCGGCCTGCAACGCGTGTGCGGTGCGTACAGAGTCAATGATCTGCCAGACATAGAAAAAGGCGATCCCAATCCCGAATAGCCATTCAATACCTTCGGCATTGCTCGCCCCATAAACCAAGCCGAAGAAAATCAGCAGATGGGCCAAGCCCTTGGCATACTGACCGCAATACACCGCGCCCACACCAAAGGGAAAGAATCCTGCAAGAATACCGGCCACCGCCGGATTCGGCCCTGAACTCGGCGTCACCGGCGCCGAGGAAACCATCCCTGGCAACGTTGGAGTGATGGTCGGCTGCACTCCCGCTAACCGGTCAGCCAGGCAGTTCTCGCAATAGATCACGCCTTTCACATCACGCGTGCAAGATGCGCACAATGGTTTCCCGCAAGTGCGGCAATAAGCCACTGCGGCAATATCGGGGTGGTTGGCGCAGTTCATGAAATCCTCCTGAGTGTGGCCAGATTTGCGAACTCCACTACAGGCGGGTTATCAGAGAGAGACGCAAGCATCACTTGCGTCTCTCCCTGACTGTAGTTGCGTTGCTGCTTTTCATCGGGTTGTCCACTGGTGTTGTCGTTCTTTGGGTCCTTCTTCTGCGGAGCGGGTTCCGCAGGGGTGGTGGCGCGCTTGAACTCGCGCACACGCGATTCAATCTCATACACAAACCGGATGTTCTCGTAGTACTTCACCACCCGGCCGCTAGTCTCGTAATAAGTGTGTTTGATCGCGCTCGGTCTCAGGTCGGCGTGGCGTACATCGCTCAACTTCACTCCAAACAGGCTGAGCGAAATCGACAGCGAGAAGAACGCCATCCCAAACGACATAGCAAAACGCGGCTGCCGGGCAACGTTGGCAATCGGACTCACCACCATCCGGCCCCATTCCGTCACCCGCTCGATCCACGACGCATGAACCGGAACGGTTGCCGCCCCACGCATGCGCGCAGTATCAATGCCGACCGTAGCGGCCAGAATATTGTGCATCAGCATGGCCGGAGGCTCGACATCAACCAACTGTTCCAGCCAGTGCTTGCCGATCTCTGCCTCTGCCAGCAATGGCCCGCAGACTGCACAAGTCTTGCCGTGGGCCAAAAAGGCTTCCGCCTTGGGCCCAGTCAGCATCTTGTCGATGGCGTCGCCGAGCAGCGCATCAAACTCGTTGCACTGCATGTCGTTATGGGATTCCGCTGCCATTACATCACCTGTTTATATGTACGTTGGAGCAGGCGCGCAAGTTCCGCGCGCCCACGGTTAATTCTCGATTTGACGGTTCCCTCCGGTACCTTTAGTACCGTGGCAATGTCACGATAGTCCATATCGTGTAAGTCCCTTAAAATCACTGCTTCCCGCAGGTCTGGGGACAGCTTGGTCAACGCCTTCTGCACCACTTCCCCCACTTGCTGGCTTTGAGCCCGCGTATCCGGCGTAGGAGCTTGATCCGGAATCCGCTCGCTCAAAGGCATCGCGTCTTCATGCTCCGACGCCGTTCCATCTAAAGATTCCGTCATCCGATCCTGCTTGGTCTTGCGAAAGTGATCCACCAGCAGGTTGCGCGTGATGGTCGTCACCCAAGTCATGAATGCGCCACGTTCCACATCATAAGTCTTTAACGTCCGGTACATTTTGATGAAGACTTCCTGAGTCAGGTCCTGCGCGTCATCCGCCGATCCCGCGAAGCGATAACAGATGTTGTAAATGCGCCGGTTATAGCGCTGTACGATTTCCTCCCACGCCATCGCATCGCCGGCAACGCAGCGACGGACGAGCAGGGCGGCGACTTGAGCGTCTTCCAACCGGCACTCCTGAGGAATCCTGGTAATCCTTGGGACGGCCTCCCGGACATCGACTCGACAGCATCCGGGCTCAACACCACATAAGCGATACGTTATGGTGGCCGCAGAAGTTCTCAGAATGCCGGGAAACAACGAATTGTAACAGCAGCAAGGCGGATATCGATTCCGGGTAATAGGCTATGTCGTTATGCCGGAACATGTGCATCCTGACGACCGAACCAGAACGGGAGACGGTAAGCGCGGGCACTACAGGCAATGAAGCAGTCAGTGGCGCGGCGGTTGATAGGCACTCGCCAGCACTTCTGGCAGTCACGTTACTACGTTCAATGTGTGGACGGAGAAAAGCGGGTCACATCGAGAACTTTCTCCGCATGGTCCGCCTCGGCTAATGAGAATCATGCTGATGTATTTGTGAGCGATTACTCGTATCGCAGCGCCACCATGGGATCGACCTTCGCCGCGCGCCGCGCAGGCACATAACCGGCCAATAAGGCGATGCCGCACAAAACCACCGCGACCAAGCCGAATGTAATCGGGTCGGTGGGCTTAACACCGAACAGCATGCTCGCCATCAGCCGGGTCAATCCCAGGGCGGCGAGGATGCCAATCGCCGTGCCGGCCAGCACCATGCGCGCTCCGTCTTGCAGCACCATGCGCAGTACATCAAGCCGCTGCGCCCCCAGCGCCATGCGCACACCGATTTCCCGGGTACGCTGCCCCACTAGGTACGACAGCACGCCATAGATTCCAGTGCCAGCCAACAACAGAGCCAGCCCTGCGAATGCGCCCAGCAGGAGGACAGAGAAACGCTGGCTGGCGATGGAGTCCGCCATCACTTGCTGCTCGGATTGGTTGTCGTAAACGATCATGTCGCGGTTGCTCGCCAGGAGTTTCTGGCGGATCGACTCGAAAAAAGCTCCCGGGGCGAGCGGCGTTTTGGAGCGAACAAAAACATTGAATCCCTGGGCGAGATCCTTGGTGTCAATGGGCCCGTTTTGCATGATTGGCCGGTACATCTCGGCTTGCAGGGGACGGCTGGCGTCATCGGCGAGTCCCCACTGATTCACATGCCCCACCACACCAACAATCAGCAGAGGAACGACGCGTTGCTTGGAATCGCTGTCAAATTCAAAAGTGCGGATGTGTTTGCCGATGGGGTCCTGGCCGGCGAAATATTGTTGCGCGAAGCTGGCGTCAATCACCACCACGCGGGCGGAGTTCTCATTGTCCTCGTCGGTCAGGAAACGGCCGCGAAGGAGAGGAATGCGCATGGTGTTCAGATACTCGGGTTCTACGATGTGATCCAAAGTCTGCTGAATATTCTTAGTTCCCTCGGTGGACGGCTCTTGCCCTTCGAGCAAAAAACCCCTCTCATTGTCGTACTCCATGGGCATATCGCCATCATGCAAGGACACGGCCTCAACTCCCGGCACACTGTGGAGCGTCGCGCTGATTTGCCGAACCGCAGCGCGGATCGCATCCGAAGATTGACTTTTTAAAGAAGGCGGTGGCGTCACAGCAAAACGCGAGAGGTTACGCGGATCGAAGCCAGGATCAACTTTCCACAATTGCACCAAGGTGCGGCACATCAGCCCCGCGCCCACCAGCAGCACCAGCGCCATCGCCATTTCGCCCATCACCAAGGCAGATTGCATGCGTGTCCGGGGGCCGGAGATGGCGCGACCGCTGTCCTTGAGGCTTCCACTGATGTCGGTCCGCGACATCCTTATCGCAGGCAGCAAGCCAAACATGATTCCGGTAAATACCGAAACCAAAATGGTGAACAGCAGCACCCGAAAATCGATGCCGATTTCCTCGGCACGGGGAACTGTTTCCGGGACCGCCAAAAGCGCGGCGGCGGTTCCCCACCTCGCCAGAATCAGCCCGAACCCGCCGCCCAGCGCCGACAGCAGAACGCTTTCGGTAAGCAGTTGCCGCAGAATCCGTATCTGCCCCGCACCCAGCGCGGCACGCACTGAGAACTCGCGCTGGCGCGCCGTTGACCGGGCCAGCAGCAGATTGGCAACATTCACACAGGCGATCAGTAAGACGAATCCCACCGCCCCCAGCAGCACCAGCAGCGCCGGCCGCATGTCACCAACGATATTGTCTTTCAAAGGGATGATGTTGGTCTTGATATTGCCGTCAACGTTGGGATAGGCAGCAGCCAGGCCGGCATTCACTCGCTTCATATCGTCACCCGCCTGCGCCAGCGTGACCCCAGTCTTCAACAAACCAATCGCATCCATGCCCCGATATGAATCCCGGAGGTAAAAGGTGGGATCGGGGTCTTCCCCTATGGCTTCGTACACATCGGCGGTTCTGAAGTTGAAGACACGCAATCGAAACGAAGCTGGAATGACGCCGATGATGGTGCGCGGCTGCCCCGCCACGATGAGCCGTTGGCCAATCACATTACGGTCCGAAGCGAACTTTCGTTTCCACAAGCCTTCCGAGATCAGAGCCGTCGGGCTGGCGCCGCGCCGATCTTCTTCGGAACTGAAAATGCGTCCCAGGACTGGGTTCACCCCGAGGATCGGAAAGAAGTTTGCAGACACGCGCTCTGCCTGCACATTCTCCGGCTCGCCCACGCCCGTGATGCTGCCATCTGTCGCGCGGTATGCGGCCATTCCCTCAAAGGAACGATTGTCGCGCTGCCAATCAAGAAAGTTGGGGTAAGAGATCGAGCCTTTGGCAAAGTTCTGTGTCTCCTCGAACATGGAGACTATACGGCTGGCATTGTGGAACGGTAGGGGGTTCAGCAATACTCCGTTCACGACACTGAAGATGGCGGTATTAGCTCCGATACCGAGGGCTAAGGTGAGAACCGTGACCGCAGTGAAGCTAGGGCTCTTGCGCAACTGCCGCAGCGCGTAGCGAACGTCCTGTGCGAGGCCGATCATCTCAGGTTCGTCCTCCTGGGCAAGCCGGTTCCGCGATCCAATACAAGGCAAAACGGATCACGCCCGCTGCAAACTGCGTGCAATGCTCTTACCAATATAGTGCAGGGCCTAAACCACTGATAGTACAGAGATAAGAGGACGCCGCTCTGGTTCAAAGGTGTCCGCAGTCGGACCGTGATGTCCGGAGGCGAACAGGCAGCATTGGGTCAGTCTGGGTTTATGAGACCGGTTGTAGTGTTCGCCATGACTCGCCGGGCGAAAGCGATGCTGTAGAAATCGACTCGGATTGGATGAGAAAGTAGGTTGAGAGAAAGCCCTACCCAACCCAAGACCGGCTTGGGTAGAGCGCTCACGACCCCTAATTCACCGTCAAACTAACCACTGCGTTCTGCGCAACCCCGGACCCGCCCACAGCCGACACCGTCGCCGTATACCGCCCCCGCGCAGCCTTTGCCGTGGATGCTAGCGTCAGCACCGCAGTCCCCGCACCGGGCGCCGCCAAAGCCTCGGGAGCGAAGCTCGCCGAGACTCCCGGTGGTAATCCCTTAACTGTGAGCGCAACCGGTGCATCAAACCCACCGCTCAAACTAACCCGCGCGCTCACCTTGGCGCTGGCTCCTCCTCGGACAACCGAGACAGCGCTGGACAACAAGCTCAAATGAAATGTCGCCGCTCCCGCCGCATCTTTCCAGTGGCTGACCAGAACATCGGCATCCACCGAACCCAATCCCGTGGCCTGGCCGTATCCTGCGACCGCGGTGAACCCGGTCACGCCGGGCACGGAGTTGTTGCCTGTCTTAACATCGTGAAACACCGCCGCGCCTCCATATCTCTGATTGGTGGCCAGCGAATAGAGCACAGGGTTGGCATTGCCCTGCCGTGTGCCCCGGCTTTCGACCACCAGCGCCATCAGCCCGGCAAAGGATGGCGAGGCCGCCGACGTCCCCCCGCACACCAAATTGTTGCCATTCATGAAGATCAAATATCCATCGTGCACAGCCGCACTCAGCGAAAGATCCGGCACATCGCGCTTGCCATCCGCCGGAACCCCGACGCCGTTCTGCCAGGTGGGTTTCGTGTAGACAATACTGGCCCCGCCACCACCCGACCACAAACCTGACGCTGCACTCGCATTCCACACTGCCTCCGGAATGTAGCTCAGCGCCGAGCCCATCGTCCCGGTATTCGACGCCGACCAGTACAGGCTGTAGTTGCTGTCGATGAATTCCGTCCCGCCCACACAAACGCTATAGGGACTGGAGCACAGCCCGTTCACTCCGCGCCCATGCGTAGCGCGACTGGCCGAAGCAGAATCACATCCCGCCGCCCCGCTGTCGCCCGAAGAAACAAAGACGCTGATACCCTGCGCCGCCGCCTGTTGCCACAAGCTGTTGATGAAGCTGTTTCCCGACGCTCCCAGCGCCGCCTCGCACAACCCGAAGCTCATGCTCATCACTGGTGCAAGATTGTGATTCACGATGTATTGCGCCGACAGGTAGGTCCCGTCGCTGGTATTAGTAGATGCCGAAACCACAAACTTTATGATCGCCTTTTTCGCCACCGCCCCTGACCACTCCACGTCAAGCACGGCTTCCGATTCCTCTCCAGAAGCAAGCACACCCGGGTTCACGCCATTAACAATGATCTGCGGATCGTTGGCCGGCAGCCCGAACGTACTGCGGAATTGCCGTACATCGGCGATCTTGATATTGGAACGCCCCACAATGGCAATGCTCTGCCCGCTGCCGTCGATGCCTTGCTGATAGAGCGGCGCTACATCGTAGATAGTCGCAAAGTCCGCCGGCGCCATGTAGTGTGTGTTGCCTGCGGAAAGCTCGGTTACCGGCGGTTGCAGCGGGGTGTGCATCGGCTCACTCCGGAAGTCGTGCAGCGAAACGATTCCCGCCACCACGTCCGAAAAAGCATCCGGAATTTCCGGATCGCTGGCGTTGGCGTGATGCAACTCCCCGGCCACCCGGTAGGCGTGAATCTGAGTGTGAAACGCCTCCTCTACCTGCGCCGCCGCCCCGCTGAAGACAATCGAACTGCGGCTGGGCCCGATTTCCACCGACTCCAAGCCATGGCTTCCCAGCCAATCCACGATTTGCTCGACATCGTTCTGTGACGCTCCATACCGCTGTCCATATTCTTCCGGCGTTAGCCACCGGTGGTAGTAGGGCGACGCGGGGTCGTGCTGCGCCCCGACCAACTGTTCCAGCGCGGCTTGCTGGGCTGCATCCGGCTTCAAAACTAGAATCATCCGCTCCATCGGGAAATAGTCTGAAACCATGCCAGTATCGTTGGCCGCCGTAGCCAGCGGATGACGGTTGCCACGCAACACGATGGTGCGCTCGTCATCAATGTAACCGGTAATGCGATCCCGCGGTTGCGCCGAGAGGACTCCCTGCCCTTCCGCAGTTTGACCGGCAAGAAAGCCGGGCCGAAGCAGGCCGAGGGTGATCAGCATCGCCAGCAAAACCGCGCGTCGGAGAACAGATGACTTTAGGGAAGACAGGGACATCGCGAGAGCCTCCAGAACAGCGTAAGAATAGTTCCCAATGTTGATCAGCAAGCCGTTAGACACACTACCGGTGCCGGAGGAAGACCTGTTCCATTGTTGTCCTGGGCGCGAATCGAGATAAGATCACGAAAGAACTAGACCTTACGCTGGACTGGATGAACTAAAAGACTATCGGGTGGCCCACGTTTCGCGGTTTTCGAAACGAGGGATTCCACGGACTCATGCATCTTTGGAGCTAGAGCGATCGCCCCCCACGTATCATTAGTTTTTGCGAGACGTGGGATTCCACGGACCTTTATTCACCTCGCCTTCACAATCACAATGTTGGTCGGTGCATTGCCTTCCGCCGAAAATGGAGACCCGGGAAACGGCGACAACCCAGCCGAGGAATTCACCGTGAAAACGGAAATCGAGTTGTCGACTTTGTTGGCTACGTACAAGAATTTGCCGCTGGGATCGAGCGCAACTCCAAAAGGATGTTGGCCGGTTGCTGCCGGAGACGAGGCCGGCGTCAAGACCCCGTTGTTGACTCGAAAAGCCGCCACGCTATTGTTTCCCACGTTCGTGACATAAAGGAATTGATCGGCGGGGTCAATCGCCAGGCGCATAGGGTTGACGTGGCACGAAACTGCACAAGATCCCGCACTCGAAGGAGCGGCTCCGACCGGACTCAGGGCTCCGTTCGCATCGTTGATGTTGTATGCCGTAATCGAGTTTCCCATGTGGTTTCCGGCATAGACGAATTTGCCGTTAGGGTCGGCTATCAGCGGAATCGGGGTCTGCCCCGTGGGAAAGGGAGAAGCTCCCAACGGAGTCAGCGCGCCACTGTTGCCGTCGATCAGGAACGCCGAAACCGAGCTGCTGTTTAGATTGTCAACGTACAAGAAAGTGCCCGACGGGCTGACCGCCACCGCGTAGGGGTTATCGAGCCCCGCAAACGGCGATCCCGGAGCCGGGGCCAGTGTGCCAGTCGCCATCTCAAACGCGAAAGCCGAGATCGTGTTGTCAACTCCGTTCGCCACAAACACAAACTTGCCTGCGGGATCTACAGCCACGCCATGAGGCGTGGTACCCGTAACGAAGGGAGACCCCGGAAGTGGACTCAGAGCGCCACTGGCCCTGTTCACCGAAAAAGCGGACAAATTATTGGAATTCGCGTTGCCTACAAAGAGAAAGTCGTGGACCGGATCAAAGGCCATAAACTCCGCGCCCGCCCCAGCGGTAAAGGGGGAGCCTGATACCGAAGAAAGACTGCCCGAAGTGCTGATGGCGAACGCAGTGACGGTGCCCGACCCCGAATTCGCAACGAAGGCAAAGCTGGTGGTTGGGTTGGTTGCCGACATCGCCACCGGAGCAGCGTTCATCCCTTTGCCGCACCCCGTCAGCGCAGTCACTCCGAGGATGAGCGCACCCAGCAATAGCGGGATCCCTTGCCATTTGCGGGGGTTAGAGTTACCTGTTTCCAGACGAAGAGGCTTATTAGTGGTCATTTCTATGTGTTCCTTAGCGGATAAGTTACTTCGACGGGCAGGAGGGGGTTGTCACATCAGTGTCAACAGTTTGTCCAATCACGTGTTACACAAAATACTGTCCAAGCAGAGATAGAGAGAAACGCGCCTATTCGCTGGTGAAATAATTTACGGCTACAGGGTTCTCGAATAACGAGTAGTCCCGCGTCACAACTGTGATTCCGCTTTCGGTTACGAAATAGCGCTGGCGGTCGGCTTCGGGATCGTATCCGATTGTTGTGCCTTCGGGAATATGTACATCGCGGTCGATAATGGCTTTTCGCAGGCGGCAATGACGTCCTACATTTACGTGCGTAAATAAGATGCAGTCTTCGATCTCACTGTAGGAATTTACCCGCACATCAGGCGACAGGACGCTGTTCTTCACCGAACTACCTGACACGATGCAGCCCATGGAGACAATGGAATCGAGCGCTGTGCCCGTACGCCCAGCTTCGGCGAATACGAATTTTGCCGGAGGATACTGCCGCTGGTGAGTGCGGATCGGCCACTCCGAATCGTAGAGGTTGAACACCGGGGAAACCGACACGATGTCCATGTTGGCTTCGTAGTAGGCTTCGAGGGTTCCCACATCGCGCCAGTAGAGCGCTTCTTTCTTGTTCTCATCCACGAAGTCGAAGGAGTACACACGGTATTCATCCACCATCTTGGGCAAAATATCTTTGCCAAAATCGTGGCTGGACTTGGGGTCCTCGGCATCTTTCAGCAGCACCGGAATCAGCACATCGGTATTAAAAATATAGATGCCCATCGATGCTGCAACTTTACCCGGGTTGTAAGGCGAGCGCAGCGCCGTTTCCTGTGGCTTTTCCTCGAACCCGTTGACGCGATGGTCGCTGTCGACATCCACCACACCAAAGCGGTACACCTCGGTGGGATCGATCTGAATTGTAGCCAGGGTCACATCGGCGGCCGAGTCCTGATGCTGCTTCATCATGCGGCCATAGTTCATCTTATAAATATGGTCGCCGGACAAAATGAGAACGTGTTTTGGCTGCTCGGAGCCGATGGAATAAATGTTCTGGTAAACGGCGTCGGCTGTGCCCTGGTACCACTCCTCGCTGACCCTCTTCATCGGCGGAAGCACTTCGATGAACTCACCCAGTTCGCGCCCAACGATGTTTCCCCAGCCTTCGCGCACGTGCCGGTTGAGCGAGAGCGCCTTGTATTGAGTTAGGATGTAAACCCGGCGCAGGTCGGAGTTGACACAATTCGAGAGCGTGACGTCAATGATGCGGTAGATGCCGCCGAAAGTAACGGCCGGCTTGGCCCGGTCGCGAGTCAGCGGATAGAGCCGCTCTCCGGCTCCTCCCGCCAACAAGACTCCGAGCGTGTCTTTCATTGGTTTTCCGCTTGGATGACGTTCGCGGGCGCGCCGTTGTCAGGACGGATTCTTAGCGAGCCCGCGAACCGCTCATACTAGCACAGGGAAAATGAAGCCGTAGCATTGCTGGTGTAGACGGACCTTCGTCCCGCGGAGGTGTCGAGAAGCCTGTTGAGCTTCGCTCAACTGCCCAGACGAGGGCGTCTGGGCCTTCGTGGGTTGTAGTGATAGAGGAGTCGGCCGACAAGACTGTCCCTTTCACACGGCCTGATGCGATGCTGCATCCAGAAAAAGGCCGCCCCCCCCCGGCTCGGCCTTTCGCCATCTGCGGATTTTAGCCACTCACAACTATTGGGAAGCCTCAGCCGTGGTCGCCGTCGGGATTCGCTTTCTGAGTGCTTCTTAGAGTTACCGTGTCCGGTTTCGCAGCGGCCGGTTGCGCAGCGGGCTTGGGAGCCTGCGGGGCTTTGGCGGCTGGCGTGGGTTGACTGGCGGAGTGTGGCTGAAAGACCGAACTGATGCTTGTGGTCATGAAAGTCCTCCCGTTGGGTGTTATCGACAGGCGGCGGGAAGACTTTAGGGCTGGCAGGACCTTTGCTAAGTCGTGTGTCTTCAATGGGGTGGGGTGGAAGGGGCCTGCGTCCCTTGGCCGGCGGGGATTTCTTGTTCGGAATTCGTAACAAAACCGATGGCGTTGTTGGGCTCGGGTGAAACCGTTGTAAAAGGGTGGTCCCCCAAGATGGGGCCTTTCATTCGAGTCACCCCCTCGTGCTAGTTTGAAAGGCCCCTGTGGTTTCTTCGCTGCCCAGATAATCGTCCCCATTGATTCCATCCCGTAACCTTTTCCGTGGCGAACAGTTTATAAAGTTTAGGAACAACAATGGTGGCGAGAGCACCGGCTTCGCGGCGGTCCCCGGAGCAGACGGATGAACGTCTGCTGGTGGAGGCTGCGCAGAAGGATCCGGGGCGGTTCGCGGAGCTCTATGAGATTCATTTTGAGCGCGTCTATGCGTTCGTTGCGCGGCGGGTTGGCGATCGCGATGCGGCGGAAGACCTGACCTCGGACGTATTCCACAAGGCGCTGGCTAATCTGAAGCGCTTTGAGTGGCGCGGCGTGCCGTTTGGAGCCTGGCTGCTGCGGATCGCGGTGAATGCGATTGTCGATCGCTCGAAACGGCAGGGGCGGGAGATCGCGGTGGATGATCCGCCGGAACTCAGCATTCAGCCTGGTCTCGGACAAGTGGATGATCGGGCGCGGTTGTTTCGGCTGGTGGATCGGTTGCCGGTGGATCAACGGCATGTGGTGGTCATGCGGTTTGCTGAGCAGAAGAGTATCCGCGAGATTGCGCAGCATCTGGGACGCAGCGAGGGGGCAGTGAAGCAGTTGCAATTCCGTGGATTGGAGAATTTGCGGGATGGGTTTGACGCGGGGAAAAGCGGGAAACCACTAAGGACACCCTTCGACTCCGCTCAGGGCAGGCTAAGGTCCACGAAGGACGGCAAGAAGTCTGGTGGCAAGAATGGCTAAACGCAGCCTATTTGAAGAACTCGACCAGGCGGTGAGCGGGGTGCTGGTGCATCCTGAGGCGGCGCTGCCGGCTGACGCTCGTCTGGCTGGTCTGGTGCGCATTGCGGCTGAGTTGACCAGCCTGCCTCGGCCGGGTTTTCGAGCTCGTTTGAAAAATGATTTGGAAAGGAAAACATCCATGGCAACTGCAACTGAAGCTGTGACCGGAATTCGTCAGACTGCCGCACCGCGCCTTCGCATCAAGGGGGCGGCGGCTGCGATCGAATTCTACAAGAAAGCCTTTGGAGCGCGAGAAAACATGCGCTTCGAGAGTGAACTTATGGGGCTGGTGCACGCGGAGATTCAGATCGGCAACTCGGTGATCATGGTGGCGGAGGAATCTCTGCAACATGACATGCCGGGGCCGCAGACTTTGGGCGGATCGCCGGTGACCATCGAAATGTTTGTGGAGGATTCCGACGCTGCGGTCGAGCGGGCGGTGGCGGCGGGCGCGCGAGTCACCTCGCCGGTGCAAGATCACTTCTATGGGTACCGCGCAGGAACCGTGGCCGACCCGTTCGGTTACAGCTGGACGATTTCTACGGTGAAAGAGGAAATGTCGGTGGAGGAGATGCACCGGCGCTTTGAACCGATGAAGCAGCAGATGTTAAAGAAGCCGGCGGTCGATCCTATTCCCAAGGGCTATCGCACGGTGACGCCATATATCGTGGCCGAGGATGCGGATGGGCTGATTGAGTTCCTGAAAAACACCTTCGGGGCGGAAGAAAGATTCCGCGCGGTAGGGGGGGCGGGCGGGCGGCATGCCGACCTGCGCATTGAGGATAGCGCGCTGATGGTCGGTGGCGGCGGTGCGGGACTTGCCTGGAAGGGGGATCCCATCCCCAACGCATTCCATATCTATGTGCGCGATTGCGATGCGGTTTATCGGCGGGCGTTGCAGCACGGGGCAACATCGATTCATGAACCCGTCGATCAGCCTTACGGCGAACGGTCGGCAAGTGTAAAGGATGCGGCCGGCAACCAGTGGTACATTGCAACCTACAACGGCCCGAACTACAAATGGGAAGGCGCGCCGACGGTTCAGCCTTACATGCATCCCCTGCGGGCGGAGCCGGTGATGGCCTTCCTGAAACGCGTGTTCGGCGCGCAAGAACTGGGACGGCATGCCTCGCCCGATGGAGTGATTCACCACCTGATGCTGAAAATCGGCGATGCCTTCATGGAAATGGGCGAGGCGCACGGCCCGTATCAGCCGATGCCGGCGATGTACTACCTCTTTGTGCCGGATTGCGACGCCGTGTATCGGCGAGCGATCGAGGCTGGGGCTAGTTCGATTTCCGAGCCGGCTGATCAGCCTTACGGCGACCGAAACGCAGGCGTGAAAGACGCATTCGGCAACCAGTGGTACATCGCGACGCACGTCAAAGATGTGGGAGTTACAACTCGGTCATAAGTGGCCAGACTATCTCTGATAGGGAGCCGGCAAATGAAACAGCCCTCACGCCATCGTGATGGCTTTCTACGGTGTGATGGTGACGGCGCCTGGTCGGCTATGCCGTTCATTTTCGTAACAACGGCTACGGCCAGAATTTGGGTAGTGGGGTCAAGAAACACCGCCAAATAAAGACCTTGCGTCCGTCGGAATGCTTGTAGACTAGATTGGTTACTTTTCCCATTCCTCCGCCGCGCCCTCAGGGCGACGGTTCCTTGCGAAAACTGACGAAACGTCGCGCAAAGAGCCGGAAACGGCAACTTCCACCTACACCTCTATCTGGCTCAGTGGCGATAGCAAAATGCGTTTCTCGTTTAAGTCTGTTCCGAAAGGAAGGGACGACCATGAGAGCCGAATATGTTTGGGACGAGCTATACACAGCCGCCATCCTCGAAACTGACGATGGAAAGCTGCAACAGCGTATTCATGCAGCAAAGAGCGCGATTGACAGCCGACTTCAGGAAATGCAGAAGGACGATGGAGGCACACCCGAGGAGTGGCAAGCTATCACTGATGCGCTCAATGGTTTGAATGTCTTAATCAGAGAGTTAGAAAGACGCTCTCACGATGCGGGTTCGAGCAATGCGTGAATTTCGTGAATTAGACTTACAGGTTCGGACTTCGACAGCAAGAGCCCCGGTATCAGTCAGTTGGAAAGAGGGTGTAGGCAAACTAGAGGGAGGCCTGTACCTAAAGAAGCCGGCAAGGCGCGTCACAGTCCCCTCCCTGTACGGCTCACAGAAGAAGGCTAGCGTGAACTGTAAAGACGTCAAGTCCGGGACTGACCCTCATTTTCAGGGGTTTGGGAGCATCGACGTTCTTTGAACTCTCCCCTGACCAGGCGGTCTAAAGTTTTCTCTCTGAGACGCTTTGCGTGTTCGCGCAGACAGAATCGCAGCTCCGAAACAATGGCATTCAATTCGCGCTCCCCCGCGATTAGCGCGTGTCCACACAGCCCTCGGATTCGATCTTCCAAACGTCGAGCACGCATAACCCTCTCGCATCTACACCCGTGTAGCCCAACACTAATCGGGCGTATCTGGTAGACAGTCGAGATAGATCCCCCGGTCACGGTAGGTTCCCCCACAAGGACATACACGATGATCCAAACCTGCCCGGCAATCCATGGATCTGGCGTTACGGCACAGCCTGCGGTTCGAAAAGCTGTATGGAGTGTTCTCTTTCCGTTGCCCCGCACTTTTCGCTAATTGGAGTCCCGTCCCCTTTTGGATTCGACTGTTCTACGCCGCTGCGGTTTGGAGTCTTCTCGTCAGGAAGTTGCGGACCTCAATGCATTCCATCTTGGAAAATACGGCTAGAACCCCGGCTTGGCGGGCTGCTGCTTCCAAGAAAGCGGATTTGTCCACCGTGCAAATCACGACGAGAAGTTCCGGCCTGGAGTGCTTAAGTTCGCGTGCTGCACCCAGCCCGTCGAGGACGGGCATCCACAAATCAAGGATTACAACGTCCGGGTGAATCGAAGTGGCTTTCTTTACTGCTTCAGAACCGTTGCTGGCCTCAAACACAATCCAACTGGAGTCCCGTTCCAAAATTGCCCGCAGTTCTCCGCGCCAGAAAGGACTGTCGTCGGCGATGAGAATGCGTACGGAAATAAATCCTCCGAAGGCAAACGTTTGGCGATAGCGTGCGCTGGTCATAGCATCAGCCTTTGGGGTGACGCCAGTCTATCGAGAGGGCGCTGTATTCCGTGAAGAGAAATGCCGTACCCGGTGTCGGGCCATCACAGATTGTGTGCCTGTCTGTGCTGAAATAGAGGCTTTCGATGCCAACGCGCGAACAGAGCACGCCAAACGCCTAGGCTGCGACACGATCTGCGCCAACTGTCGAACAATCGAGGGTCTGTCTGATCGCGGTTAAGACCCGGTCGTACGAAGCAAGCATTTCATGTTGCCGAGACGACTTCGTCCACCACAAGACTCGCACCTTAACCATGTTCGAACCCGGATCGCCCAAGTCCATGACTAGAACCTCCGGGCTGGGATCTGACAAAACTCCGTTAACTTTGCTCACAATCCGGCAAATGAAAACTTTGAGTTCAGCTAAGCCCCGCTCGCCTTTCACGGTCAGGTCGTATTCCCAGCGACGAAGGTCAAGCGCCGTGTTGACAATGACGGAGTGAGTGAATAGGTCCGCATTCGGGATCACCACCCGCCTGCCATCGTAGGTTTCGATGATCGTTGCCCGGGCTTGGATGTCTTCCACCTTACCCTCGTAATTGTCCAACTTGATCTCATCCCCCACCCGAAACGGCTCGGCCCAAAGCAACAACAAGCCTGCAAGGAAATTCTGCAATATGTTCTGAAAGGCGAATCCAATGGCAACGCCGCTGATGCCGAGGATCTTTATCAAATCGCCTGCCTGAAAGGAAGGGGCCACAACCGAGAAAGCTACCAGGAAGCCAAACAGAATAGTTGTGGCTCCGGTGAGGCGGGCGAAAACCACTCCCAGATTTGGGCGGTACTTCCGAGTAGTGCGAAGTATCGTTCGGCTGACAACAATGCTGAGCATGTAGAACAGCAGAAAGACGATGATACCCACGATCAGAGAAGGAAGTCGCGCAATGAACTTGTCGATCATGGACTGCGCCGCTTCCCAGAACGTCGTGAAAGTTGAGTTCATAAAGGCCACCTGTGGCCAACCTGGTATCAGTTGGTTCGCATTCTCGCGCGAATTGAGAGGCCCACTTTTCGGTTCCCAGACGCTCGCTGGGCCTGGGTATGAAAACTTGTGGGCCCGTACGCTCGCTTTTAGCCCTGCCAAACATGTTTGCCGCAGGTGCATTGCACGGTCTCGGTGGGCCGTTGCTTGATCAGCTGTTGTCTGCAGACTGGGCAAGGTTTCGTCATCACGTAGGTCATAAGTTTGGCCTCCAGGTTTCGGCTAAATGCCGACTCAGCGTCTTGCACGCCTCGTACCAAATACTTGGCGCTTCTCGAATCAGGACTCTCTACCACACCAATGTCAGCTGCCGCCGGCACCCGAGAGGCCATCGGTTCACAGAGTTGCTGGTTGAGACCCTCGCCGGTGAGCCCCCTAACAGGACATCTCTGGTGAGGGAAACGATGAGGTGGGTGTCGGGTCCTCTCCCCATTCGCGTCCAGTGAATCCCCTCTACGCTTTCCAGAGATACAGAATTAGCTGTAGCGCAAATCTTCTCGGTCTCCGGCCCCGGTCCCAAAAATCTACACGTGTCTGGGAACCGAGATTGTTGTGTGGAATCATTTCAATCGTCAGGCTCCTTTCGGGCCGCGAAACACACTCGACCCGCGTTGAGGTCGCCGCGACTTGAACTAATCTCGTTTCACTTGCCATAGACGGTTGAACCTTAACCGCATCCTACAAAGCCCTTTAACGGCGGTTCGTCATGGCGAACTGCCGCATACGCTTACTATGGCGATCTCAACACCGCAGCCGTAACCCGGTCAGCCCGCAACCCGAGTGCTGGAAAATATCAGCTTCACGCACTTGGGGCAGTGGCACTCGTATGCCGGATCGCCGGGGCGTGTGGTGTGGCCGCATCGGTTGCAGATGCACCTGCCGTCCACATGAACGACCATCGGGCGGAACTCATGATCTAGTGCGCAATAAGGGCATCGGACGGTTTTTTCCATCTTCGTTCCTCCTTGGTCGGCTGTTGACATGCGGACCATTCAAGGCCCTCGAAGTGGCTGTGTTGCAGGAGTGTTTGCAGCCTACGTTCGATGGTCAGAACACGTAAATGGCCCGATTGGGTCAGCAGGGAGCACGATCTGGGTACAACCTTCTACTGAAGTTCTGGTGAGACGCGGAGAGATTCGGCGGTTGGGAAGAATTACGCACGGAGTGACTCGGGGAAAGACGGGAAGTCTTGTCAGTTCCGCCTAGACGGCTCTCGCCGCATTGCCGGAAGTGGACGAGTCATTGAGAAACGTCGCGTCTGTCCACGAATTTCTCCTGGCGGAGGGACACATCGACCGGCCTCGGGCGATGATGGCGCCCATTTGGTTCTCGGATAACCCACAAAGAGGTCGCTCTCAGTCGAGGTTCTCTAGCGCGCCGGCAGCGGGTAGTAGCCTTCTTTCGCGAACACGTCGACGCAGGGACGCAGGTCGGATGACTTGCAACCCGGACGGTTCACTCGGATGTCGATCTCACGGCGAGTATCGCTGGGAGTAGCGCGGGTCATGTAGCCGAGGGTGTACTGGTTGCGGGCATCGCCAATCAGCCGGTGGTACACATCTTCAATCGCGGTCCGCGAATATTCAGCGAGGACCTCACCGCCAGTGGCACTGGCGTATTTCGGCAGGATGTTGCTGTATCCCTGGCCCGGGATGTGCAATTTCTCCAGCTTGTTGTAACCGGGAATGGCGGCACCTTCGACGGCGATGCCGTACAGCAGGATTTCGTTTGAAAGCAGCACTTGCAAGACCGTGCTGTAGTTGGCGTCGCTGCGATACTCGCGGCCATCGCTGATCACAAAGATGATCTTGCGCCGGTTCTTGGGTCGCTTTCCCAGATCGCGAGCAGCCATCAGAATGGCGTCATTCAAAACGTGCGCTTGTTTGGAGGGAGTGCTCACCGGCGTGGTTGGGGAATCGACGGGAATTCCGTTGACCGATGGACCCTGCGGCCCCAAAGGGCCGCTGGTGATGGGCACTCCGCTGACCTCGCCGTGTTTCGTTTTCAGGCCGTTCAGCACCCCTTCCAGCTTGCGGCCGACGGCATTGAAGTCGGCCAGTTGCGACACGCTGGTGCTATAGGTGTAGATCGCGATTTCGTCGAATGCGGCGAACGATCCGCTCAAGGTGGAAAAGGTTTCGTTTACTTTCTGTACGGCAATATCCGGCATGCCAAGATCAATAACTACGGCCACCGAAAGCCCAAAGGGGTCGCTGGTAAAGAAATTCAGGTTTTGCTTTCTGCCGTCTTCATAGACCGAAAAGTCGGTGGACAATAACCCGCTGACCAAATGTCCCGACTCGTCGGTGACCCGCACTGGCACGACGACCTGATTGACATTGACCCGGAGCTGGAAGAGTTGGTCTTGAGCCGAAGGCTGCGACGTGGGAACGCTACCCGGAGGAACGGTGTTGATCTTCATCGGTGGAGGCGGCCCCGGCGGGGCATCGCCAGAACCCGATGATGATGATGACGACGACGAAGACGACGGAGACTGGTCGGGCGCCTTCGTGGGATTTGTGCCCGGCGGAGCAGCTTTAAGCTCGGGGGCGGCGGGAGCGGGTGGCTGGGAGCTTGAGGGCGCGTCCGGAATACTAGATTTTTGACCGGGCTGCTGTTGGGCCATCACGGGCCCTAATGCCAGAGAAAACAATAGGACTGCCAGCCCACCAGCAGTTCGCAGCGTAGCCATCAATTGCCCCACGGACGCCCCTCCGCTTTTCGGCCTACTTCCGGTTCAGAATGCTAAATCTGACAGTTTGTTGCATCTAACCATTCGGAATAGACTAACAAAATTGCTCTGAGTATACCTTGATGCCAAAAACCAATATGCCTTTAGCTCGAAACAGTGCGCGGTTGTTAATTTTGACGAGCCTAGCCATCGCTTCCTACGCCCAACAGCCCCAGGCTCCCGAACCAGCCCAGGATTCTGATCAGTCCTCTGAGACCCTGAAGGTCAACGTGAACGTGGTGCAACTGTTTTTCAACGTTAAGGACAAGAAGGGCGGGCTGATCCCAAACCTGACTAAAGACCAGTTTCAGATTTCTGAGGATGGCAAATCTCAGACCATTAAGTATTTTGCCGCCGAATCGAATCTTCCGCTGACGCTGGGCATTCTATTTGACACGAGTCCCAGCCAGGCGCGAGTGCTCGACATGGAGAAGCTGGTGGGCGGGCAGTTTCTGGACGAGATCCTGCGGGATAAAGACCTGGCCTTTGTCATGGGCTTCGACGCTGACGTGGACCTGTTACAGGACTTCACCAATTCTACTCGTCTGCTGAAGAAGGCAATGAACAACGCGCGCATTGGCGGAGGCGGAGGTGCGACTGGGCCGGGGGGCGGGCCGGTTCCGACTCTAAGTCACGGCTGCTGCACCATGCTGTACGACGCCGTGTACCTGGCAGGCCACGATCAACTGGCACAGCAAGTGGGAAGAAAAGCCATGATCCTGCTTACCGATGGCGAGGATGAAGGCAGCAAAGTTAAGATTCAGGATGCAATTGAGGCGGCGCAGAAGTCGGACGCCATCTGTTATGTGCTTTTAATCGCGGACCGCGGCGGGGCGTGGGGCGGCTTCGGTGGCGGCGAGATGAACAAGCTCACCAAGGAAACCGGAGGGCGAGTCATCGACGTCGGGAACAAGCTCGACAAACTCAAAGAGGGATTTGATCAGATCGCTCGCGAACTACGCAGCCAGTACAACCTGGGCTACACTCCGACCAATCCCAAGCTCGACGGGACTTTTCGCAAGATCGAGATTCACACTAACGACAAAGACTACAAGATTCAGTCGCGCGCCGGATATTACGCTGTGCCGCGGGCGGACTAGTCCTGTCTGCAAGTCAAGCCGGTGAAGGCCGATCCTTTACCCGTATCACAAACTTCAGCCCTGACCAGACTTCATTCACCGCGCAGACCTTGACGTCGACCAGTCCGGCTTGCAATCCGATGTGGCGGACATCGTTTTCCGAAAGATCAGTCGTGACCCCAGAGGCCTTTTTCGGCCAGCTCACCCAGATCATTCCGGACGGAGTCAGCCGCTTCGCAACCTGAGAGAATTTTTTCTTCAGCCCGGCAGCTTCGTTGACGAAGATCATGGCGAAATCCAGCGGCTCGCGACCATCTTTCGCGATACTACAACTTGCTAAAGCCGCTTTCAGTTCGGCCTTCACATCGACTGGCATATCCAGCAGGAGAACGCAAAACTGCTCCTTGATTCCAAGTTTCTTGGGCAGGGGAGTGCCGGAGTATCCCGCCATGAGATTTCCTATTGCACCGGAGCGTAGTATCCGCGGCGGCTGCGAACGCGCAGGCCTTTCTGCTTGGCGGAGATTTCGATGGTGCGAAAACGGCCGTCGGGTCTGAAGTCGGCGGGTTTGTAGGAGATGGCGTATTGGCTGCGCAGCTCTTCCTGAATGGAGGCAAAAGCATTGGCCACTTCGGTCAGTTGAAAAGGAACGTAGGAGCGGCCGCCGGTAGCCTCGGCAATGCGCTCCAATACCTTGTCGCCGTGCTTGCCGCCGCTTCCGGTAAGGTTGGTGCTGATGGTGTAGACGACCACCTCGGCTCGCTCCGCCATTTCGATGGCCTCTTCACGAGTTACATGGCTCTGGTTGTCATCGCCGTCGCTCAACAGGATGATCGCCCGGCGGACCGCGCCATTGGGAGAGCTCTTCAGCAATTTGTCACGGCAGGCAAAGTATAGAGCGTCGAACAAGGCTGTGCCCCCGCCCGGACGGAGGGCGCGCACTCCCACGGAGAGCGCCTCGGTGCTGTCGGTGAAATCCTGGGTAACTTCGGGCGTGGCATCAAAGCCGACCACGAAGGCCCGGTCATACTTCCGGCGCACGGTTTGGTTGAGGAATTCGATGGCCGCCTCCTGCTCGAACTTAAAGCGGTCGCGGATGGAATTGCTGGCATCGATCAATAGGCCAGCCTCGAGCGGCAGATCAGTTTCCGCGCGAAAGCTGCGGAGCTCCAGTGCGGGCTTGCCGTCGTCGATGATCTTGAAGTCGTTCTTCTTGAGGTCTCTCACGTAGCGGCCATGCTTGTCCGTCACCGTGAAAACTACGTTGACCTCGTTGACTCGTTTGACGATGGTCGCGGCGCTGTCATCATTGGGCGCGGGGGCGGGTGTTGCGGGAGCTGTGGTTCCTTCCGGTTGTGGCGTGGTACCAGGCTGCGATTGACCAGCGGCAGGCCCGTTGGCCTCGGAATTGGGACTGGTTGTCGCTGGCGAAGTTTGGGGGGTGGCTGGCTGCTGCGTGATAGCGGCCTGCGGCGGAGGCGGTGCAGGCTTATGTTGTGCCTGCTGCTTCGCCGCCGACGGCGCTGAAGGTAGCTCGGCCGGAGCCACATCTTGGGCGTGGGCTGCGGCCGCAAACACGAACACCGAACCCAGCAAGAGCAAGATGACGCGGACTTTCATCAGAGTTCGTATTATAGCTGGCCTTTCTTCCAATCCCGCAAAACCTGATGCGCGGCATTGCGGCCGGGCGCTCCGGTCACTCCTCCGCCAGGGTGGGCCCCCGCACCACAAAGATTAAAGACTTCGCCGCTCGCGATCCACCCACAGGGCACGACTTGGCCATCAGGAAATGGGAACCTGAATCGCAGGATCGCAAGGGATCATGCGCAGGCCGTGGTCAGCGAGCCTCAAATCCTTGATGACCTCGGGACGCAGCATGCTTGCGATGTAGGAAGTGGTCGAGGCGCGGCACCCCGGCGCTACTTCTTCGGTCACGCAACAGCTACCCACAATTTCGCGGCGCTCGAACACAACAGTCGAGAGTCCGGCGCGCGCCAGGTAAGCGGCGGCGGTCAGCCCGTTGTGGCCGGCCCCGATTACGACGGCGTCGTACGGTTTGGAAGGTCCGGCAGGCATGCTCTGACCAGCAGTCAGGAACAAGCTGGACTGTGGTTAGGGGTACATTACTGCGCGGTCACAAAAAACAGAATTGAAATCGGAATGCTTTTGCAGTAGAGTTCCATGACTTGAGGTCAAACTATGAGCGCTAGTAGCAGTGTTGTTTCTCCTCCCCGCTATCGTCCCTTGCCTACCCGGCCGCGTTCTGAGGGTAAGCGAACCCGAATCGTTGATGCTGCCATGCGCCACTTCGCCGAGCTGGGCTATGACGCCGCGCGCGTCGGGGACCTGGCCGCTTTGTTGGGCATAGCCAAAGGCTCCATTTTCCAGCATTTCGGTAGCAAGGAAGGCCTGTTCCTGGAAGTTTACAAGAAGGCCACGCGTTCGTTTCCGCGCTATCTGGATGCACCGGCTGAGGCCTGCGATCGCGGATTCTTTGAGGTGCTTCGCTACTGGCTGGTGCGCACCGAGCACTTAGTGCATGAGGATTGGATTCCGTACCGAGTTTCGCTGTTGGGCAACTACGGCACAAACCTTGCCCTGAAACGCGAGATCAATCGCTTCATGCTGGCGGAGGACCCTTACGGTACGGTGGCGTTCGTACGTTTTGGCCTGCAACGCGGAGAACTGCGTAGCGATCTTGATCAGGAGATGATCGTTTCGATTCTAGACTGGACCATCGAGCGTTTTCAGGATGCACTGTTGACCGAAGAGCTTGATCCCGGACTCTTTC
>Ga0308309_10000456_pt1 | contig 26433 bp, 17 predicted proteins | sample HubBroMetageWFT5_FD_192491 | JGI IMG/M metagenome (GOLD analysis project Ga0308309, IMG submission 192491) | Warmed and freeze-thawed soil microbial communities from the Hubbard Brook experimental Forest, New Hampshire - Hubbard Brook CCASE Soil... | ecosystem: Environmental > Terrestrial >...
ATTGAGCAATCTCCTTTCTTCGGTTCGGGAATGGAATGGAGACCATAGATCAGTGCGAGGCTGCGCCTCCTGCCAGAGCCCCGATAACCACGATCGGAATGTAGGGATCAAAAGTGCGAATCGTATGCTGATGGAACTCAATATAGGCAGAAACCGAAAGCCGGGCCATCGCGCGTCCCAGCCTTATCCGGTTTACGATCAATCCGGCGGTCGCGAGTGCGGCGGCAAGAAAGTGAACATTCCGCACCAATGATTTTTCCACAGTCCAGTTACCTCCGTTTTTATTAGATGACTCGCGAAGCAGGACGAATTAAGGAATCTCAAATTTCTGGGAGGAAAGTTGTTTGAAAAAGAATTATCAAAATGCGAGCCTACGACGACTCATCCCCCGGTTAGTCGCGTTACCGGATATTGGGAATTTAGCGGATTGGCACTAGTCCGGTTTCGGCGTTAATCAGGAGTTGGAAGCGGCTAATCTGAATGACCGCGGCCAATCATGGTGTTTGCTTGCCCGTGTTGGCGCTGTTATCGCAGTATTGGCAGAAGCAACCGCGACGACGAAAAAATTGTATTGAACGAACTTGTGCCTATGCTGGCGTGCCTGAATCCGAGCAATGCTGGTATGTCTGCGCTTTGGTCGTCCGTAGTCAGTACCAACCGGAGCATGTGACCCGCACAGAAGTGTCGGGCGTTGGGCACAAGTGGAATCCGGTATCTCAACTTTTCTCCAATCGACACCGTGTCGAAAGTCCGGCACGGTAGCACGGGGGCACCGAGCTTACTCGCGGCCTCGTCCACTTCCCGCAAACTGGCGCGGAGGTATCCCGCCGTAACATCGATAGCCTTCTCGTTTTCGTCCACGTCCTGCAGCACGGCGATGAATGCTGTATCCGGCGCGGTGCAAGCGGCGTCCAACTGCAGCTCGACGGGACCGATCAGATCTAAGGCATGGGGCAGCGGCGGGGTAGTCCATTGCAAGGACGAGGGAGGGTCCGTCTCACTTGCACGTGGGCGATTCAGACCAGCGCCAAGGTTCATATAGGTTCTGGAACCCGCTTCTGGTTCGCCCTCGGCAAGAGCTCCATCGGATCGAAGTGCATAAGCGTGATGTACCGCTTCGCGGATAGGCCAAGCATCGGTTGTTCGCCAGCCTTCTGCCTCCGGCAAAATATATCGAAAGTGTGGGCCATCGAGAATGCCGGTGTCCTGTCCCTTCAACCAGTGATCGAACCAAGCAATCGCCTCGATGTGAAGACTCTCCCAGGGCCAAGCAAGGCCATGCTCTCCCATCATGGCGACCCGGACATGCTTGCTGTTAGTCAGTCGCTCGTAGGCCGTGAAGGTATGGGGCAGATGGAGAGGCACATTCTGCCAGTCACATCCCAGATATACGGGTACTTCGACGCGATCAAGTAACGAAAGCAGATTGCGCTCCTCCCACCATGAGTCGCGAAACGGATGCTCCGCGGCGATGGCGCGCCAGAGATCGTCCCAGGGATGAGGATCATGGCGGAGCTTGAGCAGGACTTTGAGTCCAGCAATTGCAGCTTCCCCGTTCGCCATCTCGAATTTTTTGTGGATGCCGGGAGACAGGAGAAGACCACGCACGGCATCCAGCAACTTGCTGCGCCAAAACTTATTGGTCTGCCCAGACGTCATACCGATCATGAATAGGAACGGGGTGACAAAAGAGCTGCTCATCAGCCCATGATGCGTCGCTGACTCATAAAGATCGAATGTGCCGGCGATGGGCATAATGGCTTTGAGATGCGGAGGCCGTTCCACTGCAGCTTCCATCTGCGTTCCGGCGAAATAGCTGATCCCAATCATGCCGACATTGCCGTTCGACCACGGTTGTTGCCCAGCCCATTCGACAAGGTCGTACATGTCTCGACGTTCCTGGCCATCAAAGAAACCAAAACTGCCGCCAGACCCACTAGTGCCTCTGCAGTTGGCGATGACGTGGACGTAGCCACGGGGCACGAAGAAATCGCTGGCTCCAGCTTCGATGAAGCCCGCGGGTGCCCCGAGATTTTGAATCTGTCGCGGATAGGGTGAGGCAGCAACTAGCACGGGATACCGACCGGGCTCAGCGGGATGATGCACATCCGCCAGCAAAATAACTCCATCCCGCATAGGCACCGCAACATCATCTTCGTGTGCCATCGCATGGATCGGCTGTGACAAATTGCGATATTCACGTCCAGTGGTTTGTGGGCCGTTAAGTCGGCGTTGACCCGACTCTATTCCCGACGATGGAACGTTGGGCATGCCTTTTCTCCCCGGGTAGCACCTCGGAAAGTATAAGGCTTGTGCCTGGTAAGTCACTTAATCTGACAAGTGCCGCAGCGGACTAGAAACGGGGATCGAGGAGATCAAACCGCGCGGTCAGCGGTGATTAGCATCGCATTTCCTCGAAGCGGACTTCTGGATCGAAATGGTTTCCGAGCAGCCTGTTGCGCGCTCACTCTCTTAACCTCATTCTCAGTTCGCACCCAATCCAATAAGAGACGCCGCACACTCTTGCGTTCACCGAGGGGTTCACTGTGCACATTTTCTCAGAAATGGTGCTGTGTACGAAGTGTGCATGAATCGATCATTTTCAATCGGTTGGACTTAGCTTTGAGCGAAAAGCAGGTTCCCCGATTTGTTGTAAGCGTTAGTAGTTAAAGAAAACGAACGGAGCTGATGGAGGCGATTGTCCGGCTTTGCAAGCAGGGAGTCGCGGGTTCGATCTGGCCACGTTGGACTCTGGATAGGTTGAGCAGATCGCCGAGCATTCGGTCGTTACCCGAGTGCTCGCCTGTCACGAAAATGTCACGGTAGTTGCGGCAATTCGCGATTAATTGCGAAGAAAAGGTAAATGAAGAAGAGAAGTTGACTCATCGAGTTTCATCGCAACTCGCTGATCCTCCTCGGAAAACTCCCGCTCCGGCAAATCGTGAGTAAGTTACTCAAGTGGCTGTTAACCGAAGGGTTGCTAGTTCGAATCTAGCCCGGGGAGCCAACTTCTCGCAAAAGCTTGCAGGGACCTCCGTTCTTCCCTGTCTTCAATCACTTGCCGCAGTATCGTAAGGGCCCGTCTTCGGCAGTCAAGATGCCGGATTCTACTGTACGGCTGCGTACCGACCCGAGCTCAACGAAAGTTCATGCTCGTTTAGATGTAACCAAACTATCCCCCGTGAGCATCCAACGTTTCGCTTGGAGCCGAACCTCATGGCCTCTCGTGGACGAAAGATAGTTCTTGCAGCAAGCACCTCGGAATCCTCCGAGCACATGCACAGCACCTGGAAACAAATGCTGCTCGCGACTCTGCCCGCCCGCTATGCCTCTGTTTTTAACGTTGATTGGGCAGACAAAGCGGAGACCTGGCCTGATGGGCGGGCAAAGTATGTCCCTCAAGGCCTACGTGTCGTCGAAGCGCTGCTGGCCGCGCGATTCGGCGAGGAAGACATCGCCGTCTGTTATGCCGACCAGCTCGACCAGTTCGTTGGCGAGGACACTCGCGTCGTAGGGATCCACGCTCACAATCCGCTGGGCATCACTTTCGCCACCGACGTCTACGCTTATTTTTATGGCGCGGACGTTGAGCCAATCAACGCGGAAAAATTCCGCCGTTTGATCCTGCATCCCCTGCTGCGCAAGCATAAGGCACATCTGAAGATCATTGTTGGGGGCCCCGGTTCCTGGCAGATCGAGAAGAAGGGCCTGCAAGACGAGTGGTTAATCGACTGCATTGTGGATGGAGAGGCAGAGGAAATTGTGGTGCCGCTCTTTGAAGCCGCCCTCCGGGGCGAGACGCTTCCGCGCAAGGCCGAAGGGCACAGTCCCCGGCTGGAGAGCATCCCGCCACTGCTGCACCGCTCGACTTTCGGTGCCGTCGAGATAACCCGCGGCTGCGGCCGGGGCTGCCAGTTTTGTTCGGTGGCACTGCGCGACGGCAAGAGCGTTCCGCTCGATCACATTCTCGCGAACGTGCGAACCCAAGCCAGCGAAGGCGCCGACCTCGCGCTCCTTGTCACCGAAGACCTGTTCCTCTACGAGCACGGACCGCGCTTCGCTGCGAACGTCCCCGCCATGCAGCGCCTGTTCGAATCCGTCGCTGCGGTGCAGGGGATCGAGTACCTCGGTCTCACTCACGGTACCATGGCTCCGATCGTCGCCCAACCCGACATGATCCCTGAATTACAGCTTGCAGTGGACCGCAGCGTCCACACCCATCCGGCGTCCACTCGATCTGATGAGCGTTATCAATGCCTCTTCATCGGCATCGAAACCGGGTCGGTCCGTCTTTTCAAAGAATTCATGAAGGGCAAGGGCTATCCGTTCAGACCCGAGCAGTGGCCGGATGTGGTCCTGAAAGGGATGGAAATTCTAAACTGCAACAATTGGTTTCCCTTCTGCACCTGGATCCTGGGACTGCCTGGTGAAACGCCAGACGATACCCGCCAGTCGCTTGACCTTCTCCACGCGCTCAAGGATGCGAAGTGGTGCGTAGTGCCGACATTATTCGTGCCGCTGGAAGACACGCGGATGCAGAAGCGTGAAGGCGCAAAACTTTTTCAACTGACCGAACTGCAATGGGAGTTTTTCTTCACCTGCTGGCGGTATAACCTGGATTTCTTCCATCGTGCCAAGAGTGCGCACCTCGTTTACAACATGGGCATCCCGCTGTATTACTACTTCCTGGGCCGGCGTCTTTTTGGCAAAGCCATGAAGTATCCGCTACTCCGTATGGGGCACTTCCCGGAGTGGATACTGAAGCACAAACTCTACCTGGACTTTACCGGGAAACGAGCCCCGCGGTATAGCGTGCCTGAGTTTGTCCCCATCCCTGAGCACGTTATGCGCCCGTCTCTCCCCATAATCTGACCTCCTCGCGGTGCTACTTTACCCGCAACCAAAATCAGCACGATGCCGCATGCCCGCGAGGAGGCGCGCCGCCCCCTGCGACCAGCACGCCTTTCGATCATCTAACCTGGATAGCCCCAGCGCCGGTACCTTGGAACAGCGACTTGTGTCATCCTACTTGCTGTAATGGTTGAGTAGTTCAATACATTTTCCGTATCAAAAACCGGGATCGAACATGGCCAAACCCATTCTGTTAAGTGTTGACGATGACCCCGATGTGCTGCGCGCCATCGAGCGCGACCTGCGCACGAAATACGGCGCGGAATTTCGTGTAATCGGAAGTGATTCCCCCGAGGCGGCGCTCACCCTCCTCAAGCAGCTGAAGCTGCGCAACGACAGCGTGGCTTTGCTTCTCGCCGACCAACGCATGCCGCACATGGACGGTGTCGCTTTTCTGCAAGAAGCAATGCACATCTTCCCGGACTCCAAGCGGGCGCTGCTCACCGCGTATGCCGATACCAACGCAGCCATCGGCGCCATCAATCAAGCCGGCATCAATTATTTCTTCCTGAAGCCGTGGGATCCCCCTACCGACCACCTTTATCCGCAATTGGATGATCTGCTGGACGACTGGCGCGCTTCGTATCGGCCGAAATTTGAAGGCATACGCGTGCTTGGGACTCGCTGGTCTCCCAAGTCGTACGAGCTGCGGGATTTTCTGGCGCGCAATCGAGTCCCCTATCAGTGGATTGACGTCGAGCTCTCCGCCAGTGATCCAGAAACGAAGCGCATCCTCGAAGTCCTGGGGCCAGAAGTCTCCAGCCTCCCCGTCGTGCTCTTCCCAGATGGCTCGAAGCTTTTGGACAGCGTGCCATCGCAGGTTGCGCAAAAAGTAGGCCTGCAAACTCGCGCACAAACAAATTTTTACGATTTGGCAATCGTCGGTGGAGGGCCCGCGGGCCTGGCTGCAGCTGTTTACGGCGCGTCGGAAGGATTGCACACCGTGATGATCGAACGCGAAGCTCCCGGCGGGCAGGCCGGAATGAGTTCGCGCATCGAAAATTATCTCGGATTTCCCATGGGGCTCAGTGGTGGCGACCTCGCCCGTCGAGCCGTGGTGCAGGCTCAGCGGTTCGGCGTGGAAATTTTGTCGCCGCAGGAAGCGCTCAACGTGCGCGTCGAAGGACCGTACCGCATGATTAAAATGGCCGATGGCAACGAGATTTCCTGTCACGCGCTGATGATTGCCACCGGCGTGCAGTGGCGGCGTCTGGAGGCCCCGGGCATCGACCGGTTGCAAGGCGCGGGCGTTTACTACGGCGGCGGCTCGACGGAAGCATTGTCCTGCAAGGGTGAAATCGTTTACGTGATCGGCGGAGCGAATTCCGCGGGGCAAGCGGCGATGAATTTCGCCAAGTACGCCGACCGCGTCGTAATCGTCGTGCGTGGCAAATCTCTTTCCAGCACCATGTCGCAATATCTGATTGACCAAATCAAGGAGATGCCCAACGTGCAATTGTGGGCGAACGCCAGCGTCGCTGAAGTGCACGGCGAGACTCATCTCGAGGAAATTTCATTTCTTTGTTCGGATACCAACCAGACTGAGCGTGTCCCGGCGAGCGCGATGTTCATTTTCATCGGCGCGTCTCCGCGAACCGAGTGGCTGGCTGATCTCATCGAGCGCGACGAACATGGATTTATTCTGACCGGCCCGGACCTGATCCGCGATGGAGAACATCCCAAGGGCTGGCAGCTCGACAGAGATCCCTTCTTGCTGGAGACAAATGTTCCCGGTCTTTTCGCCGTGGGCGACGTGCGCCACGGCTCGGTGAAGAGGGTGGCTTCCGGCGTCGGCGAGGGATCAGTCGCCGTGCAATTCATCCATCAATATTTGAGCAAGGTATAAATGGTCGAAAAATCTGAATTGCTGAAGGTGCCGGCATTCGCGGATTTGCCCGATGACCAGATTGCCTGGTTCATCAGTCAGGCGCAGGAAATGAATTTGCGCGCGGGCGACACGCCTTTCCGCGCGGACGATCCCGCAGACGCGATGTTTGTTTTCCTCGAAGGACAGCTGCAGGTGCGCGGCGAATTGGGCGGCGAGACGGTGGTAATCCCGGTGAAGCCAGGCGACGTAACCGGGGTGCTCCCGTTTTCGCGGATGAAACAATTCAGCGTCGGCGCAAAAGCGATCACGGATTCGCGGGTATTGCGCTATCCCGCGTCGCAGTTTCCGGAACTTGTTCACAAAATGCCTGAGCTGACCCAGCGGTTGGTTGGCATGATGTCCGACAGAATCCGCGAAACCACGCGGCGCGAACAGCAGCGCGACCGGCTCGCTTCTTTGGGAAAACTTTCAGCCGGCCTCGCGCATGAACTCAACAATCCAGCATCCGCTGCGAAGCGCGCCGCGAGCCAGCTGCGGGACGTCCTGAAGAAAATCCGCGACGCGAGCCACGAGCTGGGAAGCCGCGACCTCACGGCCGCGCAAAAAGCCGAAATCGAAAAGCTGGAGACGGCGTTCGTCCAGAACGACACTGTTCCGCCGGATCCGCTGGCCATGAGCGATCTCGAAGAACAGATTGATTCCTTGTTGCGCAGTCACGGCCAGAATGACTTGTGGCAAATGGCCGCGGACTTGGCGCGTAGGAACGTCAAACCGGAGGCGCTGGAATCCTTATTTGCGATCTTGGACGCGGACTCCGCCCGCGCGGCTCTGGTGCGCATCGCTGCCTCGGTGGAAGTCGCGACTCTGCTGAACGAAATCGAAAGCGGCACATCGCGCATATCCGACCTCGTCCGCGCTATTAAAGAATACACATACATGGACCAGACGCCGCTGCAGAACGTGGACATCGTGAAAAGCCTGGAAACCACTCTTACGATTTTGAATCACAAGCTGAAGCATGGAGTTGTGGTCGAGCGCGACTACCAGAAAATCCCGCTGCTCGTGAATTCGTTCGGCAGCGAGCTGAATCAGGTTTGGACCAACATCATTGACAATGCGATTGACGCCATGGTTGGCGAGGGCAAGCTTAAAATACGAACGTTTCGTGACGACAACTGCGTCGTCGTGGAGATCACCGATAATGGCCCCGGAATTTCGCCGGAAGTGCAGGCGCACATGTTCGAGCCTTTCTTCACCACCAAGGGTGTGGGGCAAGGGACCGGGCTTGGCCTGGACACGGTGCAGCGAATCGTGAAAAAGCACCAGGGCAATATTCAAGTCAGTTCGAAACCCGGCGAAACTCGCTTTCAGGTTTGGCTGCCACTGGCGGAGAGCACTACTTAGGCTTGATTTAGCGGAAATCTGCACGACGCCGCGCGCGTTTGCTAATCGATTCCCAGACGGTGCTGCATTTCTTCAAGCGTGAAGCCCTTGGTCTCCGGATAGAAGAACGCGACGATGAAGAACTGCAAAACCATCATTGCTGCAAAAAATACGAAGGGATAAGCGCCGGAGGTTTTCGCGACTATGGGGAAGTAATAGGAAATGATGGCGTTCATGATCCAGTGCGAAGAGCTCCCGAGACCCTGACCCTTGGACCGGACCGTATTCGGAAAAATCTCGCCGATATAGACCCATATCACCGCGCCGAGCGGAGCGAAAAAGAACATATAGCCCACCAAAATCCAGACCAACCAGCCTTGATTCCGTTGCGTGAAAAAAATCAGCGCCACGCCCGTCAGACAAAGAGCCGTTCCCGCCGAACCAATCAGCAGGAGAGTTTTCCGGCCGAGTTTGTCGATCAGAGACATTGCCAGCAGTGTCGCGAATAGATTCATCGCGCCAATAGCGACGGCCTGCAAATCGCCGGACAATTTAGTGAATCCCGCCGCCTGGAATATGGATGGCAAGTAGTAAAGGATCGCATTGATTCCGGCCAGCTGGTTGAACACGCCTGTAGTGATCGCCACAAAAATTGGATAACGCAACTTGCGAGAGAAAAGCGGCTCGGAGCCTTGTGATTTTTCCAAATGGATCGAGTCCACAATTTCTTTAAGTTCCGCTTCGTCGTCCGACGAGCGCAACAGCGTCAGCACGTTGCGCGCTTCTTCGATGCGATGCTGCGTGGCAAGCCAGCGAGGACTCTGCGGAATACCGAAAAGCATCACAAGAAATATGAACGCCGGGACAGCGGCGACACCCAACTGCCAGCGCCATTCCAGCGCGCCCATTCCAAGCCTGGCAATGCAATAGTTCGAAAAATATGCCAGTAGGATGCCCACGACCACGCTGATTTGAAACATTCCCACAAGCCGTCCGCGCAAGCTCGCCGGCGCCATCTCCGCGATATAAACCGGTGCCAGGACGGAAGAACCTCCGATACCCAGTCCCCCGATGAAACGGAATACCAGCACGGCGGACCAACTCCAGGCGAAGGCGCAACCGAGCGATGAAACGATGTACAACACCGCCATGATTCGAAGAGCGTTTCGTCCGCCCAGACGCTGACCTACGATCCCGGCGGTGAGCGCACCAACTACCGTCCCCCACAAAGCAATTGAGACTGTAAATGCCCCAGCATGCACCGAGAGTTCAAAAGCCTGGCTAAGGGAGTTCAGAGCTCCCGAGATGACGGCGGTGTCGAACCCAAACAGCAGGCCGCCGAGCGCTCCGACGATGCTGGCCTTCAGCAGATAGGAATTCAGTTTCACGCGGTTTCCTCAGCGCAATTTTGCACTGCGTTGCCCGATTGCGCGGCGACGATAAGAATTTCCAGCCTACGCGCCATTCTGAGACACCGTGAACGGCAGTATGCATGCACCGAGCAGTCCTGCCTCCGGGCCTAACTCCGTCAGTGTGACGTATGTTTTCGCCTTGGTCCCGCGAGCAGCGTCGGATTTGTCCGGGTCCGTCATGCGAAACACGTAGCTGCGATAGCGCAATTCCTCGAACAGCGCCGGTGAAAACAAATTCCACGAGCTCGACAAGCCGCCGCCGACAACATACAGCGGCAGGTTCAAGGTGTTGACGAGCGCCGCCAATCCCCGGCCCAACGCGAGACCCACCTCGTCGAAAATTTTCTGCGCGTCACGATCGCCTACACTGGCGAGCACCGCAACATCGCGCGGCGTGAAATCAGGGTTGCTTGTTTCCAGCGCTGCTAACGCCGGCGATTTTCCTTCGGCGATCAATTCCTTGGCTCTGCGACGCACTCCCGTAGCCGACGCCAATGGTTCCAGGCAGCCCCGAGCGCCGCATCCGCACGCGACGCCATCCGGCCAGATATTAATGTGGCCCACCTCGCCGGCCATTCCATTCAATCCGTCCCAGATCTTGCCGTGCAAGATAATCCCGCCGCCAACCCCCGTGCCCAGCGTCAAAAATAACAGGGTGTCAATTCCGAGGGTTTTCCCTTTGCCGGCAACGCACTCCGCCAGGGCTGCCACGTTGGCGTCATTTTCCACGACGACGGGTGAGCCCACGCTCTGCTCCACCGCCGCGCGCAATTCCAAACCATCGAAGCCCGGAAGATTGGGCAGGTTTCGCAGCCGGCCTTCGGGCAATTCGATCGGTCCCGGCGAGCCGATGGCGATGCCTTTCAATGCGAGCTTCGCAGAATACTTGTCGCGGAGCTTGCGAATTCCCGCGCACATATCCGCGACCACGGCGTCCCGACCAGCCTTTAACCGCGTGGGCATCTGGATCGTTTCCAGAAATCCCACCGCCGGAGTATAGGCCGCTAGGCGCAGGTTCGTGCCTCCAAAATCAATTCCGATCGAGAACGAATCCGAGGTCATATCCGAGTCGGCTGCTCCGTTGGTTGCGAAACTATAGTGCCAAGCTCCCCACGTTCAGCGGCGGTCTTGCGCGCGATTCCATTGCTGCGTAACGGCAAGCAATGTACATGAATTGGGAAGCGAGAAAACGGGAATTCGGGCGAACATGCACGGCAGGCGAAAGACGCTCTGTCCCCGCGCATGCCGATTGCGGCTAAGAATGTGCAGGCGCTTCACTATGCGGCTTATTATTTTTGAACGCAAAGAACGCTATATAGACGTAGCACAGCGCGGGCAAAATGAACGCGTGATGGATGCCAATATTATCCGCAAGCACGCCTTGCAGCTCTGGAATGATCGCGCCGCCTACAATGGCGCAGACAAGCAACGCCGAGCCTTTGCCCGTCAACGGTCCGAGGCCCTCGATAGAAAGAGTGAAGATGCTGGGAAACATCGTCGAATTGAAAAAGCCCACCAACAGGATGCTCCACATCGCTAAGTGCCCGAAACTGCCCATGGAGAGCCCGACCAGCAAAAAGGCCAACAGCGCGGAAAATCCTAGAACCGTTCCGGTGCGCATTTTCTGCAGCACAGCCGATCCGATGAATCTGCCAAGCATCGCGCCGCCCCAATACAGGGAAACGAATTTCGCGGCAAGCTGGATGGAGATATTTCCAATGTTCGGCTGGCTCATGTAGTTCACCAGCATGCTTCCAATGGCCACTTCCGCGCCCACATACACGAAAATTGCACCCGCGCCCATTATCAATCGCGGATATTTCCAGATTGAGTCGTGAACTTTTCCATGGGGTTCCACCGAGGAGATAACCGGCAACTTGAATTTGGCAATGATCAGGCCGAGCAAAAATAGCGCAATTGCCAAGCCGAGATACGGAAGTTTGACAGAGGAAGCTTGCTCCAGACGGTAATCATGGAGCTGATCGGGCGACATTTGCCGCATCACTTCTAGCGCCACAGGCGCTCCGCTCAGAATCAGCAGACTGCCAAACCAAGGAGCCAGCGTAGTACCGAGAGAGTTGAATGCTTGCGTCAGATTCAGACGGCTCGATGCCGTTTTCTCAGGGCCTAACACGGCCACATACGGATTGGCGGAAACCTGCAAAATGGTGATACCTGCTGCAAGAATGATCAACGCGGTGAGAAACAACGGAAAGGAAGGTGCGCTCGCCGCCGGTACGAAAAGCAGAGCCCCCAATCCCATCGTCAACAGGCCGCCCACCATCGCTTTCTTATAGCCAAACCACTCGATCAACTTTCCGGAAGGCAACGCAAAAACAAAGTACGCGCCGAAGAAGCTGAACTGAATGAGCATCGCTTTGGCGTAACTCAGATCGAAGATAGCCTTCAAGTGAGGAATCAGAATGTCGTTGAGGCACGTGAGAAATCCCCACATGAAAAAAAGGGTCGTCACCATGGCCATGGCGGGCTTGTCGGTGGAAGTGGGCACAGCTGTCGCTGCGGGGGCAACGTTCGAATTGGCTATGGACATCGCGTCAGGGCTCTCCCGTTATTCTGATTGGACTTGTGACTTCGGCTGCTAAGCGCTCTGCAATTCTTTTTTACATGGCGCTAACTGCAAGGATGCTTTCCCCGTTGACTTGCGCACGACGAATTCAGGCTCGATCAGTATTTCCGCAGCATACTCCTCGCTGTTCTTGATCTGGTTCAACACCGACCGCGCGGCGATCTCTCCCATTTTCAGCAGCGGCTGGCGCACAGTGGTCAGCGGTGGATTGCTGTAGGGAGCCATCTTGATGTCGTCGAAACCCACGACAGAAATATCGTTCGGCACATGCAGTCCGGCTTCCTGGAAGGCGCTGATGGCGCCCAAGGCGGAATTGTCGTTAAACGCAAACAGCGCGCTGAACGGCAATTTCCGGTTGCGGAGGAATGCCTTGGTCGCGGGATAGGCAACTTCCGGTGTGGACAAGTCACCTTCCAGATGAATGGTCAGCACCGGCCGCACCGCGATGCCGAGTTCTTGCGCGACGTGCAGTATGGCCTTCCAGCGATCCGTAGAGTCCGAACTGTAGTGCGGGCCTTTCATGAACGCAATTTCGCGATGACCGAGTTCAAATAGATGTTGCAGCGCCAGCTGAGCCGCGCGACGATGGTCCAGCAGAATATTGGTGACGCCTTCCACAGGGCGGTGACCCGCGATGGCGATCGTGGGCAAAGACATCGCTTCACCAAGCAAAGTGTCCACGGAAATCAGTCCCTCGACTCCACGCTGCAAGAGAATATGCGAATAACTATCCAGCAACTTCTTATCGTTGTGATGCGCGACCGTGAGAAAGAAATAACTGTGCTGCCGAAGATAACGCTCGATACCGCTGATGATTATCGCGGCATACGCGTCGGCGAGATCTCGCGTGATCACCCCAATGGTGTAAGTGCGTTGCACGCGCAACGAGCGCGCCAAATAATTGGGGCGGTAATTCAGTTCGCGCGCCGCTGCCAGAACGCGCTTCTTGGTGCGTTCCGGCACGGAGCGAGCTGCTGCGGAGTTGTTCAATACTGCTGAAACAGTACCGGGCGTGAGTCCTACATGCTCGGCAACCGCCTTCAGCGTGACGACGCGTAGCTTCCGGCCGCCCTGATTCTTGCTACGGCTTTCCATGGGGCTGTCTCTTTAAAGATTTCCGGCAGAAAAAATAATCTCAGCTGTACGCGCGGTCAATAACCAGGACATTCGCGCAGGGGATGAAGGGCACGTCTGCCCCGCAGCATGATACTGCGAAATAGCATGGCCGTCATGGCTCATTTGTGTAATTTGATGAAAAGTCTTTAGAAAATCGTTATTTTTAGCTTGACAAGAACAGGGCACTTGAAGCTAAATGCTCCGCAGCTGGGTGGTATCTAAAAAATCGATGGGTTGTATCTAAAGAGCTTTTTGTTCCGGGTGGCTCTAGCGGTCGTTGGGGTGTGTCTTGGTGTGCGCAACTCGGTTGGACATCGCGATGCGATCTGTATTGTGATTTCCCGTTCGCGTACGTAGCAATGTCACCAACTTTGTAGCGTAGGCCGGGTGGGCCTAATGCGCTTCTCTTGGGGGAGGAGAAAGTCTCATGAATACGTCTAGGAATCGCTTTCTGCTTGTGTCTCTTGTGTGCTTCTGTGTGTGTCTTGCCGCCATGCTGCTGAGCTCGCCGCTCGCGGCGCAGTCCACCTTCGGTTCCATTTCGGGAACGGTCGCGGATACCTCAGGTGCCGCGGTACCCGACGCGCAGGTTACGCTGACCAGCGCGGCCACGGGCGCGAAGCAGACCTATACCACTGGCGGGGACGGCCTCTATTCTTTCGTCAACCTGAATCCCGGCGATTATCGCCTCGATGTGGAGAAGGCCGGTTTCAAGCACGTCAAGCGCGAGTCCGTAGTCGTCCAAGTGCAACAGGCCGTCCGCATTGACGTCGCCATGGAAGTCGGCGCAGTCAGCCAGACCGTGGAAGTCACTGCGGAGACGCCGCTACTGACGCCCACCGATACGTCACTGGGCCAAGTTATCAACCAGCGCGAGACCAACGAGATCCCTCTGAACGGCCGTAACGTGTTTAGCCTTATCACGCTTTCTCCCGCTGCCATCGCGGGGGGCAGCGGCTCGGGCGGGGCAACTGGCGGGTCGCAGGTTGGCCCGAATCCGTTCAGCTGGGGCAACTACCAAGTGGGGGGTTCTTTTGGCAACGAGAGCGCCGAGTACCTTGATGGCCAGCCAGTGAACATCGGCTACATCAACTTGCCCGTTATACTTCCAGACCAAGACTCGATATCGGAATTCAAGGTGCAATACAACAACCTCGGGCCGGAATGGGGCAAGTTCGCCGGCGGTATCGTCAACCTGAGCACAAAGGGTGGGACCAACCAGTATCACGGCGAAGCGTACGAATTCTTTCGTAACAAGGTTCTGAATGCCACCCCGTTTTTCCTCTCCTCGAATCCTCCGTACGTGCAGAATCAGTTCGGCGGCACGTTTGGCGGTCCGGTAATCAAAGACAAGACCTTCTTCTTCTTCGCCTACGACGGATATCGTCAGCGCGCATCCACGACTTTTACTACGACGGTGCCCACCGTAGCTGAGAGAGGCGGTGTGTTCCCGGCGGATATTCCTATTTTCGATCCGCTCAGCGTGAGCAACGGATGTATCACGACGGGAAATGGTTGCGGCCGGACGCAGTTCGTTAACAACACGATTCCCGTAATTAATCCGGCGGCACTGGAAGAACTGAAGTTCATTGCGATGCCGACCAACAGCAATGAGAGCAGTAACTTCACCGCTGCCGGCGCCACGGGCGGGAATGCCAATCAATATATAGCTCGCGTGGATCAGAACCTTACCTCGACGCAGCACATTTTTGCCCGCTACAACTTCTTTAACTTGCTGGATCTGCCGCTCGATCCCTTCAAGACGGGATTGTGCGCTGACAAGTGCGCGGAAACGTATCAGACCAACGCGCTCGCCATAGACTACAGCTACTCCATCCGGCCGGACTTGATTCTGAACATCAACGCCAGCGGCAGCCGGTTCCATTACGCCCGCACGCCGACAAACTCGAATTTCGATGTGACCCAATTCGGCTGGCCTGCGGCTTACAATGCCGAAATTCCCTCCGCTTCCCGGTCGCCATTCTCGCCATGTTTCCAAAACTCGGACCCGCTCATTACTTGCTCGCAGGGCCAAAGCTTCATCACCGACCACGACACGCAGGTCAACGTCTCGCCCAGCCTCACGTGGATCAAGGGCCGTCACACCTGGGTGTTTGGCGGCCAGCTCACAGAGACCTACGACAACTACGCCCAGACGAACATCGCCAGCGGCGCTTTCCTATTCAATGGCAGCTGGACGGCTGACAACGTAAGCAATCCAACGGCGAAAACTGGTAGCGACTTCGCGGATTTCCTGCTGGGATACGGCCAGAATGTGTCCAATGTGTTCAACCACAATTTCGGTGAAGCGCAGATCCCGGCGCTGGTGGCGCAAAAGGAAACATATCGAGGCTTTTACTTCGGAGATACATGGCGGGTCACAAATAAGCTAACTATTAACTACGGCGTGCGTTACGATTTGCCGGGAAATTTCTCGGAGCGTCATGACCTTTCTAGCTATTGGGATCCGGCCGCGACTAACCGCACGGTTACCGGTTGTGGCTTATTTACGTCTGGGCCTACGACGGGGCAGGGCATTCCAGGCAGCCCCTGCCCGGGCGATATCTTCTTCGTCGGCACCGGCATTAACCCTGGGCGGACCGCAGTTCCGCTTTACAAGAAGGAATTTATGCCGCGCTTGGGGGTTGCCTATAGCTGGGATCAGAAAACGGTCATTCGCGCGGGTTACGGCATCTTCTTTATCCCGAACTGGGTATTGTTCAACCTCAACCCCAGCAATGACCCGCTCAACTTGTCCTCGACTCTGTTTGTCGCAACCACCAACGGCGGGCGCACTCCGAACAGCTCGCTGTCAGCGACGAACTGCACGTTGACCCCGGGAGTCGCCAGCCCCCAGTCACCTTCAGGATCGCTGAACTGCCTAGACAACGGGCCGTTCGGTCCGAATCTCAATCTTCCGCTTGCCAGGTCCGGCAATATTTCGCAGTTCGATGCCGGCGGAAACCCCTTCGAAGCTCCCTACAGATCCTATTCACCAGGGTATGTGCAGCAGTTCAATTTGGACATCCAGAGAGAGCTCCCCGGCGGCATCTTCGTTGACGCCGCGTACGCCGGCTCCCGCGGCGTGCATTTGGCGAGCTCCAATAACGTGTCCATCAACAACCTTCCTGACTCGTTTTACGCCCAAGCACAACAACAATTTAACGCACAGCAAACGGATCCGACGGTTAAGGTCGCGATCATTCAGCCGGTTACGAACCCATTCCAGGGGATTACAACTGTCAGTGGGTTAAACCCGACATCGAACCCTACGATTCCCGCGGGTCAATTGCTACGTCCCTACCCAGAGTATAGCGGCTTGTCCCTTGTAGGGGATGGCTGCTGCAGCAGCAACTATAACTCGTTCCAGCTCACAGCCACGAAACGGTTCAAGGATGGCGGTTCGTTACTCGCCGCCTACACCAACGCTAAGTTGCTGAGCAACACAGACACACTGACAACTTGGCTGGAAGGTGCCGTCGGCTCACCGCAGGACTGGAACAACCTTAAAGGAGAGAAGTCACTCTCCTCGCAGGATGTCTCCCAGCGTCTTGTGATCAGCTATGTCTATGACCTGCCCTTTGGTCACGGCCAGAGGTACATGTCCGATGCTTCCGGCGTAGTGGGCAAGGTCGTTTCCGGCTGGGGAGTTGATGGTGTTACCACATTTCAAAAAGGCTTCCCTGTGCCGATCTCTTTCGGTGGATCCAACGGGATTTCGAATGCGGGCTTCTCACAAAACTTTAGTCTGCGTCCGAATGTTGTACCAGGATGCAACAAGAGCGCGCCACATACGACTGTGAACGGTAACAATGTCGTTTGGTTTAACGCGAGCTGCTTCGTGGCTCCTGCAGAGTGGGGTTTCGGCGACGAGTCGCGCGTTGATGCCACAATTCGAGGCGCGGGGATCAATAACTGGGACTTTGCGTTATTCAAGACGACGAATTTCGGTCCGGAGAATAAACTCGGTTTGCAGTTCCGGGCGGAGTTCTTTAATACGTTCAATCGCGTGCAGTTTGCCCAGCCAGGCGGTACTCTAGGCAGTCCTACTTTCGGTATTGTGAACGCCCAGCTGAACAGCCCGCGTTTGATTCAGCTCGCTCTGAAGTTCCTGTTCTAGCGCGTGAGTGGAACGAAGGTGGATGCCTCCCCCCGGCATCCACCTTTCGTTCTTCTAACTTCCAGCAGACATCCTCAGCAAAGCGTTCGTGGGATCGGCTTTCACAATTGCAATCCCTCCGCTTCGAGTTCGCCGCACAGCGGGACGCTATCACCACGACGGTCGAAGCTCCGCCCACAGGTTCTCTGCCGGTCATGCGCCCGTGCGCCACTTCTGCTAACCTTGCAATCGCTCCACGGGAGACCACAAAACCTCGAATGAACCGCCGAATCACGCGACGCAATTTTCTGGAAACGTTTGCCGCCATGGGCATCGCGCTGCCCGCGACCTCTTCTCTATTTGACGTGAAGCATCCGCGTGGCCTGGATTTCAACCATGTGAATTCCCCCACGCCGCAGAAGTACCTGATCGAAACCATGGGCGGCGGCGTTGCGCTCTTCGATTACAACAACGATGGATTGCTCGATATTTTTCTGGTGAATAGCGGACAGCTTACGAATCCGATGCATCCGCCCGAGACTTTCGACCGCCACGATCCGCGCAATTGGAATCGTCTCTATCGTCAGAACCCAGACGGCGGCTTCACGGACGTCACTAAGGAAGCCGGCCTGGCGAACGCCGGCGACGGCAACTACGGCATGGGCGTCGCGGTCGGCGATTACGACAACGACGGCTTCCCCGACCTCTACATCACGAACTACGGGAAAAATACGCTGTACCACAATAATGGCGACGGCACCTTCACTGACGTAACCGCCAAAGCGGGCGTCGAGGCGGGAGGCTGGAGCTGTTCCGCCGGCTTCTTCGATTACGACAACGACGGCCACCTAGACCTGTTCGTCACGCGCTACATGCTCTGGGACACGCAGCACAGCAAGATTTGCGGCAACGAATGGCAGACGTACTGCCCGCCCGCCGAGTTCCCTTCAACAACCAGCATCCTGTATCGCAATCGCGGCGATGGCACATTCGAAGACGTCAGCCAGCACTCCGGCATTGCCTCTCTCAAGGGCCGGGCGCTGGGCGTATCCTTTGCGGACTACGATGGCGACGGATTCACCGATATTTTCGTTTCGAACGACGGCATGCGCCAGTTTCTCTTCCACAATAATGGCGACGGCACGTTCACTGAACGCGCCCTCGAAGCCGGCACCGCGCTCACTGCCGATGGCAAGCCGCTTTCCGGCATGGGCACCGTCTTTCAGGACTACGACAACGATGGGCGGCCCGATATTTTGGTCACCGTGCTGCCTCGCGAGGTTTACGCGCTTTTTCACAACGACGGCAACGGATCGTTCAGCTACCGCAGTTTGCAGGCCGGATTGGGCCTGCTCTCAGCCGCAAGCTCCGGCTGGGGCGTGGGCTTCGAAGATTTCGATAACGACGGCTGGAAGGACCTGTTCGTCGCGCAGAGCCACGTGCTGGACAACGTGGAAGCGATCGATCAAATGCTGCATTATAAAGAGCCGCCGCTGCTGGCGCTCAATCGCAATGGGCGTTTCGAGCGCGCCGACTCCGGAATTACGTCCGCGATTGCCGGCCGTGGTGCCGCCTTCGGCGATTTAAACAACGATGGCTGGATGGACGTGGTGGTTACCTCTCTGGGCGGCGAGCCGCTGGTGCTGATGAATCACGGGGGCACTGGGCACTGGCTCTCCATCACTCTGCGCGGCACACGCAGCAATCGCGATGGACTTGGCGCGCGCGTGCTGGTGAATGGACAGGTGCGATTCGCGACCACCGCAGGCAGCTACATTTCTGCCAGCGACAAGCGCTTACACTTCGGCCTCGGCGCAGCTGAATTCGCGAAGGTCGAAGTTCACTGGCCTTCCGGCACCCATCAGATTCTGGAGAACGTCAAAGCCGATCAGTTTCTCGAAGTCCGCGAGCCGGAGAAATCATGAACGGCGCTTTACTTTTACTTTTGCTCGCGCTGCAGGCGTCGGCCTCGCCGTCTCCGGCTCTGCAGCATCTGCACGCTGGAGTGGAAGCCGAAAAGAGCGGACAACTGGACGCAGCAGTGACCGAGTTCCAGAAAGCCACCGAACTAGATCCCAAACTGGCTATCGCGTTCGTGGATCTGGGCGACATCTACATCGCGAAACACGATTATGCATCCGCCATTCCACCACTGAAGCGCGCCGTCGAGCTTAGCCCCAATCTCGAAGGTGCTCACCGGCTGCTAGGGTACGCGCTGCTAGCGCAAGGCTATGCCAGCGACGCAATTCCGCACTTGGAGAAAGCGCACGCTGAAGACGCGCTGGGCATCGCGCTGCTAGAAGCGGGAAAATTGCCGGAAGCTGTCCCAGTTTTGCAGAAAGCCTTGTCGCAAAATCCGAATGATCCTGATCTTTTGTATTACTACGGCCGGGCTGCCGGCCTGCTCTCCAAACAAGTTTTTGACGAACTCGAAGACCGCTTCCCGGATTCCGCCCGCGCCCATCAGATGATGGCTCAAGATTACGCGGCACTGCGCGATGTTCCCAGCGCCGAACGCGAATTTTCAGAAGCGCTGCGCTTGCGCCCGCAGACCGCGGGCCTGCACTTGGAGTTTGGCGAGCTTTACGCCCGCGCCCAGCAATGGGACAAAGCCGCGGATCAATTCCAGCTCGAAACCGAAGTTCAGCCGGGTAGCCCCGAAGCTTTTTATCGCCTGGGCGAAGCTCTGGTGCAGCTGGGAAAATTTCACGAAGCCCGCGAAGCCCTCGTTCGTTCCAACCAGCTGAAAGAGGACATGCCGGAAACTCTCTACATGCTGGGTAAAGCGGCGGCGCTGGATGGCGACGACAGCGTGGCCGAAAAGTCTTGGCTGCATGTTCTGAACATTGAAAAAGACACTGCGCTCGCCGCACAAGCGCATTTTGGCCTGGCGGGTATTTATCGCAAGCAGGGCAAGACCGCGGACGCTGATCGTGAAATGGATGAGTTCCGTAAATTGCAAGGTAACCCGGGCCACACCGATGATGCGCCGAAATAAATAATTGCAAGCGGCAGCCGAAGGAGGCAGTCGATGACACCTGCGCGCACGAACACCACGCCGCCGCAGCGCAAAATCAGCGTGATCTTCACCTTGTTGTTTATTGTGACCGCTGCAGCTCGGGTTCCTTTTGCTGCCGCCGCGCCCGACGACGTGGAGCAGCGCGTCGAGGCGATCCTCAGCAAGATGACGCTCGAGCAGAAGATTGACATGTTCGGCGGCCAGGACGATTTCTACATTCGCGCGTATCCTGACCTGGGCTTGCCTCGCTTGCGCATGGCCGACGGGCCGATTGGAGTGCGCCACGGCGGCCCTGCCACCACGATGGCCGGCGGAATTTCGCTGGCCGCTTCATGGGATCCTGCGCTCGCCGCCGAAGAGGGCACGCAACTCGCACGAGACGCCCGCGCGAAGGGCGTGCACTTCATGCTCGGACCTGCGTTCAACATCTATCGCGCACCGATGAATGGCCGCAATTTTGAATATATGGGCGAAGATCCGTATCTGGCCGGTCAAATCGCGGTGGGATACATCCAGGGAATGCAAAGCCAGGGAGTCAGCGCTACGGCGAAACATTTCATGGGAAACAATTCCGACTTCGATCGTCACAACACGGATTCCATCATTGACGAGCGCACCATGCGCGAAATTTATCTGCCGGCATTCGAAGCCGCCGTGAAACAGGGCCATGTGCGCTCCGTGATGGATTCCTATAATTTGACGAATGGCACCCACATGACCCAGAACGGCTACCTGAATAATGAAGTTTTGAAAAAAGAGTGGGGCTTCGACGGCATCCTGATGTCCGATTGGACTTCGACCTACGACGCCGTGGGCGCTGCGAACGGCGGCCTGGACCTCGAGATGCCTTCGGGAAAATTCCTGAACCGCGAGAAGTTGCTTCCGGCAGTTAAGCAAGGGGCGGTGAGCGTCGCGACCATTGACGACAAGGTTCGCCGCATCCTGCGCGTCGCAATTCAGTTCGGATGGCTCGACCGCGAGCAAACCGATCTGACGATCTCTCGTTACAACCGCGAAGGCGATCAAGTCGCGCTGCAATCCGCGCGTGAAGGCGCCGTGCTATTGAAGAATGAAGGGAATCGGCTGCCGCTCAAGAAAGACGCGGTCAAATCCATCTTGGTCGTTGGGCCGGACGCCTATCCCGCCGTGCCGGTCGGTGGTGGCAGCGCTCGCGTAGTCCCGTTTGCAGCTGTGAGTTTCGTGCAAGGCATTAGCGACTACGTCGGGAACGCAGGCCAAGTCTTTTACAGCCCAGGCATTCCCACCGTCAGTGAAATGTCGGCGGCGACATTTTTCTCAACCGCTGCGTCGGGCGGGACTGCAGGAATGAAAGCGGAGCATTTCACCAATGCGGATTTAGAGGGACAGCCAATCCTCACGCGCACCGATGATCACATTGATTTTGGACCCCCGAGCCGGAAAAGTTTGCCCGCTGAGGCCGTATCCTCTCGATGGACCGGCTACTACACGCCGAGAGCCGCCGGCAAATACGATCTTTTTGTCACCTCATCGGGCGAAGACGGCGGATACTACCGCGCCTACGTTGACGACAAAATCGTACTCGACGATTGGACTGTTTCCAAAGAGCTGCTAGGTGTCGCGACACTCGCTCTCGACGCCACGCCCCACAAAGTTGTGTTGGAACATCACGGTGAGTCCAGGTGGCTGGGCGGGCACCTACACATGGGAATCGCGCGCGAAGGCAGCTACGTGCTTCCGGACGCGAAGAGGCTCGCGGCGAAAGCGGACGTCGTTGTAGTTGCGGCGGGTTTCGATCCCGAATCCGAAAGCGAAGGCGCCGACCGCACTTTCCGTTTGCCTCCCGGACAGGATGAACTGATCCAGGAAATGTCCGCCGCGAACCAGAACACGATCGTCGTGCTCACTTCCGGCGGCGGCGTGGACATGAACGAATGGATCGACCACGTTCCGGCGCTGCTCGAAGCTTGGTATCCCGGGCAAGAAGGAGGCAAGGCTGCCGCGGAAATTCTTTTCGGCGATGTGAATCCGTCAGGTCGGTTGCCGGCAACTTTCGAGCGCCACTGGGAAGATAATCCGGTGCACGATAACTACTACCCAGCAGCTGGGACCAAGCGCGTCATCTATAAAGAAGGCGTGTTCGTGGGCTATCGGGGCTACGAGCATAACGGCACAAAGCCTTTGTTTCCATTCGGTTATGGGCTCTCCTACACATCCTTCCAGTACGCGAATGTTGTCGTCAAGCCCGCGGACGCGAACGCAAAAAGCGACGGAATTTCCGCGCCGCTGTTTCAGATTTCGTTTGATGTGACGAACACTGGAACGCGTGCAGGCGCTGACGTTGCCCAAATTTATGTCGCGGAGCCGCACGCGGAAGTTCCCCGGCCCGCAAAAGAATTAAAGGGCTTTGCGCGAATCGAGCTGAAACCGGGCGAAACAAAAACCTCGACGGTAACTCTGAGTGGCCGCTCTTTTTCCTACTACGATGCGGACGCGAAACAATGGCGCGCCGATCCAGGTGAATTCCAAATTCTCGTGGGACGGTCGAGCCAGGACGTCGTACTTCGCGGCAGCCTCACGCTTTCGGCGGCCCGTGCAGCATCGTCAAACAATAAATAGGATTTGCTGATCTGAAACTTCTGTCGCGCGCTAGGAACAGATAACGATTTTTGATGGCGCAAGTAATTTCAGTTCTGGGCGAGCTGCGGCCGCCTGAGGAGACAGCCCCTTGGAAGATCGTTCGAAAACCACTTCAGCGCTGAACGTAGCGCTGCTCGGCTACGGATTTGCCAGCAAAACTTTTCACGCGCCGCTACTGACGAATGTGCCTGGATTGCGGCTGACTCATATCGTTTCCAGTGACAGCGCCAAAGTTAAAAAGGATTACGACGTCACGGTGCTCGCGAAAGCCGAAGAAGCGATCGCTCTTCCGGAAATTGATTTGATCGTGATCGCGACTCCGAATACCACGCATTTCGACTTCGCCAGCAAAGCCCTTAACGCCGGCAAGCACGTTGTGGTGGACAAGCCGTTCACCAACACACTCGCCGAAGCGACAGAACTCGTCACCTTGGCGAAGAGCCGCCGGCGATTGATCTCGATTTTTCAAGATCGGCGTTGGGATTCTGATTTTCTGACCGTGCGCCAAGTCGTCGCGAGTGGCGCGCTCGGCGAAGTCGCTCATTTCGAATCGCACTACGACCGTTACCGTCCTGAACCGCGCCAGCGCTGGCGTGAGCTGCCGGGACCGGGCAGCGGCATTTGGTTCGACCTCGGCCCGCATCTTGTGGATCAGGCGCTGCAATTATTCGGCCCTCCCCAAGGTGTGTATGCGGACCTGGAGATGCAGCGCCCGCGCGGACAGGCGGTTGACTACTTTCATGTCATCTTGCGTTACGGCCGGAATCGCGTGATTGTGCACGGCGCGTCGCTCGTCGCCGCGGAAACTCCACGATTCGTGATTCATGGCGCGCTAGGCAGCTACACAAAATTCGGCATGGATCCGCAGGAGCAAGCGCTGAAGCGTGGGGAAATTCCGGGAACCCCAGGTTGGGGACAGGACCCGCAGACAGGAACGCTCATCACCAAGAACGGCGACGGCTTCGATGCGCGCCAAGTTCCGAACGTTCCTGGGAACTATCTCGCCTATTACGAAGGAATTCGCGACGCGATTTCGCTTGGCGCGCCCAATCCAGTAACTCCGGAACAAGCGCTCGATGTGATCAACGTGCTGGAGACCGGCGTGAAAAGTTCGGCGGCGCGCACCGAATTGCCCTTCAACCCGATCAAATTGTGAGGACGTTGAATCTGTTATGATTCGTCGCGGAAGGTGGATCGTGCGTCGTGCCGCGCTACCGCGAAAACGGACTGTTCGATCGCACATTCTGCAAATGGAAATCTCATGACCCTTGATCAAGATCTCGAAAAGATCGCGCAGCAGGAAAAACGCCTCCAATTCACCCAATTCGATTCCGAAGTGGCCTGGGCCGTGGGCAGCGCCCTGAAGGCCGCAGCCGAAAAACGCGGCGTCGCGGTAGCGATTGATATCCATCTTAATGGACATCAGCTATTTTCGTACGCCATGCCCGGAACCACGCCGGACAACGCGGACTGGATTCGCCGCAAACGCAATGTCGTCGAGCGCTATCACCGCAGTTCCTACGCCATCGGCTTAACGCATCAGCGGGCTCAGACCACTTTGCAGGGAAAAACGGGCCTCGATCCAAAAGACTACGCTCCGCACGGCGGCTGCTTCCCGATCATTCTCGCGGGCACGGGATGCGTAGGCACGATCACCGTTTCCGGGCTGCCTCAGCGCGAGGATCACGATCTGGTAGTCGCGGTGCTTCAGGAATACCTGCATCTGACGGGCGAGGATCTGGCGTTGCGTGCTGTCCTCGCGTGCTGAGCGAAGATACGTTCGCAATTTTCATCGTCCTTAGAATGACTCCAGACAGCATCGCGATCGTCCGACAATTCGCAGTGCGCCGCACAGCACAATCGTATTTGACGAACGCGCCTCGCTGCTTCAACATGAAGGGCGAAGCCGCGTATGTCTGCCAATGGTCACAGTCCAGCCGGTAAACTCCCCGAAATCCGCGCGGTGATACTCGATTACGGCGAAGTTCTGTGCCATCTACCCTCGACGGATACTATCGAACGCCTCGCCGCTATTTTTCAGATGGATCCGCGAACTTTCCTGCCGATTTATCTGCAGACGCGCGCGCCGTACGACCGCGGGGACTTGCTCCCCAGCGAATACTGGCAGAAATTTGCCGCGCAGGCCGGTGTAAAAATCGCCGCGGATGCGGTTGAAAAAGCGCGGCACCTGGATCTGGAGCTGTGGAGCGATCTCAACGACGCTATGATCCTTTGGGTCCAGCAGCTGCACGCAGCTGGATTCAAGACGGCTATTCTATCCAACATGCCGGCGGACATGGCCATGCACATGCGACAAAACTTCGCGTGGCTCACTCATTTCGATCACCACATTTTTTCCGGTGAAGTGCGCAGCGTCAAGCCCGAGCCCGCGATCTATCAACACTGCCTCGACGCCTTGGGAGTCCAACCAGCCGCAGCGCTATTTATTGACGACCGGGAGATAAATCTGGAGCAGGCGCGCGCCGCTGGGATCCACACAATCCGTTTTCAGTCCGTCGAACAGCTGCGCGACGATTTACAAGCGCGCGGTTTCCCGATTTTGCCCGGGCAAGCCGAAGTCCCGCGCACGGTGTCGTAATCGCTCATACGGCGCGACACACAGCTCGCGCCCCGATTTTTGCCAGCGACAACTGTATCCGTTTCTCGGCCTTGTTCATCCAACCCTTTGGCGGCGTGATGTTACGCCGCAGTGCACCGGCTCATATTTCATGCGACGACGCTGCAAAGGAGAAACGACATGGCTAGCCAACCTCAAGTCGGTTTAGTGCCACCCTTCACCCGCGAGACCGCCGTGCAAAAAGTACGCAAGGCCGAGGACGGCTGGAATTCGCGCGATCCACAAAAAGTCGCGCTGGCCTATACCGTGGACTGCCGCTGGCGCAATCGCGCTGAGTTCGTCAACGGCCGCGAGGAAATCATTCAGTTCCTCACGCGCAAATGGAATCGCGAGCTGGAATATCGCCTAATCAAGGAACTCTGGGCGTTCGACGGCGCAAGGATCGCCGTGCGCTTCGCCTACGAATCGCACGATGATTCCGGTCAATGGTTTCGCTCCTACGGCAACGAAAACTGGGAATTCAACGCCGAGGGCATCATGCATCACCGCTATGCATCCATCAACGATCTGCCCATCAAGCCGGCCGAGCGCCTGTTTCATTGGCCCCTCGGAACGCGCCCCGCGGATCATCCGGGACTCAGCGATCTGGGTCTATAGCGCAGCTGGCAATCGCGAACAATAAGAGCATGTGTTACGCCGCGCCGCCCGTCAACTGCGGCGGCGATCACTTTTTGGCGGAATTTACGGCAGGCTTGGCCTCGGTCGCTGCCGTCTCTGCGCGGAATTTTGCCGCCTGCTCCGGTTGTTTCATCCCGTCATATTCTTCCGCCAAGTCTTTGCGCGCGTTCATCAGCCAACTCACTTTCGGATCCATCTGCGGG
>Ga0308309_10000457_pt1 | contig 26376 bp, 23 predicted proteins | sample HubBroMetageWFT5_FD_192491 | JGI IMG/M metagenome (GOLD analysis project Ga0308309, IMG submission 192491) | Warmed and freeze-thawed soil microbial communities from the Hubbard Brook experimental Forest, New Hampshire - Hubbard Brook CCASE Soil... | ecosystem: Environmental > Terrestrial >...
AAATTAGTCTACCCCGTTCCCGTACGTTGGAATGTTTTGCTCAATCATGAACAATAGCAGTTGAGCCCGAGTTCCCCAATCGCTTTGCGGAGCCTGTGTCGCTGCTTTCTGCGCCAGGGCGATGGCCTTGCCTCTGGATTCATCCGATTTCTTCGACTGGCCTTCGGTCTTGTACATCTCAATCAGAGCAGACCTGCGCCAAGCTGCGTCGTACAAGGCTTCAACGATGGCAGGTGATTGAGGATGGTCGTTGACGTACTTCTCGTACATGTCTGCTTCCTTGTCGGGACACTTAGTAGAGCCTTGCCAGTCGCCGCACAGCTTATTTTCAATCAGGTGAAAGGCCGCCAGATCGGCCCACTTTGTCCCTGGAAATTTCTTGATTACTTCCTTCATAAAATCCTCGGGCATGCCCTCCCGAAGATATGCCTCCTTCTCTTTAGCCGATGGGCGCGACATCACGTCTGCCTTGTCGATCTGCCAACGAATATCTGCGGAACGATACATGCCTTCCCCTGCGAGCGGGGAGGTGGGAAAATACTCGGCTGTCCGATAGTAGAGACGCATCGCATCCTGCGCCGCGCCGCGCCGCCCGTGCCGTTGGCTGGCTTGGTCCTCCGAGTTCACGGCCTCGCCAAACACGATCTTATCGCCGTTGGGCGTCGAACCCAGCACAACGCCCTTATTGACCATCCAGCCCGTGATCAACTTCTCTTCCGAAAGGACTGCTTCCACGTGTAACCAGCCGCCGCTGGTCTCGAGGATAACCACCTCGCGCCCGCGATCGATCTCGGCGAGCTTGTTGGAACCGGAATCGGGCGACAGATAGATGGAGCAAACCCTTATTGGCGTTCCACGCACTGTTTCCGCCACGGCCGTGACACAGAGCAAGAGCACGGCAGCAATGATCAGTCTCTGTTGCATAGTCTCAGTTCAACTGCAGATGCTGCCGGGAGAAAACGCAGCAAGCTGAGTTTCTACAGTATGACGACGAAACACTGCACTGGCGTTGCTCGCAATGTCTCAGCCTCTTGTGATCTCCTGCAACAACTGCGGATCAATATTACCGCCACTGATAATTGCGACATTCATGATAGTTCTAGGCAGTTGGTCCTGGTGGAATAAGAATCCGGCCACTGCCACTGCACCGCTGGGTTCGGCTACCGTTTTTGGATTCGTAGCCAGCCACTGCGTGGCTTGCCGGATTTCGTATTCACTGACCGTCAAAATGTCGTCGACGTACCGCTTGATGTGTTCGAAGTTGATAGCACCGATACTCTGCGTTCGCAATCCGTCGGCGATGGTCTGCGAAGTTTGCTGGGCAGTAGACTGGACGATCTTTCCGGATCGCAAGCTGGCTTGCGCATCTGCGGCGAGTTCTGGCTCGACGCCGATGACTCTTACGCTCGGCTTGCTTAACTTGATAGCCGTAGCCACGCCGCTGAGCATTCCTCCGCCGCCAACGGGCACCAATACGGTTTCGACGTCAGGCAGATCCTCCAGAATCTCCAGTCCCATTGTGCCCTGGCCAGCGATGATCTTTTCATCGTTAAATGGGGGCACAATAACATAACCATGCTGTGCCGCAAGTTCCTCCGCCTTGGTCTGGCGTTCCAGGCTGCTAGGGCCAACCAATACGATTTCGGCTCCCATAGACGCTGCTGCTTCGCGCTTTATGGCAGGCGCATTATTCGGCATTACGACCACAGCCTTGGCTCCCAACGCCCGCGCCGCATAGGCGACACCTTGCCCATGGTTGCCGCTGGAATAAGTAATCACGCCGTGGCCCCGCTCTTCTGGAGAAAGAGACGCAATCTTGTTGTACGCCCCACGCAGCTTGAAGGCGCCGATGGGCTGCAGGTTTTCGGGCTTGAGATAAAGTCTGCGATGGTCTAGCGCAGCAGGATCTTCGCCCAGCGACGATTGGATTAGCTGCGTGCGCACGGCCACACCGCGCAAGCGACGTTGCGCTTCGTGAATATCCTCTAGGCTTACGATAGGGTCGTCTCCGCCAGCTGACGCCGTATCCGCGGTAATCTGCGAACATCCGTGGCCAGTTTTGCCCTTCTAGATTTCCAGTATCACCGGCATGATCAAGGGTCTCTTCTGCGTTTGCTTTGAGATGTACCGTTTCAAGTCCGCGCGGATTTTCTCCTTGATCACGCCGTAGTCGGCCTTCTCTTCGTCGCTTGAAAGTTCCAGCGTCTGCATGACCAATTGCCGTGCGCCGTCCAGGAAGCCGTCCTCGCCTGGGGCAAACCCGCGAGTTACGATTTCCGGCGAACTCTCCACCCGACCCGAAAGCTTGTTGATGGCGATGATTGGCAGCACAATGCCGTCTTCACTCAAGTGGCGACGATCCTTGATGATCAGGTCCTCGACCACGTCCGTTCGCGAGCCGGAATCAATGCAAACCCGGCCCACGTTTACACGGCCAGCCTTACGCGCACCGAGTTCGTCGAATTCGAGAATTTCGCCGCTCTCAATCAGCATCACATTTCCCACCGAGCTATGCATCGCGCCCGCCATCTCCGCGTGCAGCTTCAATTGCCGGTACTCGCCGTGAATGGGAATGAAGTATTTCGGCTTCACCAGATTGATAATGAGCTTAAGTTCCTCCTGGCTTCCGTGTCCGCTCACATGGATCGGAGGGGACGATCCGTCTTCGTAAATTACGTGTGCCTGACGGCGGAACAGGTGGTCAATCATGCGGTAGATCGACTTCTCGTTGCCGGGAATGATTCTTGACGACAGTACAACCGTGTCGCCTTTCTCGATCTTGGCGTGCTTGTGATTGTCTACCGCTGCCCGCGAAAGCGCTGACATGGGCTCGCCCTGGGTGCCGCTGATCATCACGCAAACCTTTTCCGGTGGGTAATTCTTCATCTCTCCCGGATGAATCAGTAGTCCCTCGGGAATCTCAATGTAGCCCAGGTCTTCGGCAATCTCGGACGAACTGGTCATCGAACGGCCGATAAACGCGACCTTTCGACCGTGCTCCCACGCCAATTCCACAGCCAGCTTGATGCGATGTATGGAGGAAGAAAAACAGGAGATGAAGAGCCGCCGCTCGGTGCGGGCGAACACTTCGTCAAACTTGCGTCGCACCGCCCGCTCGCTCGGCGTGTATCCCTTGCGCTCGACGTTGGTTGAATCCTGAAACAGCGCCAGGACGCCCTCTTTGCCATACTCCGCGAACGCGTGCAGGTCGAACATCTTGTTGTCGGTGGGGGTCGGGTCAACCTTAAAGTCGCCCGTGTGAATCAGCACTCCGAGGGGCGTGTGGATGGCGAGAGAAACACAATCTACAAGACTGTGAGTAACGTGAATCGGATGAATCGTGAACGGGCCCGCCTTAAATCGTTCTCCTGCGTGGATCTCGTGCAGATCCGCATCATCCAGCAGCCCGTGCTCTTCCAGTTTGTCTTCCACGTAGGCGAGCGTGAACTCGGTGCCCCACACCGGTACATTGAGTTCGGAAAGAATCCACGGCAAAGCGCCGATGTGATCTTCGTGGCCATGAGTGAGAATGATGGCGCGCACACGTTGCCGGTTTTCGATGAGATAGGAAATGTCCGGAACCACGATGTCCACGCCCAACAACTCGGCCTCGGGGAACATCAGACCCGCGTCGATGACGATGATGTCATCGCCCCAGCGTACCGCCATGCAGTTCATTCCGAACTCGCCCAGACCGCCGAGGGGTACGATGTGCAGTTTTCCAGTTGGCATTTTAGGTGTCTCTTGATCGTAGCATACGAAGGGCGGGCGAACGGGCCCCGAACCGGGAACCATGGACCGAGAACCGGGAACTGGTTTTTCTAAGCTGCTTGAGTTAACGTCAAGTCAGATGGCTACACAGCAGCGCAAGTCGTGGCTACGGCGCCGGGTCGAAAACGGTCTGCGGCGCGGCTTTCAACATGCATACGAAACCGTGAAAGTAGATCCAAACAAGTTTCTCCTCCAACTTCGCACTGCCTATGGCGTTCCGATCAACAGCTTTCAAGGCATCTATTCTGTCGATGTCGGTATTCTTGATGATCTCGCCAACAGCATCATCCGCAGCGGAATGAAGCTGGCTGCTGCCGAAGGCGCCGGGTTTGGCCTGGGAGGAATTTTGACCATAGTCCCGGACCTCAGCATCCTGGCCGGCATTACTCTGCGAACAATTCAAAAGCTCAGTCTGATTTATGGTTTCGAATACAACACCGATGAAGAGACCGCCGAGCTCTGGATTGCCGCAGCCAGCGCCGCTGGTGTAGACATCAGCCGCGAGGTGCTGGAAAAAGAGGTCGTGAATCGATTCGTGCCCAAAGTGATCCAGCGGATCGCAGCGCAAGCCAGCAGGGAAGCTGTGGAGAAGTGGTCGGGCCGTGTAATTCCGATTGCGAGTTCAGCCATTGGCGCAGGACTGAACTATTATTTTGTGCGCGCTTGGGGCGAACGCGCCAAAGCCCACTTTCGCCAGAAGCATCTGGAGCTACGCCATCGAAGAAATGCTGCCATGCCCGCTTTGCCTATACTGTCGAATTAGCGCGGTCGTCATCCGGAGTTACCGCAGCAACTCCTCCAGTTCGATTCTCTGATCTGTCTTCTCATCGCGATATTTCACGATGACGGGCGTGTAGAGCGACAAGTTCCACTCCGCCGCCTGACCCTTCGTCACCGCTCGTGACCCGGGCACGACGACCGCATTCTCCGGCACTTCGAGCGGCTTCTCGTCAGTAGCTCGGTATACCTGCCCCCGGACAATGTCGTATAAGGGCGTCGAGCGCGTCAGAATCGTGCCAGCCCCTAGCACGGCTCGCGTCCTTACCAGCGTGCCTTCATACACGCCGCAGTTGCCGCCAATGAGCACATCGTCCTCAACAATGACTGGAGACGCATTGATCGGTTCCAGGACTCCGCCGATCTGAGCCGCTGCGCTCAAGTGAACGCGTTTGCCAATCTGGGCGCAGGATCCGACCAGCGCGTGCGAGTCCACCATAGTGCCTTCGTCCACGTAGGCACCCACGTTAATAAACATCGGAGGCATGCAGATCACGGTGGGCGCTACATAGGAGCCGGTGCGCACCGACGATCCACCCGGCACGATGCGCACGCGATCCCGGACAGTAAACCGCCGAGCAGGGAACGTGTCTTTGTCCACGAAAGAAAGGCTCACATCTTCGCCCATCTTGCTGAGTTCGCCCAGGCGGAAGCCCAGCAATATGCCCTGTTTCACCCAGATATTCACTACCCATTGCCCGTCAATCTTTTCGGCGGCGCGAATCTTGCCTTGGGTCAGTTCGTCGCGAAAGTCCATGAAGATTTGGCGCGCATCCGGGTTGCTCTCTACTTCGAGGGAGGCGAGACGTTCGATCGCAGATCTGAGGGATTCCATCCGGGGAAAGTATACGGGATTTTCAGCTTGGGGATGCCAACTGCCGATTCCCATGAAGTGTTCGCAGTCTGGCGTTCTCCGCGCTCTCCGCGGATATTCTTGGCGACCTCTGCGATTTAAGACCTTGGGTTTGCCGCAAGATCATCAAACCTAAAAACGCTGAGACCGCCGAGAACACCCGCAGAGTGCGCGGAGAACGGCGGTCGGCAATCGAGGCACAGTCAAATGCACTTGCACTCGCTACGGATCAGCACACCAGCCATCCCATGCGAGGTTTCGCGCGCCTCCGTAAGCGTGGCGTAGGGGCCGTGCCAGCGCGCATGGTCGGCGTCATGTCCGGAGGGGCGTCCCTTGCCGTGGTTGCACTGTCCGCAACTGGAGCGGTGCAGAACGATCTTGTGCGGGCCGGCAAGCCAGTTTTCGTAAATGTAGAAATTAACTACGTCAGGCGCCGGGCTCGCGGGTCTGGCAATCACTCCGGCCTCGGCAGCGATCTTTTGCAACTTGGATCGCGTCTCGCGTCGCATTGGGAGGAGAGGCAGGCGATAAACTTCTTCGATTTTTCCCATCATCGCCAGCACCGCTTTTACCGGCATGGGACTGGTCTCGATGAAGTTGGCCTGCATCAGCGCCAGGTATTTGCGCTGAATGCGCCGCGCCGTGACCCACTCGTTCGCCAGCGCAGCTCGAGTCATGTCTGCCATCTCGCGGGGGATCTCATTGGAAGCGACCGAAACGATGCCCACCCCGCCCAGTCCAATGAGCGCCAAGGTAACGGCATCGTCGCCAGAAAAGACGAGAAAAGTCTCGGGCACAACCGCACAGACCTCCGCCATCTGCCCTATGTTGCCGCTGGCTTCTTTCACCCCAGCGATATTCGGGACCTCTGCCAACCGGGCCAGCGTGGCCGGTTCAATGTTCGCAGCCGTGCGGCCTGGGACGTTGTAAAGAATGATCGGCTTGTCCACGGCTTCGGCGATCGCACGGAAATGCCGGTACTGGCCTTCTTGTGTCGGCTTGTTGTAGTAGGGCGAAGCCGTCAGGATCGCATCTACACCCGGCCGCGCAGCTACTTCCTTTGCTTTCTCCACCGCATCATGGGTCGAGTTGGAAGTCGCGCCGGCCATAACGGGGACGCGGCCCGCCGCGACTTCGATGGTCACATCGATGACCCGCAGCCACTCGTCATGCGACAAGGTCGGGGTTTCGCCGGTGGTGCCGCAGGGAACCAGAAAATCGATTCCGGACTCGACCTGCCATGCCACCAGGTTGCGCAGGGCCGGCTCGTCGATGGAGCCGTCCTGACGAAAGGGAGTTACGAGAGCTGTACCGCATCCGCGAAGTTGCATGAGAATAAGATAGCGCGAATGGGCGGCCTTGCAAACCTGGCAATTGCCGCCCAGACTCGCCGCTGGGGGCTACTCAACTCAGAAAGCAGCGCTCACATCTGAAGTTTGACCAGCCAGTTGGCGGGTTCCGGCAGAATCGCAAATTTTGGCAGTTCACCGCGCACCATGGCTACTTCATCACAGGCATGAAATCTGGGGCAAACGTGGCAGTCTTTGTAAATCTTATCCGGCAGATCCTCGCGCTGGGCGGTTGCGAAACCCAGGCGAGCAAAGAATTCTGGCGCCCGTGTAAACAGGCAGGTGCAAGTGACGCGATGCTTTTTCGCCTCCGCCAGCAATGCCTTCACCAAATGCCCACCACCGCCTTTCCCTTGCCGCGAAGGCGCTACGGTGATGGAACGGATCTCCGCCAGATGCGGTCCGTAGAGATGGAGCGCGCCGCAGCCGAGAATCATTCCGCCGTCTTCCAATACCACAAAATCTCGCACATTCTCACAGATCTCTGCCAAGGTTCGCGGCAGAAGAGTCCCATCGCCGGCGTAGGCCGAGATTAGTGCATGGATGCGCTGGGCATCGGGCAGAATGGCTTTACGCGTGCGCATGGACATCCTCCCGGCTCAACTCGATCCTCTGTCGAGCGTCAGCCATCGCCTGCTTTACTCGGGCCGGAGCCGTGCCACCGGGGACATCGTGGATCGCAAGCACCGACCCCAACTTCAGGCAGTCGTAGAAATCATGATCGAATTTCAAATTCACCGAGCGCAATTCCTCCAGAGACAAGTCTTGAAGCTCGCATTGCTTTTCCAGACACATCTGCACGGCTTTTCCGACCTGCTCATGCGCCAGACGGAACGGGACTCCGTGCTGTACCAGGTAAGTGGCGGCTGCCCATGCGTTCATGAATCCCGACTGTGCCGCGTGCTGTAGGGCTTCGTAATTAAACTCCACAGCCTTCATCCAGCCGGTCACCAGCGGCAGCAGCGAAATCACCGTGTCGGTAGCGTCGAACAGCGGTTCCTGGGTCTCCTGCAGGTCTTTGTTGTAGGCAAGCGGCAAGCCCTTCAGGCAGATCTGCAGTGTGGTGGCGCTTCCAATAACACGAGCACACTTGCCACGGGTAAGCTCCAATAAATCCGGATTCTTCTTTTGCGGCATGGCGCTGCTGCCCGTGGAATATGCCTCAGGCAAATGCACGAGGCCGTACTCCTGAGACGAAAACAAAATCATCTCCTCCGCCCACCGGCTCAAATGCAGAGTGAGCAGCGAAAGTGTATTTACAAATTCGAGCACGAAATCACGATCGCTGGAAGCATCGATGCTGTTGGCAGTCGGGCCATCGAAATCGAGATCGGCAGCCATGGTTCGACGATCCAGAGGCAGCGTCGCTCCCGCCACGGCGCCAGAACCGAGAGGACAGACATTCAGCCGTTTTCGGCAATCCGCGAGCCGTTCCGTATCCCGCAGAAACATCTCGATGTAAGCCAGCAACCAATGCGAGACCAGCACCGGCTCCGCGCGTTGCAGATGCGTGTAAGCAGGCATAGCAACATTCCCGGCTTGCTGTGCACGATCCAACAACGCACTGCACCACGCCGCCAGATCGGCCCGAACCTGGTCGATTGCCGCCCGGACATATAAACGAAGATCGGTCGCGATCTGCTCATTCCGACTGCGCGCGCTGTGCAGCTTGTATCCAGTGTCGCCAATCAGCGCGACCAACTGTTTCTCTACAAAGTGATGTACGTCTTCCGCTTCGTCGTCTGCAAGAGACTTTGCCGACGATGCTGCCTGCTCACCGATTCGTTCCAAGCCTTGGAGAATGGCGATGAGTTCGGTTGAATCGAGAATGCCCGCTCCCTTTAAAGCGCGAGCATGAGCGCTGCTTGCCGCAAGTTCGTGACTCAACAGTCGCCGGTCAAAGTCAAAGGAACGTTGCCAGTGCTCAAATTCTGGATCCAAAGGCTGGCGGAAACGGCCGGACCACATCTTCATTGCGCCACCTCCGATCTTTGCGCCTGTTTACGTGCTTGAGCTCGCGAACGCGACGGAAGGCCCAGAATACGAATGAAACCAGCCGCATCTTTCTGATCGTAACTGTCGCCCATAGTGAACGACGACAGATCGGTGCGGTACAGCGAATTCTCAGACTGACGGCTCACAACGGAGACGTTGCCCTTATACAAGGAGAGCGTCACCGAGCCCGTGACGTTCTCTTGCGTGGATTCAACAAAAGCGTCGAGCGCTTCGCGAAGGGGAGCGAACCAGAGTCCGAAGTAAACCAGTTCCGCGTACTTCAGCCCGATATGTTGTTTGAAGTGTGCCACATCGCGCTCCAGGCATAGAGCTTCGAGTTCGCGGTGGGCCGTGATCAGCAAAGTTCCGCCCGGAGTTTCGTAGCAACCGCGAGACTTAATTCCGACAAAGCGGTTTTCCACCAGGTCGACGCGTCCGATGGCGTTGCGAGCACCGATTTCGTTAAGCAACTCGACCAACGATACGGGATCGAGTTCCAGATCATTGACCGAGGTGGGGACCCCGGCGTCGAAGCCGATCGTTACTTTTTCCTCGCGGTCCGGCGCGTCTTGCGGTGAACGGGTAAGCTGCCACGTGCTGGGCAGCGGGGCGTTGGCCGCATCCTCCAACTCGCCTCCCTCGTGGCTGAGGTGCCAAAGATTCCGGTCGCGGCTGTGAATCTTCTCGCGGCTCGCCGCCACCAGAATGCCGTGCTGCTCGGCATAGTCGAGACAATCTTCACGAGACTTGAGCGACCACTCACGCCAGGGCGCGATCACACGGAGCTCAGGCGCAAGCGCCTGGTAGGCCAATTCGAACCGCACCTGATCGTTGCCTTTGCCCGTGCATCCGTGGGCGACGGCCGTGGCTCCTTCACGCAACGCAACCTCAACTTGGTGCTTCGCGATGACCGGACGTGCCAGCGATGTGCCCAGTAAATACTTATGCTCGTACACCGCTCCCGCCTTAAGCGCCGGGAACACATACCCAGTCAGAAATTCCTCGCGAAGGTCTTCCACCACCACATGAGACGCTCCAGTGGCATAGGCTTTCGCGACCACGGCTTCAATGTCGTCCCCTTGGCCAACATCGCCCACCATCGCGATCACGTCGTAGGCATAATTCTCTTTCAGCCACGGAATAATGATCGACGTGTCCAAACCTCCGGAATAGGCAAGTACCACTTTCTCAGGCATGAGCGCTCCTTGATGGCAGGCGGGTTTCTCCGCCAAGCAATAAATACAAAATGGCTTTCTGTACGTGCAGACGACTTTCCGCTTGATCGAAGACGACCGATCTTTCCGAGTCCATTACTGCATCGGTAATTTCTTCTCCACGATGCGCGGGCAGGCAGTGCATGAAAACCGCATGGGGGGCTGCTCCCGCCACGAGTTCGTCGTTCATCTGGTACGGCGGGAAAATCCTGGCGCGCTTCCCAGCTTCATGCTCCTGGCCCATGCTGGCCCACGCGTCGGTGTAAACCGCATCGACGCCTTTAACCGCGGCGTGTGGGTCGCAGAGTATATCGATGACCGCGCCGGTCTGTTCCGCTATCTCTCGGGCATCGGCGACGATCTCTGCATTGGGACCGTATCCGTTGGGCGTGGCCACCCGGATTTTGGACCCAAGACACGCGCACGTGAGCAGAAGCGAATGCGCCACATTGTTGCCATCGCCGACGTAGGCCAAGCAAATATTCTTGAGATTGCCGAAGCGTTCTTGCAGAGTGAAATAGTCAGCCAGAGCCTGGCAAGGATGCTCCAGATCGCTGAGGGCGTTAATCACCGGAACGGACGCATGTTCGGCCATTCCCGCGATTGTTTCCTGGGCGAAGGTGCGCAATACGATGGCGTCGACCCAGCGCTCGAGATTGTGCGCAATGTCACTCAGTTTTTCGCGCCCATCGAGTCTCTCGTGAGTCTGGTCCACGAAGAACGTGGCGCCGCCCAAGCTCGACATCCCAGCTTCGAACGTCAGCCGAGTTCGCAGCGAGGCCTTCTCAAAGAACATCACCATCTGCTTGCCGGCGAGCGCGCCGCGAAAATCCGCGGGACGCGTTTTCATAATTCCGGCAAGATGAAGCACCGCCTCGACTCCGCTTGGACCGAGATCGCGGGTCGAGACCAAGTCAGGTCCCCCGAAGGTATTGGGAACTCTGGCAGGGATGACAGGGGCTCTGCCTAGTAATTGGCTATTCATTGTGACCCCTTAAGATTTGGTTTGTGGTCGCGAATGCTCTGCCGTTTCGTAGCATCCGAGGTCAAAGCCGAATCGAGTGCTCGAATCACTTCATCAACGTGTTTTTCTTGAATAATGTAGGGCGGCAAAAAGCGCAGAACTGTTTCATGCGTTCGGTTGATCAAAATTCTTTTCTTCAACAGGATGGAAACCACCGCCTTCGCTTTGTCGGACGAGTCCAATTCCATGGCCAGCATCAGGCCCATCCCACGGACTTCGCGAATACAGCTGTGCTTGGCCTTCAACCATTCGAGTTGCGCGCGGAAATAGCCACCAACTTCGCCCACGTGATCGAGCAGCTTATTCAACTCGCGTAGAAACTCGATCGCTACCGCGCAGGCCAGTGGTCCTCCGCCGAACGTTGTGCCGTGCATGCCGGGGTGCATGGTGGCGGCCACGCAATTGGTCGTGAGAATCGCTCCCAGCGGGAGTCCTGCGGCGAGGGGCTTCGCGATCGTCACAATGTCAGGCTTAACGCCATAGTGCTGGTAGGCGAAGTAGCGTCCGGTCCGCCCCAGGCCACATTGGATCTCGTCTAGGATCAGCAACGCATCGTTGCTCTCAGTCAACTTTCGCGCGAGTTGTAGGAATTCAGGGCTGACGGGACAAATTCCGCCTTCACCCTGAATTGTCTCGATGCAAATTGCACACACGCCTGCGTCGAACTGGTGTTTCAGGTCGTCGACGTCGTTAAAGCGAACGAAGCCGACTCCCGGCATCATCGGCACGAAAGGATCGCGGTACTTCGCCTGACCCGTCGTGGCCAACGAACCAAAAGTGCGTCCATGAAATGAGTTGTCGAGAGCGAGGATGCGCCACTTCGGCCTGTGGCCATTCGTGTTATTCGTACGCGCATAAATGCGTGCGAGCTTAAGCGCGCCCTCCCAAGCCTCAGTTCCGCTGTTGCAGAAGAAAGCCCGGTCCAGTCCGGAAACCCTGGTTAAGCGCTTGGCAAGTTCCGCCTGGTACTCGTGGAAAAACAGGTTGGAAACATGAATCAGCCGGCCCGCCTGTCGTTTCAGGGTCACCTGAATTGCAGGATGCGAGTGTCCGAGAGCGTTTACCCCGATCCCACTCAAGAAATCGAGATAGCGATTTCCGAGCGAATCCCACAAATACACGCCACGCCCTTTCTCGAAAAGGATCTTGTGGCGATCGTAGGTAGGCAGCAGCAATGTCTCTTCGGAGCGAATAACGGAAGCGAGGCTCACGCGCCAATCACCTCCGTCCCACATGCCAGCTTGGTGAAATAAAACTGCGGCAGAATCTCGACCTGTGCCGCCGGCAGAATTCTCACTCGTCCAACACCCTTATGGAGTGCTTGACTGCACGCTTCAAGCTTAGGCAGCATTCCCCCGCCGATAACAGAATCGGCGATCAACGCAGCTACATTTTTCGTGTTCAACCACGGGATTACGATACCGTCGGCGTCCTTCACTCCATCCACATCGGTGAGGAAAATCAGAGAGTCGGCATGGCATGCCACAGCGCAGGCGGATGCCATTTGGTCTGCATTGATGTTGTAGTACTCGCCATCGGAACCCAAAGCCACGGAAGACAGCACTGGAATCCCCCCTGCGTTCCAGATGGCTTCGATCCAGCGCGGCTCGGCGTAGCAGATTTCCCCGACAAATCCCAAGTCGCAGCCTGCATTTTGTTTCTTGCGCGCTCTGAAAGCCATGCCATCGGCGCCACAGAGACCGACCGCTGCACTTCCTGCAGCAACGATTGCCGCAACCAGGCTCTTGTTTACGATCCCTGACAACACCATGAGAGCGACGTCGCGAGTCTCGGCATCCGTGATGCGCAGCCCGTTTACGAAGTCACTCTGCTTGCCCAGCAGCTTCAATGTTCGAGTGAGTGCGCTTCCTCCTCCATGCACTACGGCAACGTGATGACCGTCCTGCGCTAACTCGACGATCGCCCGGGCGCACTTGCGCAATCGGGATTTATCCTCGAGTGCCGCGCCTCCAATTTTGACTACGATCTTCACTGCAAGCCTTCCTCTTCTTTCCATCCGTACATCAGATTCATGTTCTGCACCGCTTGCCCGGCTGCGCCTTTGAGCAGGTTGTCCACGCAGGAGACCAGCACCAGTCGGCGGCCGTCGTCAGCCAGACAGAAGCCAAGGTCGCAATAGTTCGTATGAAGAGAGAACTGGATTTGCGGCAGCTTCGGCGTCGCAAAAATTCGCACCCAGCGCCCGCCGGCATAAAAGTCGCGAAAGCAGGACTCGACCTCGCTAGCCTTCATCTCACGGTTCAAGTGCACGTAGATGGTCGAAAGAATTCCTCTTGGAATCGGAAGCAGATGCGGCGCGAAAATCAATTCACTCGCGTCCAGTTGTAATTGCTCAAGCATTTCGCCCACATGCCGGTGGCCGAAAACCGAATAGGTGGAAAGGTTGTCGGCTACAGAAACAAAGTGAGTTCGCGAATTCGGTTCCTTGCCCGCACCAGAAACGCCAGACTTGGAGTCGGAAATGATTCCGTGCTGGCGATCGACAACGCCAGCCTTGAGCAGAGGAGCCAAAGCCAGGATTACCGAAGTCGCGTAACACCCCGGGTTCGCCACTAAGGCCGCGCTCGGGATCTGATCGCGACTCAATTCAGGCAGTCCGTAAACTGCCTTGTCGGTGAGGTCAGCCGCCGTTACAGAATCCACATCCTCGAAGTTATAGACCGCGCGATTCTGCGCCTGCTTAAGCCGCCACGCTCCACTCAGATCGATGACGCGAAGCCCGTGTGCTAGGGCTTCGGGAACCAGCGAACGCGAAACTTCATGGGGCGTGGCCAGAAACAGCAACTCAACGTTCTGTTGCTTAAGCGCCATCCACGAAAGGGGGTTGCAGCGGATACCTTCCGTTGCCTGACAGCGCGGGAAATATGTCAGCCAGGTTGCACACGGCTTCGGTGTCACTCTGGCGACGGAGCAGGGCAGGTTTTTCCAGTCGAGGATGACGCAGCAAAAGCCGCGTAAGCTCCAGACCAGAATATCCGGTAGCTCCCAGCACCGCAGTCTTGAGTTTGGCCGGCATCAGGCAAGCATCCCCTCAATGGCAGCAGCCAACTTCTTCGCATCCTCTTTGTCGGGGCAAACAATCAGGATTGTGTCATCTCCCGCGATCGTGCCAATTGCTTCTGGCCACTCCTCTTCATCCAGCGCGGCAGCCACGGGTTGCGCGCTGCCAACGCTGGTCTTGATCACGAGCAGGTTCTGCGCGGGCCGCACCTCGAGCACGAACTCTCGAACCAGGCGTGAGACGGGAGGCAACGCCGGGGCAGACGAACCGTCACCTTGAAGCAAAGAGTAACCGTCAGCTGTTTTTGCCAGACGCAGGTCACGAATATCGCGCGACAGCGTTGCCTGGCCCACCTTCAGTCCGCGTTTACGCAACGCCCGTTGCAAGTCTTCCTGACTGGCGACGGGGCCATGCTTCAACAGTTCAAGGACGGCTCGCTGGCGTAGAGATTTATTCATGGTGAATACTTATGCATCGAGATGCATAAACATGCATTCATAGTAACTGCTGCAGCGCAGGTGTCAAGTGGAAAGTTAAGAAAACGAAACACGAATACGTTGTCTCTCGCGAGTACCTCGCGTACGCACGTCTCCCGTTCGGCCAGCGTTCGGCATCGCGGAATAAGCGCTTTCCATTGTGGTAAATTGTTAACGGTGGGGCGCGTAGCTCAGTTGGCAGAGCAATGCCCTTTTAAGGCATGGGTCGATGGTTCGAGTCCATCCGCGCTCACCAGATTTCAAGTTGCCTTCAGCAATGTCCCTCAGTTAGAGCGGAAGTGAAAAAAGGTCACCGATGCTTACCAGCACTCATGTTGCGACCGAGTCGCAGCTTGGAAGATCAAAAAGCGATAGAGGCATTACCCGCCCTTCTCTAATGAAGGAGCTGGCTGCAAGGGGAGTCCGAATGACCGCTCAGAGGCGGCTCCTGGTGGGCATCATTCAGGACTCGCCCCGGCATCTGGACGCCGCTAGGCTTCTGGAGATTGCCCGGAAACAGGACCCGGATATCGATCGCGCCACGGTCTATCGAACCCTCGCATTGCTCAAAAACCGTGGGCTGATCGATGAACTGGATCTCATGCACATTGAGGGCGAGAAGCACTATTACGAGGCCAAGACCAATCGCGATCACTGTCACATGGCTTGCTTCCGGTGCGGCGCGATCATGGAATACGCGAGTTCGTCTTTCGAGAAACTGAAAAAAGAAATAGTTAAGCAGAGTGGCTTTCAGATCCGGGTAGTCCGGCTGGAAGTGGGTGGATTTTGCAAGCGGTGTCAAAAAGGATCGACATTGTAGTTTTTTTTGTGGCGTAGATGCGACACAGTCGCAACTATTGCGTAATCGACAACCGATGAACCATCGAGCGTGGCCTTTAGTGCACATGAAACGTCACAAGGACAACAACGGCATGACCGGTACGGAGCAGAATTGCGTCTCAAATTGTCGTCGTCCGTCGATTTTACGGCGCTCATGGCTGCTTTCCTTGTGCCTTTCTATTTCATTGGTCATGTTTTGCGCCGTCGAATCGTGGGCTGGGCTGGGCGGTAGCGTTTCCGGCACCGTGAAGGATGCGAGCAACGCGGTAGTCCCGAACAGCAGCGTGAAGACCACCAATATTGCCACGGGAGTCCAGCAGCAGGTCGTAACCAACGACCGGGGCTTCTACTCCTTTCCAAACCTCGCTGTCGGCCGCTACGACATCGTGATCGAAAAAGCGGGCTTCAAGCCTTACCAGCGAACCGGCATCGCCATCGACGCGAACAGCACGCTGGTGGTTGACGCCGTGCTGGAAATCGGAGGAGACACAGAAGCAATCACGGTGACCGAGAACGCCGTCCATGTTGAAGTGTCCGACACACAGATGGGCGAAGTCATCAGCGGAACGAAGATGGCCTCTGTACCCCTAAACGGACGCAGCTACACTGATCTTCTGGCGCTCCAGCCGGGCGTTGTTCCCGCGACCTCCCTTACCTCGAATACTCAGCAGGACGTCGGCGTGAGCGCGCTGTCGCCCTCCGGTAGTCTCAACCCCGGAACGATCTCGATTCACGGACAGCGGGAATTTTCAAATGCATTCGTCGTGAATGGAAGCGACGCTGAAGAAGACGTGAATTCTGGGACGGCGATCGTCCCGAACCTCGACTCCATTGCTGAGTTCCGCATTCTTACCAGCAACTTCGACGCAGAATACGGCGGACACAGCGGGGGACAGATCAATGTCGTTACGAAATCCGGTACCAACCAATTTCACGGGGATGTATTTGAGTTCCTGCGTAACACGAACCTCGATGCTCGGAACTATTTTTCTCCCACGCGCGGAACTTTCGATCAAAACCAGTTTGGCGGAACATTTGGCGGTCCGATTCGAAGGAACAAAGTGTTTTTCTTCACCGATTATCAAGGGACCCGGTTGACCCAGGGAGTAGACACGGGTCAGATTCCGGTTCCTTCAGCGCAGGATCGTTCTGGCGATCTACTCGATCAGGCAAGTGCGCTGACCGGCACAGTCACTGGCCAATACTGGGCAAATCTGCTGTCGCAAAAACTCGGATACCCCGTTTCCCCAGGCGAGGCCTACTACACGGCAGGATGCTCGAGTAGCGGCTCCACTCCGTGTGTTTTCCCAAGAGGCGTGATTCCGCAGATTACGTGGTCGGTCCCTGCGATCAATCTCTTGAAATACATTCCGTCGCCTAACACTTCGAATGGCACCTTCGCGACTTCCAGCTCCAACCAGACTTTGCGTGACGACAAGGGAGCTTATCGGCTCGACTACAACAGTCATTGGGGCGCGCTCTCGGCGTACTACTTTTTGGACGACTACGCTCTCAACAATCCTTATCCAGTGGCGCAGAGCGGGGCAAGTGTGCCCGGTTTCAATGCGCTCTATTTGGGGCGAGCCCAGTTGCTCAGCTTAGGCGATACGAAAGCCGTCGGATCGACAGCGGTCAATGAGTTCCACTTCACCTACATGCGCAATCACAACGATCTTGGCAAACCCATCGGCGGAGTTGGGGTCAGCCTGGCGTCGCAAGGCTTTGTGACCGGCGCGGGAACGCCCGGTATTGTGCCGCTCAATCCGCAAGGCGAGGGGGTTGAGAACATCGTCTTCAGTGCGTTCTCGATCGGGACAAACGCGAACGAATTGCGGCAGGTCAACAATACTTTCCAATGGACAGATAACTTCTCCAAAGTGCTCGGCCGTCACACCATGAAATTCGGAGGAGAAGTACACTTCGACCAGATCAACACCAACCCGATCGCGCAATTCAATGGCAATTTCCTGTTCACGGGGAGCGAGACCGGGTCCGACTTTGCCGATTTCCTCCTGGGAATTCCAAGCCAGTACAACCAGAGCCAGCTACAGCAGTTTTATGGCCGCAACCAATACTGGGGACTGTTCGCGCAGGACAGCTGGCGTGTGCGTTCTAACCTCACTCTGAACTACGGCGTGCGCTGGGACCGGATCGAACCCTGGTCCGAAAAAAACAATGGGATCTCGACCTTTGCCCCGGGCAAGCAGTCAGCAGTCTTTCCCGGCGCGCCTGCCGGAATTCTCTTTCCCGGCGATCCCGGTATCCCTCGCACTTTGGCGCCTCCGGGAAACCTGGACTTCGGTCCACGCGTCGGCTTGGCGTATTCACCTGAAGCGAGGGAAGGCACGCTTCTCGGTAAGATTCTGGGTGGGTCGGGCAAGACCAGCGTTCGAGCCGGCTTCGGTATGGACTATACGGCGATCGAGGCTCTGACTGTGGGGATTCTGGCCGGGAACGCACCCTTTGGAATTACCTATTCCAGTCCCGCCCCGCCGCTCTTCGCCACGCCCTTCATTTCTGCGTCCACCGGGCAAAACCAGGGTCAGCCGTTTCCGGTGGCGCTGGTCACACAAAAGGCTTCCAGCAGCAATCCGAATTCGAATGTCAATTGGCCGCAATACGAACCGATCAGCGGGATTCCCGGCTACTCCGCGAGTAACCGCATCCCCTATGTTGACGAGTACATGTTTTCTTTGGAGCGGCAACTCGGAGCGAACACGCTATTAAGTGTGAGTTACGTTGGAACGCAGGCGCATCGGCTGCTTGTGATGGTGGAAGCCAACCCGGGCGATCCGGGGCTTTGCCTGAGCCTCAGTCAACCGAATCAATTAGCGCCCGGTTCTCCCACGTGTGGTCCCTTCCGGGAGAGCAATATATTCACCACGTCTTCGGGCCGGGTGATCAACGGAACTCGTGGGCCACCGGGTTTCAATTTCGGCAGCGACACCAACCAGGCGACCATCGGAAAATCGAATTACAACTCCCTTGAACTGAGCTTGCGCCACACCAGCGGACGGCTGGAATTGTCTGCCGGATATACCTACGGCAAATCCCTGGATGAATCTTCCAATTTGGGGGAAGAGGTGAATCCGATCAATCCTGCCTTGAGCTATGCGTTGTCGTCCTTTGACATCCGGCAAAACTTTGTTGTGAGTTACAACTACAAGCTTCCATTCGAAAGCCTGTTCCACGCCACCAACCGCTGGACGCTGGGCTGGGAACTCTCAGGGATTACCCATTTCAGTTCGGGTCTGCCGGTGACGCTCGTCAACTACGGGGACAATTCTCTGCTCGGGGCGGAGCCGAATGGCATCAACAACTATGGTATCGATGAGCCGGATTACAGTGGCGGCCCTCTCGATCTAAACCGTAATCGCCGCAATGGGCGGTCTTACTTCAATACCTCCCAATTCAGCGATAACGCCTTGGGCACGCCGGGCACGGCAAAGCGGCGGTTCTTCTCGGGGCCGGGGCTGGACAATTACGACATGGCGCTGCTTAAGACAGTGGGTCTAACCGAATCGAAGTCCCTCCAGTTCCGGCTCGAAGGTTTTAACATTTTCAACCATGCCCAGTTCTTCGGACCCCAATCTGTCGACGGTAATATCGGCAGTCCTTCGTTCGGTCAAGTCGTTAGTGCCAATCCACCCCGCCTGATTCAGTTCGGCGCAAAGTTTCTTTTTTAGAAACCGGGCGTGATGTCTCGGGCGAGCCTCTCGATCCGACGGGCTCAGTTTGGCGGCGCGCATGTGCCGGTGCTAGACTGCGCGAATGGCTACCAAAAAGAGATCCAAAAAGCGGCCCGCAAAGGCGAAGAAGACCATCAGTAAGAAGGCAACGCCGAAAAAGAAACTAGCCAAGAAAAAGCCTGCTCCCAAAAAACCCGTCGGTAAGAAGGCCGCCGGCCCGAAGAAAGTTGTTGCAACCAGGAGGCGAACCCGAGCGCACAGGCAGTCTGCACCGGCGTTCTCTCGCGAGAGAGCAGGAGCGCACTCAGGCGAGCTATCGGGCGATTTGCAGGGATTGTCCAATCGCGAAGCTGCGGATTCAGAGAGTGTCGACGAGTTGCTGGAGGAAGGGAACGCGTTCGAGGCTGATGCGGTCAGCGGAGTGGAAAGCGCCGATGATGCTGACGAGCAGGAAGTGCACACCCACGAGGTGCCGGAGGACGACGTGCCTGCCGAGTATTTGGATGAAGAGTAGCGGATTGGCTTCATCCCTCGCCAAAGTCGCGATAGCGATTGAGCACGGCGTGCTCTGAGACTACTCCTACCAGCTTGCGCAGATCGGCCCGATTCACGACCGGAACGAGCGGCCAACGATCGACGTAACGCAATGCCGTCTCCAGAGGATGGTCGGGATGCAGATGCGGGGTATGCTGCCCGGCAAGTGGGGAACTTAGGAGTGAAGATAGACTTCAGAAGAATTTCGTCTTGAATTCCTCATGTCGCTGACGCGCCTGGCTCATCAGGATTTGGACTTCCGGTTCGTTGCGAATATTTTGCAACAGGGGGTCGCGCACGAAATAGGGATAACAAAAGAACCCTCCTCCGATGCTGTGCCGCAGCATGTGCAAGGCGGAAGCCTTGTCTCCCAATACGGCATAGGCCTGGGCGATCTTGTAAATCCCCTCGGGATCGGTCACTCCCAACTCTTCGATCCTGTCTTCCGTTTCGCGAAGAAGCTTCAGGCCATGCGCATTGTCATGTTTAATTGAGTAGCTGAGCGCTTTCCCCACGTTTGCGGGAAGCAAGGAAGGCTCCATTTCGAAGGCTCGATCAAAATCCCTGGAAGCTTGCGGATAGTTGTTCAAATAGTATTCACCAAAGCCGTGATAGAAGAGGATGTAAATCGAATCGTTAGCCGGCAAGCTCTGCATGAACTTTTGATACTCGCCCAGGTAGAGATAGCTATTCAGCGCGGAGCTGTTAATCTTGACCTGCGGGTTGTTCTGGCGAGCTTTTTCACACTCCGCCACAGATTCCTCAAGCATGCCTCCAAACCTATAGGCGTAGCCAAGCTCCCAGTGCGCCTCGGCGTTATTGGGGCTGATCTGCAGAGCCGATCGTAGCAGGGGCACGGCCTGCTCCACTTTTCCGGTATCGGTCAGTAGATTGGCCATATAGATTCGCGGCTCAACCAGTGAGGGGTTTAATGCGATCGCCTTCTCATAAGCGGACTGCGCTTTCGCGTAGTCCTCGCGCCCTCCGAAGCGCAATGACGCATTGGTCGTATAAGCCCTGCCCAGATGCGCCCAGGTGAGCGCATACTTCGGTTCAATGGCGGCGGATTTCTCCAGCATCTGGATCGCCGTGGCAAACTCATTCAGCGAATAGAGATCGACTCCCCGTAGGTAGTATTCGTAAGCCAGGGAATTAATAACGCCATCAGGTTTCAGATTCGCCGCCTCGGAAGGCGAGAGGTTCAACTCCAATCCCTTGATGATTTGTTGTGCTACCCGGTCTTGCACGGTCAACAATTTGTCGTATTTCAGATCGATCGCGTCCTGCCAGAGAATCTTATCCAGCTTTACATCGACCAATTGCGTGGTGATCCTCAGATCATCGCCATCCTTAATGAAGCTGCCCGTTAGCAGCGTGTCGACATTCAAATCCGCCCCGACTTTCCTGGCATCGAGGATCTGATTGCGGTATTTGTCAACCGACGAAGAAGGGCGCACCGTGAGAGCGTTGACGTAGCTGAGTTTGGTGATGACTGCATCCGCCAGCGAAAATCCCAGGAAGTCGGTCTCGGGATCCTGCTTGAGATTTCGAAATGGCAGAATCGCCAGGCTGCGCGGCCGGGCCGGGGGTGGCGTCGTATTGGATTTGCGCAGAGCGAAGTAGCCAATTATCAGCATTGCGAGCAGCAGCCCCGCGACAGCCAACAACTTTCCTGGAGAAATTAAATCGGAGTCGAGCGTGCGATCCTCTACAGTGACTGACCTGCGACTAACTGATCCCACCTTAGCTGGCTCAAGCCGAGGCGCTCCACGTGCGCCGCTGCTCCTGGCCCCAGCCGATCGGTCGGCGGGGCGAACGGACCGCCGGAGCTGCGCCTGGAACTCGCTCTCCTTCTTGAAATCCTGCAGGTCAATCAGCAAGTCCTTCACGGTTTGATACCGGCTCTCGCGGTCCTTGCGCAGCGCCTTACTGATGATGCGCTCGATCTCGTGCGGCACCTCCGGCACAAATTCGACCGGCGGCGGAGGTTCGACCTTCAGGATTTCGGCGATAATGTCGCTGGCCGTATCCCCATCGAAAGCCGATCTTCCTGTAACCAGCTCATAGATCACCGCTCCCAGGCTGAAGATATCGCTGCGCGCGTCAACCTCAACTCCACGTGCCTGTTCCGGGGACATGTATTTCGCGGTGCCCAGCACCATTCCAGGTTCGCTGGTCGAGGCTCCCACGGTCGTTGCCCGGCGGCGAATGGTCTCTCCTACACGGCGCTCCGTCAGCTTCGCGATTCCAAAATCGAGAACCTTCACAATTCCGTCGGTCCGCACAATCACATTTTCCGGCTTGATGTCGCGATGGACAATTCCGCAAGCATGCGCAGCCGCCAGCGCGCTGGCAATCTGGATTGCAATTTCGACGGCAGTACTCAACTCGAGCCTTCCATTCGCCAGACGCTGGCGAAGGGTTACGCCCTCGATGAATTCCGACGCAATAAAATGCATCCCATCGGCCTGCCCGAATTCATGGATGGTGAGAATGTTGGGATGATTGAGCGCCGAAGCCGCGTGCGCTTCGTGCTCGAAGCGGCGCAATCCACGTTCATCGCGAGTGAGTTCAGGCGCAAGCATCTTGAGTGCGACCTTGCGCCTCAGGCGCTTGTCCTCGGCAAGGTAGACCTCCCCCATTCCGCCCGCACCGATCATGGAAATAATTTCGTAATGTGTCAGCTGGGTGCCGGGGGTAATGCTCGTGGGGGAAGGGTCGCCAATCATCCGGTGCGCCGCTTCGAGCACCGGCTTTTCCAGAAAATCCATGGGTTTCTCGGCGGACTCCAGCAAAGTCTCCACTTCCTTTCGCAATGCCGTGTCGCCATCGCAGCTTTTGTCGAGAAACTCCGCGCGCGCTTCAGGCTTCAGCTCCAGCGCCGCATAAAACAAGGCTTCGAGCCGTCGCCAGCGATCAGAACCGGAGGAAGAAGCCATCGCCACTGGATCCTAGGAATTACCCTGCGTAAGTTCGCGGTGCAGCCAGGCTTTCGCCATTTTCAGCTCACGATGCACCGTAGCTGGGGATATCTTGAGGGCAGCTGCGGTTTCGTCATACGTGAGCCCGCCGAAGAAAAGCAATTCGATCAATTCGCTTTTGCGTTGGTCGTGAACCGCGAGACGCTGCAACGCCTCGTCTAACTCCACAATCCCTCCCGCTGCTTGTGGGCCGACCAGTATGGCCTCATCCAACGAAAGCTTCTCTGCGCCGCCCCCCCGCTTGTCGCGGTTATGAGCTTTCGCGTGGTCGACGAGGATACGGCGCAAGAGGCGTGCAGAGACTGCGAAAAAATGAACCCTGTCCTGCCAAGCGACATCGGCATCGACCAGCCGCAAGTAAGCCTCATTGACCAAAGCCGTGGCCCTCAGCGTGTGATCCGGACGCTCGGCGCGCAAACACCGTGATGCCAGCTTTCGAAGTTGCGCGTAGACAACCGGCATCAGCTCGTCAAGGGCCGCCTTGTTCCCGCTTCCCCATTGTTGCAGAAGCTGCGTCACTAACTGCTGCTCTGAAGGCATCTGCTTAGTTCCTGTGGATTTGGCTCGCAGCGCCCATTCGACTCTATGAAAGGGATAGTCGGTTCCAGGACGTGCTCATCCGTTTCTCCCCAGGCGGGAAGTTGGGCGACGTGGCGGAATGGATGTGTGCCCATGGAGCTTGCTATACAAGGCGGGCTCTATTGCGCACCAGAGTAGCATAATTTTCCGGGGTCCTCCATACCCACTCTTGGTTCGCCGAAGAATTTACGCAACCCTGGGGCTCTCCTGCTTGCTATCATCCTGTCTGCAGTCCAGATCTGAGACAAAACAGATCGCGCTTGTGTTCGCCGCGGTAGTTTTTCTTGCCTGGGCGGAGCAGTTCACCTTAAATTTGTGTTCACTTGTCTGGGTTAAACCATGAACCACCCCTCAAACGAGCGATCTTTAAACGAACCCCAGTTTGCTTCCACGCTCACTACTGCTTAAACTTTAAGATCAACCAAAATGGCAAACGTAAACACGAAAAAGGGAGTCATCGGAATCCTCACCGGAGGCGGCGACGTACCCGGCTTGAACCCCGCAATCCGCGCCGTCACGTTCCGGGCAATACGCGAGGGCTGCCAGGTCATCGGCCTACGCCGGGGCTGGGCAGGTCTCGTCGACATGGTCCGCGAGAAGGACTACGACAACAGCGACAACTTTCAAACCCTAACCGAAGAGATCGTCAACCGCGCCGGCCGTACCGGAGGAACCTTCCTGCACAGTTCCCGTACCAACCCCGGCAAAGTGAAGAAATCCGCCGTTCCCGAACATCTGCAAAGCACCTACAATGCCGACGTCAACGACCTGACCCCCGAAGTACTCAAGAATCTCGCCTGGCTCGGAATCGATTACCTCATCCCCATTGGTGGCGACGACACGTTGAGCTACGGCGTGCGCCTCTATCAGGAAGGGGTGAAGGTGGTCGCAATTCCCAAGACCATGGACAACGATGTTCCGGGAACCGATTACTGCGTGGGTTTCAGTACCGCGGTCACGCGCACCATCCAAATGACCAACGACCTGCGCACCTCGGCCGGTTCGCACGAACGCTTCCTGGTCCTCGAAGTGTTTGGCCGCTACGCCGGATTTACCGCCATGCTTCCGACCATGGCGGGAGCCGCCAACCGTTGCGTGATTCCGGAGCATCGCTTCAACATCGAGCAGTTGACAGAATTGTTGGTCGCCGATCGTCGCAAGAATCCAAGCCACTATTCCGTAGTTCTGGTTTCCGAAGGGGCCATGTTTGAAGGCGGCGATATGATTTTCGAGGACCAAACCACGGACGCCTATGGCCACAAAAAGCTGGGCGGGATCGGCGATCTGGTATCAGAAAAACTGAAAGAGTTGTCGCCCAAGTACAACAATGGCAAAAGTATCGACGTAATCAATCAGAAGCTGGGATATCTGGTACGTTGCGGCGACCCGGATGCCATCGATTCGATCGTGCCCATGGCCTACGGCAACCTCGCCCTCGATTTGCTGCTCAACAAGATTCACGGCCGCCTCGTCGTGCTGAAGAACGGCCGCTACGATAACATGCCAGTCGACGCCGTGATCGCCTCGAAGAAAGTCGTAAACGTGAAGGAGAACTACAACACCGCGCGGCTCCGGCCGCATTTCAGCAGCTTCGAGATGAAACCTCTATTCATCATGACCAGCGAAACCTGAGACCGTCTAAAGTGCGCACTTGATCGCCGCCACCCGATCGGACAGACTTGCCGGTTCCACGGGAACGATCTCAAAGCCGAATCTACGATAGGTCTCTTCATGGATCCGTTCAAAACGCAGGGTCTCCTCGAAGCTGATTCGCCGGGCTTCGGTCGGCGTGACGAATCCAAGATTCCGTATAAAGAAAACCCGCCTTTGAAAGATCGTCTCCGTCGTGATGCGTTCTAGTTCGCGCGAAAGTGTATCGGAGACCGGGTGCCCAAGGTACGCGGCTAAGGCCGCCGTGCAGACGGCAGATCGATCATGAAATTGTATCCCGTCCGGCTCGCACGACGCGCGACATTGCCGCTGTTTTTGCAGTTCAGCAACCGAGTCGATGAACGAGGGCTGCATCCATGGTTCAGAGATACCCTGCGCTTGTGCGAGTGCAATGACGTCCGTAGCTGCTTCTTCGACGACGCTGAAGCCATCAAGCTCCAGTTGACGGAGAATTGCCGTTTTTCCAGAGCCAGGGGCTCCGGTCAATACGAACCTTTTCATTCGTGTTTAGCTCTTGCCCAACCTTACAAGTAGTTTAGATAGGTCATCCCGAAGGCCAGCGCTTTCACCAGGGGCCCGAGACGCGAGCGTAGCGGAGAGAGTCTGGCTCGAAGCATTTCAAACTGACCGCTGCCAACCAGCGACTTAGGTTGACAAGACTCTGCTTCGCAACCAAACTAGATTCACTCCGCCGGTTGGCGCAGTGACCGTCGAGCTGCCAGGTCGGCAGAGCGACCTGGAGGCGACTTCCCCATGCCATCGCAAAGTACACCCGAGCCCAAGCAGAATCCGGAACATGCGCCTGTCGTCGAACACGTTTCAGGTGCTCATGAACTACTAAACGCGCTGCGCAAGAGAATCGGAGAACATCCCGAGCTCGCAGAGGCCATATCCAAACTGGAGAGCGCATTGAATATTCTGACGGTGAAAACCAGCGGGATGTTGTAGCGCGGATGCAGGCGTCGGCCGCGCAGAGCACCTGCGCCCTTCACAGCCAGCCTTTCGTGCGGGCGATACGCGCCGCCTCAACCCGGTTGTTCGCGCCCAGCTTACTGATAGCCTCCGATAGATAGTTGCGAACCGTTCCCTCGGAGAGACTGAGCTCGGCAGCAATGTCGCCGCTGGTCACGCCGTCGCCCGCCAGTCGAAGCACTTGCCGCTCGCGGTCGGTCAGCGGATCCGGTTCTGCCCAGGCTTCCGTGGCCAGCTCGGGATCGATCACGCGCAAGCCCTGCTGCACCCGGCGCACGGCCTCGGCTAATTCCTCGGAGCGCATGTCCTTCAGCAAATATCCCGAAGCTCCGGCTTCCAGGGCGCGACGCAAATAACCGGCGCGCGCGAAGGTGGTCAAAATAATCACCCGCGTTCCGGTTCGCCGGCGTTTCAGCTCTCCCGCAACGTCGAGGCCAGTCATCTCCGGCATCTCAATGTCGGTGATGAAGACATCCGGTTTATGTTCAAGCACCGCCTGCAGAGCTTCTTTGCCATTGCGCGAGCGCGCTACGACGGCGATGTCGCCTTCGATCTCAAGCAGAGCCGCAAGTGCTCCCAACACCATTCCCTGATCTTCCGCGATTACAACGCGAATCGCCTTGCGTCCG
>Ga0308309_10000459_pt1 | contig 26320 bp, 21 predicted proteins | sample HubBroMetageWFT5_FD_192491 | JGI IMG/M metagenome (GOLD analysis project Ga0308309, IMG submission 192491) | Warmed and freeze-thawed soil microbial communities from the Hubbard Brook experimental Forest, New Hampshire - Hubbard Brook CCASE Soil... | ecosystem: Environmental > Terrestrial >...
CCGAAGCCAAAGTTTCCGTTTTTGGCGTGGGCAAAATTCATGACATCTACAATGGCCGTGGCGTGGATGACTACGTCACCACAAAAAACAACGCGGACGGCATGACCAAACTCAGCGCAGCGCTCACTCAACGTCCCAACGGATTAATTTTCGCGAATCTCGTGGACTTCGACATGCTCTACGGCCATCGCAAAGATGTGGAAGGTTTCGCGCGTTCGCTGGAAGAATTTGACGCTCTGCTGGGCCCTTTTCTCGCAGCGTTACGGCCTTCGGATCTGTTGCTGATTACCGCTGACCATGGATGTGATCCGGACCCGGTGAACCCAACCACAGATCACTCGCGCGAATATGTTCCGATACTGGCTTACAGCCCGAGTATGACCTCCGGCAAAAGTCTTGGAACGCGCGCAACGCTTGCCGACATGGGACAAACCGTCGCTAAGAATTTCGGAACCAAGATTCCCCACGGAACAAGCTTCTCGAAGTGACATTTTAGCGATTAAAGCAGTGCGGACAAGAATTTATCGGGTGTAATGAGTCGGAGTGGGACCAACCTCCAAGCGGTGCCGATCCCAAATGGCGCCTTCCCTATTGTAGTGCGCCATCTCGAAGTCCTGAGTCAGTTCGAGACAATCGGTGGGGCAAGCGTCTTCGCACAATCCGCAGAACATGCAGCGCGAAGTATCGTAGGTAAATGTAGTCAAAACCTTTCGACGCGTGGCGTCATCCCGCAGCCATCCGACCACAATTAAATTTTCAGGGCAGGCAAGCGCGCACAAATTGCAGGAAATGCAAAGCGATTCCCCGGTCTCGGGATTCATATTTAGCCGCGGGGCGCCGCGATAGCGTTCCGCCACCATCGGCCGTTCCTGGGGATATTGCTCGGTGTAAATATTCTTGGGAGCCTGGTAACGAAAGGTCAGCATCATGCCTTTGACCAAGTCCCACATAAAGATGCGCTTAAGAATTTCTTTCATTCGAGGTAGTTTGACTTCCAGCCTGCTCAAAGTCAAGCCACCCATCGGCGCGGATAGTGGCGGGTTTCCGACCTTTTAAGCCACGGCCGGCACAGCGGATCTGAGCCACTGCTCCATTTGCGTGTGATCCACCAGGCCGGCCTGCTGCATTACGATGCGGCCCCCGTAGAAGACCGCAAAATTCGGGATACCGCGGACATTGTAGCGGGCAGAAAGCTGAGGATATTTTTCCGTATCCACTTTTAGCACAATCGCCTTCCCTGCCATGTCCGACGCGGTTCGCGAAACTTCAGGAGCCGCCATACGACAGGGCCCGCACCACTCAGCCCAGAAGTCCACGAGAACCGGAACAGGAGAGTTTTTGATGGCTTCATCGAACGACATATCATCGGCCGCCAGCGGCTCAGCCACCGGCGGCAACGGCGACTTACAAACTCCGCAACGGCCAGTGCTGGCTAGATATTTGGCTGGAACGCGGTTGCTTCGTCCGCAGTGTTTGCAGGTGCGTATGAAAGGCATAGCTGGCCTCCACTACTCAATGGATGATGAATATGGGTCCTAGGGTGCAAGCTTACACCGCGCCTGCGGCGAGCATCACCGGGTATATCATGTTCGCCCGAACGTTCTTTATGGCGCGGAAAGGCCTACTTTCTCTTCTCGAGGGCGGAGATCGACGCACGATCGGCCGTTCGGACCGTGTCGCCAGGATTGTCCTCAAGGATCCGGGTCTTTTCCCCGCGCTCATCGCGGGACTGCATTCTGAAAATCCCCTAGTGCGAATGCGCGCTGCCGACGCTGCCGAAAAAGTGACGCGCAACAATCCAGCGCTACTTCAACCTTTCAAGAAAGAGCTCTTAGGCTTGCTGGCCGGGGCTAAGCAACAAGAATTGCGCTGGCATCTGGCTGTCATGATTCCGCGTCTTGCGCTAAATACTGCAGAACAAAAACTTGCGGCATCTCTGTTGAACGACTACTTGGAAGACCGCAGTTCTATCGTCAAAACGTTTGCGCTTCAAGGCTTGGCGGATTTGGCGTGCGGCGACCCGAACATGCTTCCAGCCGTGACAAAGATGTTGCGCGAGGCTACTCGCAGCGGCACGCCAGCGATGAGAGCTCGCAGCCGCAAATTGTTACTTCAACTAGAACAGCTTTGAGACAAGTTGTTCCTGGATCGAATTGCTCGTTTCGCACAGCCGTAAAAACAACAGGAGCAGGCCGAGACACGAGTGTAGCTACGCCTCCCGAGCTCTACCTGCCATATTTCTGAAGTCTCGCTGTGCGTGAAGCGGTTCCGCTAGCAGCCTCGTGTTATTCTGACGTTGCATGCCAGAAAATACCTCCGACACCGAATTCATGCGCGCAGCGCTGGCCGAAGCCCGCGAAGCTGCGGAGCGTGGCGAAGTTCCCATTGGCGCGGTGCTGGCGCGGGACAGTCGCATCATCGCGCGCGCGGGTAATCGCACGATCTCTGATTGCGACCCGACCGCGCACGCAGAAATCGTCGCGCTGCGCGCCGCGTCGAAGATCATTGGAAATTATCGGCTGCTCGGCACAACTCTCTACGTAACCATCGAGCCTTGCGCTATGTGCTGTGGCGCCATGATTCAAGCACGCATCGGCAGACTCGTTTACGGAGCGGACGACCCCAAGGCCGGCGCTGTGCGTTCCTGCTTTTCCGTGCTGCATCATCCCCAACTCAATCACCGCGTCGCGGCGACTCCTGGCATTCTTGCGGAAGATTCCGCCGCAATTCTCAAGGAGTTCTTCTCCATCCGGCGCTGAGCCCGCGCATCGGCTTAAATTCGACAGAATCCATGAGTTTCCGCCGATCACTTGCCGCATTCACTTCCCAGCGCTCACATTTAGGCCGTCCCTTTAAAACCACGACTACGAATGACTGGTCCCGGATTAGAATGCAATCTGAGGCATAAGAGGGTCACTGGGAGAAAGCGATGGTTCGTTCTGGTAGAACGCCGTTTAGCCTTAGAGATTATTGTGGAATTTTGATGAACTGCGGTGCTGCTTTGGTTTGGCTTTTCGCGGCCACTTCCCTTTCCGCGCAATCACCGAATTCGGCTCCACCCGATGCGCAAACGCAAAATCAGACTCCTTCCCAATCCCAAGCCGCGACGCCCGCAAGTCAGTCGATACCGCCTTCAGCGATCAACCGCGCAAACTTGCTCGCGCAATTCAACGACTCTCTCGAAGAACTCACTTCGCGCGTTTCTCCTTCGATCGTCCAAGTGCAAGTAACAGGCTATCGCTCGATCGAAGCAAAGGATGAGAGCGAAACCAGTCTGATGGGCCGCGAGCGTAGCCTGGGCTCCGGTGTGATCGTTGATGCAGACGGCTATATCATCACCAACGCGCACGTAGTGAAAGGCGCGCAACGCATACGAGTAGTCGTCTCTAGTCGTCCGAACGGAGACTCGCAAGTCCGCGCAAGTCTTGGTCTCGGCGAACACATTCCTCCCGTAGATGCGAAAGTTGTGGGCATCGCTCCTACCATCGACCTTGCATTGCTGAAGATCGAAGCAAAAGGTTTGCAAGCGATTCCCTTCGCCGATTACACCAAGCTGAAGAAGGGCCAGCTAGTTCTCGCGTTCGGCAATCCTGAAGGGCTGGAAAACTCGGTGACCATGGGAGTGGTAAGCTCCGTCGCGCGGCAAGCCAACCCTGGTGTGGCTTCCGTATTCATCCAAACCGATGCGCCCATCAACCCGGGAAACAGCGGCGGCCCGCTCGTGGATACAAATGGGGAACTCGTAGGAATCAACACGTTCATCCTTTCCGAGTCCGGCGGCAGCCAGGGATTGGGATTCGCCATTCCCAGCAGCGTGGTGAAATTTGTTTACGAAGAGCTTCGCAAGTACGGCCGCGTACATCGCAGCGTAATCGGCGCCGGATTGCAGGACATTACTCCGGACCTCGCGGCCGGACTTTCACTCACCAGACAGCGCGGCGTTATCGTTTCCGATGTGGATCCGGATGGCCCTGCGCAAAAATCCGGGCTGCAAATTCAGGACATTCTTCTGACTTTAGATGGCCGCACGATTGGAAGCGTCCCCCTCGCGGAAATGATTATTTCAACGCGCCCTGCCAGCGCGGTCGTAGAGGCCGAAGTATTGCGCGGCAATAAGAAAGTCGTGCTGGAAATTCCGGTTGCCGAGGAAAAGAACGACGTAGACCAGCTAGCTGATCTCGTGAACCCAGAAAAATCACTAATCTCGAAACTTGGGTTCTTCGGCGTGGAGATCGATGACAAACTCGCGCAGCAATTGGACGAGCTTCGCGAGCCCTCCGGTGTGATTGTAGCCGCGATGGCTGCGGACCTCCTGGGGCTGGAAGCGGATTTGCAGCCCGGAGACGTGATTCACGCGCTCAACGGAAAACATATCGAAACGATTGCCGGCCTGCGCGCCGCGCTCAGATCCATGCCACAAGGCGCACCCGGAGCTTTGCAAATAGAACGCGACGGAAAATTCATGTACATCACGTTTGAGATGGATTGAAACCGATATTCGTCTATCGCTTACTCGCGCAGTTGTGGGGTTAGTGAGCGTTTGCTAAGCTAAGGACGCTGCCGCCGCGGAGAGGTGTCTGAGCGGTTGAAAGAGCTCGCCTCGAAAGCGAGTGTAGCGGAAACGCTACCGTGGGTTCAAATCCCACCCTCTCCGCCACTAAATCACCCGCTTCCCTTCTCGCGTTCTGCGCCACGATTTTACTTTTCAGCTTCGCGTTCCCAGAACCTTCCGATGCGGGCGGCGGCGGCGAAATCCTTGACACCTGTTTTTCCCGTTACATTTACCACGCCCGGCTGTTCCTTGATTTCCGCACCTCTTGCGAGCGACGGGATTCCGGAAAAGCCCACTGCCTTGCAATGCCGAACGGCGTCCATCAGGAAATTTAAAGCGGCGGGATCGCTGGCAAGATTCTTATCGCCTTCCGGTCCCGCCAGTACAACGATGGCGTCGAATAGCACCGACGGTGAAGCACGCAAAGCCATTTCTGACGGCGTCGACTCGCCTTGAGAATCCAGCTCGCCTTGAATCTTGCAAGTTATGATCGCCGCCTTGGCGCCTTCGGCTTCAATCTGCGAGACAACTTCCTTCTTGAGCTTGCCGTCAAACCCCGCGCAGAGCAGCACTCCGACTTTGCGGCCGGCAAGAGTGGGTTTGTACTTTTCATAGATTCGCAACGCTGGGCTGGGTTCCAATTCGATCGGAGTTTTGGCTGGAGTAATTTTCTCCGCCTGTCCTTCGGCGCCCAACGCCGTGATTACTTTGTTCGCCAACTCTTTGTCGATGAGCAACAGATGACCCAGCATCCTTAGCCGTACGGCTTCGGTTTCCACCTTGCCCAATTCGAACGTCAGCGCGTTCGCCAGATGTTTTTGCTCTGGCAGCGTTATGGATCTGTAAAAAAGCCGGGCTTGCGAGTAGTGGTCGGAAAAAGATTCTGAACGCGCGCGAACCGGGCTGCCTTCCAACGGCCTGGCGCTGGTGGTAAAGCCGCGATCTAGAGATTCTCGCGGCGCGGCGGCTTGTAAGGAATTCGGCTCGTAGGACACTCGGCCTTTGGGCACCGCCATTTGGTGGATGCCATCGCGTTGAAGATTGTGAAACGGGCACTTTGGGGCGTTTACCGGAAGCTGGTGAAAATTTGGTCCGCCCAAACGGCTCAGTTGCGTATCAAGATATGAGAAGAGCCTGCCTTGCAGCAAAGGATCTTCCGAAAAATCCAGTCCAGGAACTAGATGGCTGGGGCAGAACGCTACCTGCTCCGTCTCGGAAAAGAAATTGTCCGGGTTTCGGTCCAGGACCATCCTCCCGACCATCTGCAGCGGCACCAGTTCTTCGGGAATAATTTTCGTGGCGTCCAGGACGTCAAATTCGAAGCGTTCGGCCATTGCGTCGTCGAAAATTTGCAGGCCCAGCTCGTACTCAGGAAAATCGCCCGTGTCGATGGCTTCCCAAAGATCCTGGCGGTGAAAATCCGGGTTTGCTCCGTTAATTTTGACTGCTTCATCCCACAGAACTGATGCGGTCCCGAGCTTGGGGCGCCAGTGAAATTTCACAAAATGTGTTCTTCCCGTCTCATTCACCAGGCGGAAAGTGTGAATTCCGAATCCTTCCATCATTCGATACGATCGCGGAATGGCGCGGTCCGACATCACCCACATGATCATGTGCATCGATTCCGGCATCAGCGAAATGAAATCCCAGAAGGTGTCGTGCGCCGAGGCAGCTTGAGGGAATCCGCGGTCGGGCTCCGGCTTTACCGAGTGGATCAAGTCCGGAAACTTCATGGCGTCTTGCACAAAAAATACTGGAATATTATTACCGACCAAATCAAAATTGCCTTCGCTGGTATAGAACTTCACCGCAAACCCCCGTACATCGCGGGCCAGATCAGCCGAACCTCGTTCACCGGCAACCGTAGAAAATCGCACAAAAACAGGAGTTTTAACGTCAGGATTCGACAAAAAGGCTGCCTTCGTAAACTTCTTCATGGAACGATACGGCTGAAAATATCCGTGCGCTGCGGATCCGCGCGCGTGGACGATTCGCTCGGGTATACGCTCGTGGTCGAAGTGCGTGATTTTCTCGCGCAAAATAAAATCTTCCAGCAAGGTTGACCCGCGTTCCCCCGCGCGCAGAGAGTTTTGATTGTCGGAGATCGCCAAGCCCTGATTGGTAGTAGTCGGCAGATCGTTGGGATTGGCCTGTTGATGCGTTTCGCCGCCCTTCACTCTGACAATTTTGATTTCGCGCTCTGCTGATTTTGATTTGCTGGTCTTCTTACTCGGCATTTTCGAGATGTCCTTGGGAGGAATTTTGTTGAATAAGAAACACGAACCCGCAAAGGCGATAAGTATGGCGCCTCTAACCAAAGCTATTAATTGCTAGCGAGATTTTCCGTCAGCGACCTGAGGCAACTAAAATTGAGCAGATTCAGCCCGTTCAATCCGACCTCATCGGCAAGTTAGATGTCAGAGGCGAAGCAAAGTTACACCCGGGATTCTTTTAGCCTGTGACTTGGCGCGCCTTCGACGCATCATTCTTAAGAGTACTGGCGATGAATTGCGGTCTAAAGGTAAGGGGCAACATACACGATATAGTTAATGAGACTATGACCGCAGATTTCTTCGCAAAGAAAATCGGGGTTTTCCATTTTCGTTCCGCTTTTTGGCTTGTTCTCTTTGTTCTGTGCGCCATTACCGTGTGCCAGGGTTATTCGGTTCTTACGCATGAAGCGATCGTCGATTCGGCCTGGGACGACGGCATCAAACCGCTTCTTCTGAAGAGCTTTCCTGACGCGACTCCGGACGATCTTAAAACCGCGCATTCCTACGCCTATGGCGGATGCGTTATTCAGGATCTCGGCTACTATCCCTTCGGAAGTCACCTGTTTAGTGATCTGTTGCATTACGTTCGCACCGGCGATTTCGTGCAAGCTTTGATCCGCGATTCGCAGGATTTGAACGATTATGCTTTCGCTCTGGGCGCTCTGGCGCACTATGCGGCGGACAATCAAGGCCATCGCGTCGCGGTGAATCATGCGGTGCCCATGCTCTACCCCAAACTCCGCGCGAAATATGGTGACACGATTGCCTACGATCAAGATCCTGCTGCACATCTGAAAACCGAGTTCGGATTTGACGTGTTGCAAGTTGCCAAGGGGCGCTATGCTCCGGACAATTACCGTGACTTTATAGGGTTCCAGGTCGCTAAGCAGCTTCTCGAAAAAGCCTTTGGGGAAACGTATGCCGTACCGTTGAAATCTGTGTTCCCGGATTTCGATCTCGCCGTCGGAACGTATCGCTATAGCGTCAGCAAGGCGATTCCGACTGCCACCAAAGTTGCCTGGGAAACAAACAAAGATCAAATCCAGAAAGATATTCCCGGAGTTACCAAACAGAAATTCCTGTACCACATTTCGCGTTCAAGCTACGAAAAAAACTGGGGACGCAAATATCAGAAGCCCGGATTCAAAGTCGAACTTCTAGCTTTCTTCTTCCGGCTAGTGCCCAAGATTGGCCCGTTCAGCGTCTTTCGTTTCAAAACTCCCACTCCGGAGGCCGAAAAATTGTTTGAGGCCAGTTTCAACGGCTCGGTGACGGACTACGAACATTTTTTGCACGAACAGAAGGACAGCGGCCAGATTGAACTCGTCAACGATAATTTTGATACCGGCAGCGTGACTGGCCCGGGACAGTATCCGCTCGCGGATAAAACCTACGCACAATTGCTGGACAAATTAGACAAAGACCATTTCGCGCAAGTGACTCCCGAACTGCGCGCGGCACTGCTTGATTTTTACAAAGATCCAAATGCGCCGTTTACGACAAAGAAAGATCAGAAGGAGTGGGCTAAAGTTCTGAAAGAAGTGGATGAATTGAAGGCTTTCACTCCGAATCCAACGCCTGCTGTCACATCCGCCGCGTCTGGCGGACAAAACTAACCCCGCTGCGGCGAACAATTACCTTGTGGGATCAACTGCTCCGGTCAACACGGTAATCGACGCAGCCGGAAGCTCGTACTGAGTATTCGGTGACGCCGCGATCGTCGAGCGCGCCGGCGGGCCATCCGGGCTGGCTTTTCCTGTGGCGATTTCCGGATGCCATTGATACTGCGCACTCCCAAACGTCACCATCTTTACTTGCCCCGTAAAATGTCCGGCCCTCGCCGGTTCTACATCGTCAAAACCGATGCGCACGGTGTGCGGATTCTCCTGATCTTTATTGACGATCATCAGAGACCACTGTTTGTCTGGACGCAGCGCTGCATACACCGTCACCAGAACATGTCCTGCGCCGTCTTGAATATCGCTCGCTGCTGAATACAAACGGTTCACTTCATTGCCGGGTTGTACCCATTCCAGGTTAATCAGTTGGCTCGCGAAATATTGTGAGAGGGGCTGCTCCACTTGCAGATTCGCGTCTGTGGAAAACAATCCGAAGGTGCCCAGCGAATTGTTGCACCCGCGATGAACTCCCAGCGGCAGATAATGAAAAAAATAAACTGCGTCGCCGCCATAGCTCAAAAACGCTCCTACGTAATCGGCAAGCCAGAGAGCGCCCCATATATCCACGTAAGCTTCTTCCGACTGCCAGGCAATATTCGATTCGGTGATGAACATCGGAACGTTGGCCGGAACGCCGTCGTCGCGCCAGACCTGCGTAATGTGCGTTACCAGATTGGCTTCATCGTACAGGCTGCTCCACGGAATCTTGCAAGGCTCCATTGGATAATGCTCGAAAGAAAAGAATGCCAGGTCGGAAAGCCGGCCGTGGGATCTCAGATAATCGATGAAGCGCGTGGTCCACGACGTTCTGCCGTTCGCGTCCGCCCAGGCCTCGATATCTTTGTTCACTCCGGTAAATATTGGCCCACCGAGCTTCAGGTTTGGATCTACTTTATGCAGCGCCGCGGCCCATTGCACGTAGAGCGCCGCGTAATCTTCCGGCGTGGTGTAGTGGCCGTCCGGCTCTTCGCCCATTTCCACATACGAAATCGGATACCCGCGCTTTTCGATGTACGAAATTTCGGCCGCGGAATCTTCTGGCGTCGCGTACAACATCGCGATTGGAATCATGGCCGGCAAGCCGCGGGTGAAGCCGCTGCTGAAAAACAGATCGAAACCAACTTGATCGCCGGCGTGCTCGTCCAGATCGGAAGGCTCGTGCCACGGGTCTACCGATGAACAATATGTCGCAGTTTGGTCCTGATCTGGCGTATGGCGAATCACGTCATGAAAAACGCCACTGGGTGCAGTTGTTCCCAGATAAATTTCGCGGATCGCGAAGCCCACACAATTTCTGCGATCGCCAGAGCCATGCGTGTCGCAAGTGTTCGATGACTGCGTCATCAGCACGCGAACGTATTGCACTGAAACCGGCGCTTCGGACAATCGCAGAACGACCGTGCCGCCCTTTCCTTCAGAAACCACCCCCGCCGGAAATGTTTGCCACACGCCAACCGCCGGCTTTTTGATGGGGTCTTCGCCGGTCCAATACTGCACGAGATATTTTTTGGCGTAAGGCTCGGCCCACGCTATGCGTATAGCACTGATGTCCAGCCGGCTCGTTAAATCCAGAAAAATCCATTGCGCATGCAACGAATCATCCTCACCCGTGAACGATTGCGTCAGGTACGGATTGCTTTTCCAATACGTATTCGTGTCGCCGTCGGTGAGACGTGAATATCCGGCCATGTCTGTGCCGTCATCATGCGTGACGCCGCGATGCGGCAGCGGGTATCCATAAGAGTGGCGTATGAGATCACCGGGAGTGGCGCTTCCGGTGAAATAACCTTTGCCGCCGGGGTCGCTCCACGTGCCGACCGGATTCCAATGCCACGCTTCCATATGCAGCTCTGTGTTTTGCCGGTATGAAACGGTTTGCCAGCCCGCGGAAAGAACTTCTTTCACCATGGGATCGACAAAAAGTTTGTCCGCCGCACCGTAAGGCAAGCGGTCGATTCCCGCGCCCAGCGCGCGCGTGGGAACAATTGAATTCACCGCGTGTTCGGGCTTGGCGTCCACTCGAATCGTTTGCGAACGCAACGGCAGCGCCGCAAAAACTAAAATGCACGCAACTAACACGAATTTCTTAGCGGTCCCCGTCGAACGAAAATATTCAAACCAAGTTTCGGAACCGCACAAACCTAGACCACTCAAGGGTTTCTCCTGTTTCACAGGTGAAGACACGGTAAAGAACGACTCGTCTTTTACGAACTCTTGCCTTTCGTCTTGCCTGAAGCCGTCCCATTTATTTTGTTCAGTGTTTCTTGCGCCTTGGATTTATATGGACTGTTAATCGACACCGCTTCAATCAGCACCGTGCGCGCTTCCGGAAACCGTTCCATTTTCGCCAGGGTGAATCCAAGCCGATACAAGTTTCGCGCGTAGAGAACCGCGTTTGACTTCAGCAGCGGGCTGGCCTGCTTGAAGGCATCCACGGCAGGCTGATAGCGTCCCTTATTTACATTGGCTTCACCGATCGCAGAATACGCCACCCCTTTCTCCACCGTCACTTGCTGCTGCCACTGATCGTCGCTCAAATTGTCGGGCTTCTTCGCCTGCGCCAACAGGTCGAGAGCTTGTTGTGCGTCCGCTACAGCCTTGTCCAACTGTTGCCCGTTGTCAGTCCAGTAATCGGAAAGTAGCAGCAACATCGAAATATTATTTGGATCAGCGGCCAAAATTCGCTGCGCCGTATCCAGCATTTTTGGATTTTGCTGGGCCTGCTGGTATGCGATGGCGGTCTGTTCGCGAACGGCGGCGGTGTACTGGGAATCGGGAAAGGCAGTCACATAACGCTCGAAAAGCGCTGCGCGGGCAGTAGGATCAGTTGTTTTATACGCTGCATTCACGAGCGCGTACTGCACATAACCGATATCGCCCTGCGCGTTGGCTAGATTTGCTGTTTTCTGCTGTGTCCATTGATCCGGCGCCATACCCTCCGGCGGTGCAGCGTTTTTGTATTGCGCGATGATTTCAGCCACTTTGTCCCCCGCGTCGTACAGTTTTTTCACATCGCCTTGTTCTTCAGCGGCGTGGACTACGCTTACGGCCGCGGACAGATTTGTGGCATCGAGTGCCCACGCCTTCGCCGCGAACTCGTACACTTTGGCGTAATTCTTCTGTGCCAGATACGTCTGCACGTAGAGTTGGTCAGCCAGCAGCTCCATATCGCCTTTGCCAAAATCGGCCATGAATTTATCGAGCAGAGCCACTTTCTCCGGCCCGTCCGGCGCAGCATAGATCTCCGTAAGCGCTTTATCTTCCGGAGTTCCGGCGGACACGCTAACGCTCTTGCCTATCTGAGCCGACGCTGTGGCCGCTACACTCAGCAAGATCGCAATCAGGATCGACAATCGACGCATGGTCGCCTCCTCACTTCCTTCAATTCGAGCTTTCACCATTCGCGGTTTCCGTGATTTTCGCAAAGGTTGGAAAAAAGCGGGGTACCCGACGGCAATATTCCGCGTAAGAAACGCCAAACCGGTTACGCAATTCGCGCTCTTCCAACATAATCGCAATGCGGGTAAGCACCAGCCAGATGGCCGCAACAATCCACATGGCACGCGTCCCGGCCAAAAAACAAGCCCCGAGTATCGCCAAAAACGAGCCGATATACCTTGGATGGCGTATCCGCGAATAAATTCCACAGTGGACAATTTCTCCGCCACCGGAGAGTTCCGTCTGGCCAACGAGTCGCAGTGCGCCTAAGTCTTTTTTAACCCGCCAGAATATCCACGCTTCAACAATTATCAGCAAGAGTCCTGAACCAATTTCCCATAATGCAGGACTCGTCGCCCGAAATAATTTGCGATGGAAAATTATAAGAAGTATCGTTACTGGAAACCAGGATAACAACAGCCCGGTAGCGTAAGCGGCCTCCCGGTGCTTGCGCCAATAATCCACTTGCGGGTGCATCACAAACCAATACAGCGGTATCGGCAGTTGCAGAAAAAGTACGACCGCCGCAATCCAGGTGAAGAGACCCACGCGCGCATCTTAGTCGAAGCCGCCATTTCAGAGAACAACGTTTTTTATGGCGAAGGGAAGACCCCAGCGGCGGCTGAGCCTCGAAGACAACTTGGCACCCTCCCGCCCTGCGGCCGGCTGCGGACAAGCATTGACGATTCTCCCGTTTCAGTGGACGATTCTCTGCGACATAAAGCTCAAGGAGGACAAATGCCGGCAGCTACATCATTCGAGAAAATGGAGAACGAGAAATTAAACGAGCGTATTTCCCGCCAGATGTTAAGTGGCGAAGACGCAACTCTCGCGCGAATTTTTCTGGCTCGTGGAGCAATTGTGCCACGCCATGCGCATCGCAGCGAACAATTTTCGTTCATATTGTCGGGCGCGCTGAAATTTATATTTGACGACGGCGAATTTGTGCTGCGCGCTGGCGAAATCGTGCTGATCCCCGCAAACGTTCCGCACAGAGCCGAAGCGCTGGAAGACACTGTGGACATCGATTTCTTCGCGCCACGCCGCGAAGACTGGATTCGCAAAGACGATGCGTACCTGCGCCAAGGCGCGGACAAGGAGTAACCAATGGACCTCGGACTGAAAGGGCGCGTGGCCATCGTCGCCGCCGCCAGCAAAGGATTGGGTCGCGCGGTAGCGGAAGAATTCGCGAAAGAAGGTTGCGAAGTTGCCATCTGCGCGCGAACTGCCGCCGATCTCGAACTCACCGCTAACGAAATCGGAAAGGCCAGTGGGCGCACAATTTTTTGGCGAGCGCTCGACGTCACAAAACCAGATGCCGTCCGCACTTTTGTCCAAGAGGTGGACAAAAAGTACGGCCGCATCGATATATGCGTTACAAACGCCGGCGGTCCTCCGGCAAAGAAGTTCCTCGAAATTAGTTCGGAAGACTGGCGAGCTGCCGTGGAGCTTACTTTGCTCAGCAATGTTTATTTCGCGCGCGAAGTATTGCCGCGCATGCAGCGCCATCGTTGGGGCCGCCTCATCACGCTCACGTCTGTTTCCGTCAAACAGCCCATCGATGGCTTGCTGCTTTCCAACTCCCTGCGCGCAGGGGTCACCGGCTTGGCCAAAACGCTCGCCAATGAATTTGGTGCCGACGGCATCACGGTGAACAACGTTTGCCCCGGCTTCACCCTGACCGACCGTCTGGAAGAGCTCGTGGAAAAACGAGCGAAAGAGGCCGGTGTGGATCGTGAGCAGGCGATCAAAAATATGAGCGCCCAAGTCCCCGCTGGCCGCCTGGGCCGTCCTGACGAATTAGCAGCGCTCGTCACCTTTCTTGGGTCTGAGCGCGCAAGCTACATCAACGGCACTTCCATCCAGGTGGACGGCGGCTTGGTGAAAGGCCTGCTGTAATTTCGTAATGGCGAGAGATTAGTAGGCCAGAAGAATCCGCAAGTCGCGAAGATTATTGCCGGTAGGTCCGGTGATAATCACGTCATCGAGAAGTTTGAAAAAGTTGTAAGAGTCGCTTCGGCGAAGAAATTCTCCCGGTTCCAGACCGGCAGCCTGCGCGCGTTGAAGCGTCTCCCCGTCTGCAACCGCACCGGCTGCGGGACTGTTTCCGTCAATTCCATCCGTTCCCCCGCTGAGCACTGTAATTTTCCTTCCAGCAATTTTTGGAACGCACGCCAGCACGAAAGCCAAATTACGGCCGCCGATTCCTTCGCCCGTCACTGGACTGCTCACTTCCCCGCCGGCCATCAGCGCCACACGTCTTCCGGGATGGTCTTTTTTCAACGCGTCGAGCTGCCCGAGTAAATAGCCGGCAGCTTTTTCGATGGGCCAATTGTCCGTGGAATTATCTGCCAGACAAATAAAACCTTCCCCTTCGCATGCGTGATGGCATGCATGCGTCAGATCGTGGGTACGAAGCAGCAATTCGAAGTGGGAACGCGCAAAAGCAGGCTCACCGGGCTTCGGCGTTTCCCTCAGGGCTCGCCGCTCTAATAATGTGCAAATGGAGGGCGGCAACTTTGGCAGCAAATCATATGTACGTACGATTTTCTCCGCGTCCTGCACACTGCTGGGGTCCGGCAACGTTGGCCCCGACGCCAGAGCTGATTCCTGCCCTTCCGGAACGTCGCTGATCGCAAACGTGATTTTCATGGCTCGGGGAGCCGCCGCAGCCAGACGTCCGCCTTTGGTTGCGGACAAATGTTTTCGAATTACGTTGATTTCTTCAATCGGGGCTCCACAGGTGACCAGCGCAAAATGCAACTTCTTGAAATCTTCAAGCGTGATTCCATCGTGCAGCGGCTGCTCCACCATCGCCGAGCCGCCACCCGAAACTAGAAAAAACACAAGCGAGCGCTCGCCGCAACGCGCCAACCGATCTAGAATCGCACGGCCCGCGGCAAAACTTTCCTCCGTGGGCAACGGATGTCCGCCCACAAACGTTTTCCATCCCGGAAGCGCACGCGGCGGCGAACCGGGCCCAACCAAAATTCCTGCAACTGGAAATTCCGGTGCGAGAATATCGTTTAAAGCCTCAGCCATTGGAAACGAAGCCTTCCCGAACGAAATCGCAACGATCTCGCGAAAGTCCTGGAGATCAATCGTGCTGCCCGCAGCCTGGATGATGGACCCTTCGCGATTCAGTTTTCGTGCCAGGATAGTCGGGATCTGGATTCCGCTGAGCGTTCGTAGAAATAGGTGTTGCGCTACTTTTTTCACGGTTTTCGACCGCTACTATTCGACGAAAATCGTAAAAACCTTAATCGAACACAAGGCATTATTTCATACCGAGAGCATCTGCGTTGAGCGCATTCGGAGGACGCCGTCCTTCGAATAACGCCACCACATTATTCGCCGCCATCACTGCCATCTTTGCCCGAGTATCCACAGAAGCGCTTGCGATGTGCGGCGTTAAAATTACGTCCTTGCGCGTCAATAGCGCAGGGTGCACTTTCGGCTCATGTTCAAACACGTCCAGAGCGGCACCGGCAATTTTCTTGTTTTCCAGAGCCTCAGCGAGCGCCGCTTCGTCCACCACCGGTCCGCGCGAAGTGTTCACCAAAAACGCGGTACGTTTCATTTTTTCCAAATTGTCTTTGGAAATCAGGTGACGCGTATCCGGCAGCAGCGGAACGTGCAGGCTAATAAAATCGGATTCGCGAAAAAGTTTGTCGCGATCGACAAACTCCGCGTTCAATTCTTTTTCTACCTCCCCCGGCGCGCGAACCGCGTCACTGTAAAGAACGCGCATCTGAAAACCCTGCGCGCGCCGCGCCACTCCGCGGCCAATTCTTCCAAAACCCAGAATGCCAATCGTCTTTCCCCAAACGTCGCCGCCAACGAGCTGATCCAAATCCCATCCGGGCCAGATGCCCGACCGCATCCAGGCGTCGCCTTCGAGCAACCGCCGCGCAATCGCCATTAGCAGTGTCCAGGCAAAATCGGCCGTCGTGTCGTCCAGCACTCCAGGAGTATTCGTGGCCACCACCTTGTGTTTGGTGCACGCCGCCACGTCGATATTGTCGTGGCCGACTGAAACAGTGGACGCGATGCGCAGCTTCGGCGCCGCGGAAAGCAATTCCTCGTCCACTTTTTCCGTCAACAGACAGATCAAGCCTTCCTTGTCCGCCACGCGCTTCAACAGCTGTTCGCGCGAAATGCGTTCGGGCGGAGTCCAATAATCCACAACGAAATGTTGATCGAGAATCGCACGCGCGGCGGGGAATAGCGGACGCGTGGAAAAAACTGCCGGCTTGCTCACTGCGCACCTCGCGAAAATGTTTTGTGCACGACGAGTAGCATACACCGACATGGCGCCTGAGCGCAGTTCACTAACAAGTCATAAAAGACCGTGGGCTATTTCAAACGGTCACCACGATTTTTCCGATGTGCTCGCTGGATTCCATATAGCGATGTGCCTCCACTATCTGGTCCAACGGGAATTTCTTGGCGATGCGCGGCTTGAAGTCGCCCTTCTCGAGATGCTCGATCACGTATTTCTCAGCCTTGGCCCTAAGCTCAGGCACCGACACCACTTCGAATATCGAATATCCGCGCAGCGACAATCCTTTCGGAAGCGCAATCAAAAGCGGAAATGGAGTTGGCTCCATGGACAAGCTGCCGTACACGAAAATCGTTCCGCCCGGTGCAGCAGCCTTCGCCAGCAACTCGACGCCTTTACCAGCGATAGCGTCGAAAATCACTCGCGGTCCCTTGCCGCCCGTAATTTCTCCAATGCGTTTGACCAAATCCTCTTCCTGGGTGGCGATCACATGATCCGCGCCCAGCGACAATAATTCAGCTTTCTTCTTCGACGTCCGCGTTGTGGCGATGCTAACGGCTCCTTCCACTCTTGCAATTTCAATGGCCGCAATTCCCACGCTGCTGCTCGCAGCCGTAATTACTGCAAAATCGTCGCGAGTTATTTTTGCAATTTGGACCAGCGCGCCATACGCCGTGAGGTACTGCATCCAGATCGAAGTTCCCTCCTCAGGCGAAAATTTCGCCGGATACGAAGCCAAAGAATACGCCGGGATGATCGCTATTTCCCCGTACACGCCGTATTTGTCCGCGGCGAAAGACGGCACTGTGCTAAATCGTTTGCCGATCAATCCTCTATCGACGCCTTTTCCGACAGCCTCCACCACACCAGCAGCCTCATATCCCAGCGTGCAAGGTGGAACCGCGCGAACCAGGTACTTGCCCTGTCGAAAAACTACTTCAGCGCGGTTCAAGCCAATGGCCTCTACGCGCAGGCGAACCTCCCCTTCACCAGGTTCGGGTATTGGAATTTCCTCCACCTTCAAAACTTCGGGCCCGCCGCATTCGTGGAAGCGAACGATCTTTGCAGTTGCAGTTCCTGGTGCTGGTGCAGCTGGATTTGCCATTTGATCTCTCCGGACACCGCTTAGCCGCTTGGATGCGTGGCCGAAGCGGACAGATTCACTCTACTGGCTCGCCGCGCTCACGTTGACGTTCACGGAGGCAGACGTCTATAGTGGCCTGGAAGAGCACGCGACGCAACCTGCAGCGGGAAAACATGGATTCTCACGCCATCAATGACCTGAAAAAGCTTCTGGGTGCCGACGCCGTCTTACACCGGCCCGAAGAATTGTTGCTGTACGAATACGACGGCTCGGTCGAAGTCGCGCGGCCCAATTGTGTCGTCTTCCCGCGCCATACGAAAGATGTCGCCGGAATCGTCCAAATCGCGAATCGCTATCAAATCCCTATGATAGGACGCGGCGCCGGCACTGGCCTTTCCGGCGGAGCGCTCGCTCGGCAAGGCGGCATGCTCTTAGTTTTTTCGCGTATGAATCGCATTCTGGAAATTGATGTCGAAAATCAGCGCGCTGTTGTGCAGCCCGGAGTGGTGAACGCGGACCTCAGCGTGGCCGTCGCGCACAGTGGCCTTCATTTCGCTCCGGATCCTTCCAGCCAAAAGGCCAGCACCATCGGCGGCAACGTGTCGGAAAATTCCGGCGGCCCGCACACCTTGGCGTATGGTGTTACAACCAATCACGTGTACTCGCTCGAGGCCGTACTGCCCACCGGCGAACTCGTGCGCTTGGGAAGTTCCGCACTAGATTCGCCTGGCTACGATGTGCCCGGACTTTTCGTCGGCTCCGAAGGAACACTTGCACTGATCACCGAAATCACCGTGAAGCTGACCCGCTTGCCTGAAACTGTAAAAACGCTTCTCGCGATTTTCGAGACCGTGGACGACGCCACCGAAACCGTCGTCGATATCACCGCGCGCGGCATTACCCCCGCAGCGTGCGAGATGCTCGATGGCTGGACGATACGCGCTGTCGAAGCCTACGTGCACGCCGGATTCCCTGTCGATTGCGCAGCAGTCCTTCTTCTTGAAGTCGATGGCCTCCGCGAAGCAGCCGAACAGCACGCCGAAGATGTCGCGGACGTTTGCCGGCTTCATCACGCCCGCGAAGTGCGCGTGGCCCGTGACGCTCGCGAGCGCGATTTGCTGTGGAAGGGCCGCAAAAACGCCTTTGGCGCGGTGGGACGCCTTTCGCCCACCTATTACGTCCAAGATGGCGTGATCCCGCGCACAAAATTGCCACAGACCCTGCGCCGGATTAACGAGATCGGCGAAAAATACGGCTTCGAAATCGGCAATATTTTCCATGCCGGCGACGGAAACCTGCATCCGATCATTCTGTTCGACGCGCGCGAAGAAAAACAATTTCAGCGCGCTGTCGCCAGCGCCGACGAAATCATCGGCTTTTGCATCGAAATGGGCGGGTCGATTACCGGCGAGCACGGCGTGGGTATGGAAAAAGATCGCTTGATGCCGCTGCTTTTCACCGAACACGATATGAATTTGATGCGGCGCGTTCGCGATGCCTACAACCCGACCGGCCTGTTGAATCCCGGCAAGATTTTCCCCAACACAAAAGGCTGCGGTGAAATTCACGTGCGTCCGTTGCCGGTAGCAGGTGTTTCGCGCGCATGAGCACGGCCGGCGCCACCGTATGGTCACGATTGGCGGATATCGCCGGGCCTTCGAACGTCATCAGCGACCCCGCCAAGCTCGCTACGTTCGCAATCGACGACAAAAAACCCTCCGCGTCAGTGAGTCCACAATCGGCCGCGGAAATCGCGGAAATTGTAAAATTTGCGCGCAAAGAAAAACTCGCGATCGCCGCGACCGGAGCACGCACAAAATTGGGAATAGGCCTGCCTCCACGCCAGTACGATATCTCCCTGGATATGACTCGTCTCGATCGCCTCGTTTCCTACGATCCCGGCGACTTGACCTTGAGCGTCGAAGCTGGAATTCCACTTCACAAACTCACCGCGATCCTTGCCGAGCATCGTCAATTCCTTCCGCTCGCGGTGCCTTATTTCGATCGAACAACAATTGGCGGAACCACCGCATCAGGCGTAGATGGCCCTCTGCGCCAACTCTACGGCACGGCGCGTGACTATTTGCTGGGCATGGAATTTGTCACCGGGGAGGGAATCCTAGCAAAAAGCGGCGGCCGCGTGGTGAAAAACGTCACCGGCTATGACATTCATAAACTAATGATTGGCGCGCTCGGCACGCTGGGCGTAATCACTCGCATAAATTTAAAGACTTTTCCCATGCTGTCGTCGAGCCGCGCCTTCGTTGCTGCGTTTCAAACCTTGGAACGCGCCTGCGGCATGCGCAATCGCGTCTCCCAATCGCATCTCGCGCCAGTCACCATGGAAATCTTCAGCCCAGGTGTCGCGAATCTTTTTGCCAACGGCGCCGCAAAACAAATTGCGCTAGCTTCGATACCTGAAACTATATTTTCGGGCGCACGCTGGGTTTTCACTTCGGGCTTTGCCGGAAATCACAATGCGCTCGCGCGCTACGAAACTGATCTGCGTAAAATAGCCGAAGAATGTGGCGCAGTGGACGCCATTGTTCTGGAAGGCCCTCAGCTCGCGTCCACTTTCGCACTCAAAAGAGAATTTATCCCTATGGTCTTATCGTCTTCGCCGGCAACTACAATTCTGAAAATGAGCGTACTGCCTCGACAGATGGCAGAAGCCTTGACCGCCGCTATACGCGAAGCCGAAAGCCGCCACCTTCCATGGGTCGCGATGGCCCGCGGAGTCGGCGTGATTTATTTCGCCATCCTCCCCGCTGAATCCGGTGAAGCAACGAAGCAGCAGGTTTTTCAAGCGTCGGACAACATTCTTTCCAGCTGCAGCGCTCCCGGCGGCCACGCTACGATTCCCTGGTGCCCCAGCGCTTGGAAAAACGCGTTGAAGGTTTGGGGCCTTCCGCGCGCAGATTTCGCGCAAATGTTAAAGTTAAAAAAAGCCTTCGATCCCGACGGCGTTTTCAGCCCCGGCCGCTTCGTGGGAGGAATTTAAATCGTGCCCACGACTCCTCCTCAATCTCACGAAGACGCCCAACGCGAATTCGCTCTCACGCTCAGCGGCTTTTCGGCCACCGATAAACCGGAATACGAAGACTACTCGCGCTGCGTCCATTGCGGCCTGTGTTCCAACAATTGCCCAACTTATCGCCTATGGGGCCGTGAAGCCGATTCACCTCGCGGACGCATCCGTCAAATGGCTCTGGTCGATCAGGGGCGCCTGGAAATCGGCGGCACATTCGTCACCCACATCGATCGCTGCTTGAATTGCCGCAACTGCGAAAGCGTCTGCCCTTCCGGCGTTGAATACGGCAAAATTCTCGAGCTGGCGCGCGCGCAGATAGAACAAAAGTACAAACGGCCTTTCCCTTCACGCGTCTTGCGGAATTTCGTCTATCGCCGCCTGCTGCCCTATCCAAAAAGAATCGCTACTGCGGCTCGATCGCTTCGGTTTTATCAAAGGTCGGGACTCGCATCTCTCGCTCGCAACGCGGGAATTCTGCGTCTGCTGGGCTTACAAGAACGCGAGAGCTTGCTGCCAAAGATCGACTCGACTTTCTTCTTCAGCGAGTTAGGGAAAACTTTCCCCGCTCAAGGAAAGCAGCGCGCCCGAGTTGCGTTCTTCGCTGGCTGCGTGGCCCAAGTTACTTTCAGCGAACTCAATCGCGCGTCGATACGCGTGCTGCAAGCGAATGGCTGCGAAGTCTTGGTTCCCGCCGAACAAGTTTGCTGCGGCGCGCTGGCCGCGCACGCCGGAGTCCGTGACGTGGCGCGCAACCTGGCTCGTGCAAACTTCCCTGCTTTTCACGCCGGCGATTTCGACGCCATCATCACCAACGCCGCAGGCTGCGGCTCCACGCTGAAAGAATATTCCCATTTGTTTAAAGAAAACGAAGCTGACCTCGAAAGCGCACGCAAATTTTCAGCGAAAGTCCGCGACATTTCCGAATTTCTTGCTGAACTAGGCCTGGTGGCTCCGTTGCGTCCGGTGCCCATGCGCGTAACCTACCAAGATTCCTGTCACCTCGTTCACGGACAGAAAATTCGCGAAGCTCCGCGGAAATTGATCCGCGCCGTCCCGTCGGTCGAACTCGTAGAAATGGCGCTCTCCGATCTGTGTTGCGGCTCAGCCGGCGTCTACAACGTCACGGAGCCCAAAGCGGCGCTCGATCTACTGTCCGGCAAAATGGAACACGCGCAGCGCACCAAAGCACAAGCCATTCTCACCGCAAACCCTGGATGCATCCTGCAGTTACGCGCCGGCGCAGCAATCCACAAAACGGGCCAGGAAGTTTTACACGTAGTAGAGCTTCTTGATCGCGCTCTCGTCAAATCTTGACCAGGTTCTTCCCCGTTAGCTTAAATGCGATTGAAGTTTATGAAAAAGGGGGGCTTGCGGGCAGAGCGTGGTGGGGTTCCGCCCGCAAGTATTGAGTGCATCGGGTAAACTTTCTTCAGCGCAAAACGATAACTACAAAAATCTACTGTTCAGATCCCACTTCTGCAGGAGGCCGCCTTCCGCGATGCCCCTGCTCCACCGTGTAACCCGCCGGCACTTGAAACAACGCCGCTGCTGGTTCCGCTCGCTGGATATTCGTCATCTGAAAAACTGTCTCGCCCATGCGCGGATCGGTGCGCTTGGTCATGATCACGGTCTGCAAGTCCGGCGAATACCATCTTTCGGTCACGATCACGATCGGATTCACATTCCCGATTTCGCCTGCTGGAATCGTGCGAGTGTACTTCGTACCCTGCGCCGAAATTCCGTTGATCGTCTGCGTCCCCAGCGACGTGGTCGTTACCTGCTTCTCAGACTCATCGTTTTTTTGAGACGCGACTCGGGGATGGCCGCTATGCCCGGACATTTGTTGCGCAATCCTCTTGTTTGCATCCAGCATGTACCGCGTTCCCGCTACTGGATCATTAATGAAGGAAACCTGCGGCGGAGTGGTTCCTGACGCGGCCCACGGCCCAATCGCCGGAAGGGTCATGTCGCGCCGGGTACGTCCCTGGGAATCGCGCGCAACCGTGCCGGTCGCACTGCGCTGAATTTTGTTACCGTCTGTCAACGTTTCGGTGGTCTGCGCCGAAACGCTCGCTGTGAACGGCGCACCCGTCACGGTCTTGCCATCCAGTCCGGCTTCGAATCCAACAAACCCCATCCCTTCGCCCATCCGCCCCATTCGCTCGTACATTGGACCGCCGCCGCGCGCAGGCGGAGGAGGAGCCTGTTCCGTCTGATAGGTAGACTGAGCCAGGACGCCGCTGCACGCCATCAGAAACAAAACTGCCATCGCCGAAATATTGAGAACCTTGCTGATCTTCATCTGCACTTCCTCCGCATGTTTCGAAACTTAAAATTCCGAACTCGTTGCTGTTTGCGGTACCAGCCGTATCGCTTGCGGGGTCCCGTCCTGGCTCACCACCAGGTCCGCCGAAACCCTCTCAGTGCCATCGCTTTCTGTAATCGGCAATCCAAACGAAGCGAGCGCCGACCGGGGCAGAGTCACACGCACGATTGCGCCGCCTTCCAGCGCCGCCGGATCGTCCGCATACGGAACCGGAACAAATTCCCCGGCATATTCGTTATCATCAGGCTGATTTACGCCCGTCGTGTTACTTTGCTCATTCGCAGCCGATACCGCCTTACTCGAATTCGGCGATGCAGGAATCGCTGAAGTCACCGGCGCCCGCGCCGCAGGCGTTACTGCTGTGCTCGCAACCTGCGGCGGTGTGTTCCGCGCCTGCAAAACAATTCGGTAATGCACGCCGAGACCTAAAGCCAGCAAAATTGCAGCTGCAGTACTCAGGATGGCGAGCTGCCTGTAAATTCTCCGTTGCTGCCCAACCTGTTTCACGCGCTGAAATTCACGAAGCAGCGCGGCTTCCACTCGTGGCGACGCCGATGAACCACTGGTCTGTTGCGCTAAATTCCGCAAAGCAAAATCCAAGGCTTCGCCATCTGTGAGCAATGCGCCACAACCGGCACAGGACTCCGCATGCGCCAGAGCGCGTTCGCGGAATCTGAATCCCGTTGTCCCCGGCCGATCCAGCTCCTGATAAATTTCTTTAAATTGAACGCAATCCATCAGTTTTCCCTCATCTCTCAATCACCCACCGCCGACGCCCGCCGCAACGGCTGCTCGTCATGTAATTTTTCTGCCAGCAAAGCACGTGCGCGATGCAGCCTCGACCGTACTGTGCCCACCGGACAATTCAGCGCCGCCGCAGCCTCTTCATAACTCATTTCTTCCAACTCGCAGAGAATCACGGCCTCGCGATAATTTTGCGGCAGCGTTGCGATTGCTTGGCGAACGCGTCCCACAGTTTCCAGCGACGCAAATTCATCTCGGCTCATCAGAAACGGCCCGCGCCCATTCCCATTTCCATTCCCATTCGACCGCGACCCTTTTCCGGCCCCTGCGCAGGCAGCCAGGAGCGTATCGAGCTCGTCCGCGTCGTTTGGAAGAGCAGTCGAATGCCGGTCCTGTTCCCACCGCCTGCGCAGATGGTTTCGCGCGATCCCAAAAAGAAAGCCGCTCAAGGTACCGCGTGCCGGATCGAATCTTTTGGCATCGCGAATCAAGGTCATGAAAACCTCTTGCGTCACGTCCTCGGCCACCGCCACGTTCCCGCTCATATGCAAGGCAAACCGGTAAATAGCCGGATGCCTGCGCCGGTAGAGGAGCGTAAACGATTCCTCGTCACCGGCCATCATGCGGCGTAGTAACAGACCGTCGTCTATCAGCTCTGTCTCTGTTTTCATCTCTTACTTATTGGACGGCCTGGCCTAACTCACGTTACATATTCGCCCAGCCAGACTCAAAAGTTCCCGGATTTTGCGAGTGGGAGCCAGCGTGCTTCTTCAGCCTACCCTCACTGGCTGGCCTATAGACGATTTCATGAGGCGGGGTAGCGCCCCCGGCACCGCGTCTGGCTTCTTCCCGCCTGCACTAATCCCCGTTCTTGACCAAACCGCCGCTCTTCAATAACGTAGGGATGGGCGAGCGGCCTTTTGGAGACTCCTGCCACGGCCGCGGCGGGCTTTCGGCGCGCGCCCGGCCACCGGAGGGAGCAATGCAAGAATTCGATCCGCACGTCCTGGAAGAAAAACCGATCCCGCCGCCGGAGGATTTCAGCAAGAAGGCCCACATCAAGTCGCTCAAAGAGTATCAGGAAATGTACCAGAAGGCCGTGGACAACCCCGAAAAATTCTGGGGCGAGCAATCGAAAATGCTCAACTGGTTCCAGCCGCCAAAGAAAGTCCTGGAATGGAATCCGCCGCACGCGAAATGGTTTACCGGCGGAAAGCTCAACGTCTCCTACAACTGCCTCGACCGCCATCTGGAACTGAACGCGAATAAGCCCGCTTTGATGTGGGAAGCGGAAGACGGTTCCACCCTTCAATTCACTTACGCCGAACTGCACGAACGCGTTTGCAAGTTCGCAAATGTTCTATGTTCGCTTAACGTAAAAGCTGGGGATTGCGTTGCGATTTACATGCCCATGATCCCCGAGCTTCCCATCGCTATGTTGGGATGCGCGCGAGTAGGCGCCGTTCATTCTGTGGTCTTCGGCGGATTCAGCGCCAGCGCTCTCGCTGATCGTATCGCCGACTGCAAAGCAAAAATCCTGATCACCGCCGACGGCGGCTACCGCCGCGGCAAAATCGTTCCGCTGAAAGAAACCGCCGACGAAGCATTGAAAAAATGCCACACCATTGAAAAATCCATCGTGGTTCAACGCACCAAAGAAGAAGTCGCCTGGAAAGAAGGACGCGATTTATGGTGGCACGAGTTGGAAGAAAAAGCTGAGAAGGAATTCCCCGCTATCGAGCTGGATTCTGAACATCCGCTCTACATCCTTTACACCAGCGGCACCACCGGCAAGCCCAAGGGAGTTCTACACACTTCCGCCGGTTACTTGCTGCAATGCATGTGGAGCACCCGGCTCATTTTCGATTTGCGCGACGAAGACATTTATTGGTGCACCGCCGACATCGGCTGGGTCACCGGACACAGCTACATCGTCTATGGTCCGCTCGCCAACGGCGCCAGCATCGTAATGTATGAAGGCGCGCCTGATTTTCCACGCCGCGATCGCTTCTGGGAAATTGTGGATCGGTACAAAGTTTCGATTTTTTACAGCTCGGCTACCGCCGTGCGCGCTTTTATGGCCTGGGGCAGGGACTGGATCAAGTCTCACGATCTCTCGAGCCTTCGCGTTCTGGGCACCGTCGGAGAGCCTATCAATCCTGCCGCTTGGAAATGGTATTTCGAAGCCATCGGAAAAAATCGCTGTCCCATCGTGGATACCTGGTGGCAAACCGAGACCGGTTCGATCATGATTTCTCCGCTGCCCGGCGCTACGCCCACCAAGCCCGGCTCCGCCACTTTGCCACTCCCTGGAATCGCTGCTCGCGTTGTGAATATGCAAAATCAGCCGGTCAAGCCGGGCGAAACCGGCTACCTAACAATCCAAAAGCCATGGCCCTCCATGCTTCGCACCATTTACGGTGACGACGAACGCTATGAGCGCGAATATTGGAAGAAAATCCCCGGCGTGTATTTTGCAGGCGATGCAGCCCAGTGCGACAAAGATGGATACATATGGGTTCTCGGCCGCGTCGATGACGTCATAAAAGTCGCGGGCCACCGCCTGAGTTCCATGGAAATTGAAAGCGTGTTGGTGAGTCATCCGTCCGTTGCGGAAGCAGCGGTAGTTGCGCGTCCAGATGAGATTAAAGGTGAAGCCATCATCTGTTTCGTCGCGCTGCGTACCGGACAATCTCCCAGCCCGGAGCTAAAACATTCCCTGATGGATCATGTTGCGTCAAACATCGGCTCCATCGCACGCCCGGCAGACGTCCGTTTCGCCGACAGTTTGCCAAAAACGCGTAGCGGAAAAATCATGCGCCGCCTCCTGCGCGAGCTCGCGCAAAACGGCGGTATCTCCGGAGACACCACTACACTGGAAGACTTGACTGTGATTGATCGTTTAGCCAAA